>Ga0182004_10001829_pt1 | contig 16069 bp, 16 predicted proteins | sample Sormic07211540_1_FD_120479 | JGI IMG/M metagenome (GOLD analysis project Ga0182004, IMG submission 120479) | Endophyte microbial communities from Sorghum bicolor roots, Mead, Nebraska, USA - 072115-40_1 MetaG | ecosystem: Host-associated > Plants > Roots > Unclassified | place: USA: Nebraska...
AGAAGAATAGTATTTTGGTTTTAGGTTTATGAAACTGATATTACAATATACATAAAAATACATAAATACATGACATAGATAAAAATAATAATAAAATCTAGAGTAAAAAGCATAAGAAAAAAAATAAAAATACAAAATAAAAAAATTCAAATAATGTCTTTGGGTTACTTTTTAAATATCGTAAATATATTTATAGAACATTAACATCACTAAATACATCATAGAACATCATTAAATATATTATAGAACATCACATCTATAATAGATTACATGTATACTAAGTAAACACCATAAGAAACATCATATAACATCACATGTATACTACGTAAACATGACATAACACAACATAGAACACTAAATATATACTACATAAACATCGCATATATAGAGAAAATGAAAATAAAAAATAAAATTACTAAGAAGAAAAATATAAAAACAAACATGATTAACAAATGATAAAAAAATGCATAGAGCAAATAAAATAAATGAATAATTTAAATAAGGATAAAAAGAAGATTAAAAAGGAATTAAAATATAAAATAAGAATGAAAAAACATAGAAAACCTGAAAAGAAAAAAGAAAAACAAATAGAAGAAAGAAAGAAATATAAAACTAAAACTAAAAGAAAATAAAAGGTAAAATTAAAACATGAAAAGAATAAGGAAAGGACAGGAAATAAAATAAAATTGAAAAACGAAAACTGAAAAGAAATGAAAAAGTAAAAAAACATAGAGAGTGTAGATTTTAAAACCCGTAACAGGGCATTAACCTAGTAAAACTATTAAACTAATCACTTCCTCAAAGTTTAACGCCCCATGCTTCTAATACCCTTTGTCTGTCTCCATTATCACTGCCATTAATACCATGCTACATGTGGGTGGACCTTAGTTAAACCCAACCCTAAACATCGGATCAAAACTTAGGTCTTATTTAGTTCCCAAAAAATTTTGTAAAAAAATTTAGATTTCTCGTCACATCGAATCTTGCGGCGCATACATGAAGCATTAAATATAGATAAAAATAATAACTAATTACATAGTTTATTTGTAATTTGCGAGATAAATCTTTTGAGGCTAGTTAGTCCAGAAATTAAATAATATTTATCAAATATAAACAAAACACTACAGCCATTTTGCAAAAAATTTTGAAACTAAACAAGACCTATATTTAAAAATTTGAACCAAGAGAACGTTTTGAAGTGGAACCCTCTCTATTATATAAAACAAAATAAAACAAAACAAAACCCTCACACACGCACAAAAGAGAGAAAAAAAAAAACTCCACTTCCGTCCTCCCGCGCCGCAATCGTCCCCATGGCGGCTCCGATGCCGTCTTCCACGCCGCCGCCGGCAGCCGCAAACCCCAGCCACAATCCGAGGCGGAAGCGGAAGCCCAGGCCGAAAACAGCGCTCCCCTCCGCCCTAAATCCTAACTGGGCGCAGCTCCAGTCGAAGCTCCCCCACCGCCCCGCGGCAACCCACCTGGGCAAGCGCAAGCACGACGATGACCCTCCGGCGCCCGCGGAGCCGTCTCCACCACCCGCAGTGCAGGATATCAAACTCGACCCAACCTCTGACGACACCAGGTGAGCATGCCCTGGCATCGAGACGCTTGGAATGTCGGTTTGAGATTTGTTTTTTGATTTCGTTGTTTGGGAATGGTGTTTGGGGGGCTCCTCAGCTTGACTAAGGCGGTGGCGATTGACTGCGAGATGGTCGGGGTAGGATCTGATGGCAGCAAAAGCGCTCTCGGTAGGGTTACCTTGGTAAGCACCATCTCTTACTTCAATTTTCTTGTTTATTTGCTTGCCTAGTAACTTGTAATGTTGTACTTAATCATCAATTTGTGGAGTGGAGTAGAGAGCGCTTGGGATTTGGAGGGATGTCAGAGCAATAGGTCTGTGGTTGTTCGTTGTTGAATTGGTAGGTTGAAGGTTCAGGATGTGCCAAAATCTGTTAATCATGAAGCAGTAGTGTAATAGTCTGCTCTGTCCATGAAATTGGGATTGCTACTACTCCGACGTGGACATGTTCTGAAGTTGAATTGGGCAAATCCATAGTTGGAGTTTGGTCATTTCAGATGTCTGGTTTAACAAATAGGTGGTTTCGATAACTCCCATGAGGCCATGACCTGGATGGATTTGCATTTTTGTGGTTTTGTGAAGGTTTTTGTTACAGGCTTGCATTTGGCACTAGTAGTATTCAGGTGTTTGTTTCAGTAACATGCTAGAGTATTAGTTTATGTTTGGGTTTGGCACTACAGTAAAACAACTTCCTATCCTGTGGCCTGTGGGGTTTCTATGGTTTGTTTTACTTACCTGACTTTAAACCCAGGTGTTATGCTAATAAAGTGGCATATACTTAATTTTATTTAGATGATGTCTAGCTACTACAATGTGGTCCTGTTCCCTTGTAGGCTTGTACTGTTGTTTTGTCTGTTATTAAACTGTTATGTATATCTACTTGTGCTTTGAAAATGCTATAGGATTACTGTTTCAGTGTATCAACTTAGTGATCTGAAACTGTATATATATTATAAAAGAACATTAAAATCTTAGTGGTTTGTTTGTTCACATGATTCTCTATATCCTTGAATCTGGAACTAAAGTATGAGACTGACTTCATGTTAAACTGTTATGCTCAATCATCACCCTGTAAGTGTACAGAAAACATTGTGTAGGCCTTTGTAACGTCCTCTCATATTTTGTGTGCATTTACACCTGTACATTTGATTTGATGTAAATGTTCAAGGATTCAAGCAGTGAAGGTTATTCTTGAATTACATGCTTAAGTTTGATGGAAAAAATGATTAAAATTTGAGGGCATGTTTAATTAGCCTTGCTTTGGGAGAAGAGCGGGCAATGATTTCCTTGCTTTCTTGAGAGAGCTAGGGAGGAGAGCCAAACTTCCTCCTCGCACAAGAAGGATTTTCTAGACCTGTAGCATGCTAAACACGTGAACAGCACATGTTGTAACTGTTTTTCTGTTAAACATTATGTGGTGCTTGATATATAACTTTTTGTAGCATTTTCCATACAATAAATGCACTTGATGATGTTTGTTTGAAATGTCCAAACATTTGGATAACGTAAATGTGTTCCTGTATTTGAATTATCATCCTCTAATCTCAGTATGTTTGTTGTCAGGTTAATTCCTTTGGCAATGTTGTATATGATGAATATGTTCGTACTGTGGAGCGAATTGTGGACTACCGTACCCGGATTAGTGGGATTAGACCTAAGCACATGAACAAAGGTAGATACATAACTACATTATCGGTCTGTCACTATATATTACTTCGTTGCTTTCAAGGGTGCTGATCTTTGTGGGTTATGCAACTGTCTTATGTCACTGCAGCCAAAGAATTCTGGGCCGTGCAGAAGGAAGTAGCTGAGCTGATTAAAGGAAGAGTTCTTGTTGGTCATGCACTGCACAATGATCTCAAGGTTGGTGGCTTTAACTTCTTTCTTTATGCACCCTGTTTGTGTTCTTGTCTAATTTAATTAGCATTTTCCAGGTCTTGCTACTAAGCCAACCAAAGAAGGACATCAGGGATACATCTGAATATGAGGTTTTCCGAAGGTTAGATGATCTGGGCATCTGCTCTGACATGATTATTCTTGTGATTACCAAAAACTGTATTGACATGTGAATTTCAAATTTACTAGGGAGAGAAAGAGGCGATCCTTGAAGGATCTTGCTGCTGAAGTACTTGGTGCTAAAATACAACAGAATGAACACTGCCCCGTACGTGTTACATTGTTATATGCATGGTCCCTGATTTGTGTCGTGTTGATCCGAACACTTCCATTTTTATGTCACTCCTGCTCATGATTGCTTGCATGACCACTTTCTGTACTCTTTACAGATTGAGGACGCACGAGCTGCAATGTTCATTTACAACAAGCACAAGAAAGCATGGGAGAAGAACATGAAGGAACAATTCAGATTCAAAAAGAAGCTCAAGAAGCGAGGCAAGAAGAAAACTACCGAGTCCAATGGGAATGACCCCAATGTCCCCACTGTTCTTCTATAGAGACTAACGAAAGAGGACTGGGAGCCAGTGCAGACGATTTACCTATATATATGGCAACATCATGAATATAGGAAATCATATATTGGATGGGATATATCTGCCGAGTCAGTATGCTAAGCCAAGACCACAGCTGAATCATGAGTTTCCATAGAGGAAAAAAAAGGAGAGATATTTCGATGGCAATGTCGTGATCTGTTCATTCGACCATCAGTATCTATTTAGCAGTTGTCCTAGTTGGGAAACAGTATCTGTAATGAAAATTTTGTAGTTCCACATTAATGTAATGTAGTGTGAAAATTTTGAACGGAGATGGTAATTGCATCCTACATTCAGGTTCTTCAACATTACTGAAAACTTTGTAGTTCAACTGAAAAATGTAACAGGTGACAAGACAGGGTTGCTGAGCATTGGATTCTGCAGACTGGGCTGCTGCTGCCTTGTAGGCATGGTTGAGGTGAGAGCTCTCTGCTCGTGCCGTTTCCTAACTGTGAACTGGTGCTGGTGCAGGGGCAGGGAGTTGGTGTCCAGCATGTGGAGGATGGCCACCATGAGCACGGAGCAGGCGAACATGGGTATGGGCCCGAAGACCCACATGAGCAGCGTGGTGGCGAGGTAGAGCGCCCGGAGTCCCATGGACCAGAAGTTGCCGCCCCGGATGATGGCGTGCTGCACGTAGCTCGCCGGCACATCGGAGTCGAGCGTGGTGATGAGGAAGCTGGCCTGTACATAGTACCTGGCGGAGTGGATGAAGCAGGTGAAGGAGGCGAGGAAGCAGACCAGCAGGGAGATGTACTTGACGGTGGCCGTGGCCTGGCTGCGGTCGCCATAGACGAGCTCCGTCATGAACATCTTGGTGGTGCTGCTGACCCAGGCGCCGATGAGGGAGCCCAGCGCGATGGACAGCGACGCCAGGTTGGTGGACGCCGAGATGTTGCTGGAGATGACGCTCAGCGCCAGCGCTGTCTCGTCGGGGGTCGCTCCCGGCTGCACCATGCGGCGCACCCAGGTGAGCTTGTTGTGGTTCTCGTAGCCGATCACTGTGCTGGCGGGGTGCCGGAGGATGCGGTAGAGGAGGAGGAGGTGGTAGCTCAGCATCACCACCAGACCGCATGGCACCAGCACCAGGTCCAGAGACCCCTTCTCTAGCTGCATCGTCGTCGCCTCTCTTCAGGCTTTGTGCTCTGTCCCTAGCTAGTAGGCTTTGCTATTGCTCGTCTCGTCTCTGCAGGTCCCTACTAGCTAGCATTTTAATTGATGATATTTCTTGGAGTTGATCAGTGTAGAGAGGAGGCGAGGGAGGCCGTCGTGGCTTGTGGCTTGCGCGTTCATTTGGATCGCTAGTGCTAGTTGTATTAGTGGCCCAGCCAGCAATGGCCATGATATTGCTTATGAGTTTTGCTCAAGAGTTGTACGTACGTAGCCGTGGCACTGACGGTGGTGTGGCTTGTGTCTTGGGGGCAAAGACTGCCAGCACGGCAAGCAAAACTCGTGGGCTTGCTTCCAAGAAAGGTCGGGAGATATAATTGCTTGACAGGTTCTCAGTTAGTTCTAAAGCCAATAAGAAAACATTTTTATCTTAAAAACGTGGTGGCAACTCCACTTTCTAATCTCTATTCCATCATCCCAGTCCTAGACATGGAAGAACATCAGAATCTGTCAGTCATTTAATAATATTTTTCTCTTATAACAAGTCAGCGAACAATACTTTCAGTCATGGCTTATCAGCTAACTGAATAGGGCGCTTGATCAAATATATAGTATCAGGCGTTGGGGTTTCGGGGGCTCCTGTAGTCCTGTATATATAAAAGCGTGGATCTGTTGTATTTCATACCTTGCGACCGCAATCTGCAGTTCTGAATGCCCACCGCTCTAATAATTATAATGATACAAAAACGTGAAAATAAAAAATGTTGTTTCCTAGTGGTTCCGGGTTCAGGAGGCCACCAACCCGTTACGTCGCCCCTGTGTGTACCACCTTGCGTTTGCTTGCACTCAAGAGGCTCGAACCTACTTTAGTACATCATTCCATTGACTACATCGGAATATTTGAATTTAGTTTTTCCTGTCTACATTTCCACTATTTAGTCCTGCTAATTACAATTATTTTTCATCATTTTTCGAAAGCTGAAGACACAGGTGATAAACTGATAGAGAAGAATACCAATCCGGAATGGAATGAAGAATTCATCCTCTGTAGTTCAGACTTCACTGGTATGCATTCTCTTCCATATCATCTCTCTCTTCCTTTCCTAGTTCTGTTGTCTCTCTGTGTGTATGAATATTGATGGATCCATCATGGAGGTGCCAAAATATTAGCACCAATTGCCCCTATTCTTAAGGATGTTTCAGGATTTGTGTGCTTGGATGCTTGTGAGACAATTCTTAGACTATGTTTGGACAGTGCCTCTATTACCAAAAAAATAGAAAGCCAACTAAAATAGGTAGAACTAAACAATTGGTTTTGCGTAGTACAAATTTGTACTTTTAGCTTTAGCTTTTTCAAATTGATAAAAACAGAGAGACGTTTCATTGTTGCTTCAAGGGAGATAGGCAAATTAGGTAGGTTTCATAATTGTAAACAGAGCTTTGCTACGGTACAACTTTTATCTAGTACGAGGTAAGACTTCAAATAAATCTCAGCCCTTGAATATTAAGAGAAATAATGTATGTAGTAAAAAGAAAAATAAATAACATATTGCTTCCTTTTATCTGCATATGTACATGCAATTTGTTTCCTTTTAGTTGCCACCAACTATTACAACTTCATGGAAGGCCATCGTCGGGCAAGAGATGGTTTGGAGTCAATTCAACTTTCTAAGACATGCTATTTTATGTTTCTTAACTGGGAGTCACGTTATAATAAAAAAATGTTACATTACAGTCACGTAAGCTTTACTTTTTTTAATGTTGAAAACAAAACGAATTTAAATTTCTCGTTCATTCGTCATCTTCCAACAAATTAAATAAATTTTACAAAATTATTTTGAGTCATATATTATAAATCATTGTGTTATTATATATATATATATACATACAATAAAATAAAATATGGCTGCACATGTGTGAACTGTCCCCTCCATCGTGTGTCCACATCTATGTTATTAAAAACTCGAGATCATGTTAGGACATAGCTCACAGTGGCTTTTTCATAGTTCAAAACTCACTACAGGTTTTTCATAGCTCATAGCCGAACCGTACAGACCCTAATTTTAGTTGTCCTTGGGTTGCAAAATGCTCAATTGTTCACCGTGTAACACTTTTGTTGCTTATACCAATGTTTTTTTGTGATAAAAGAGCTATAATGTTGTCTTACAAAAAGTGGTTCAACAACAATGTCAATGGTATTGATCAATTGATAAAAGAATTTAATAGGACATATTCATGGAATGTTGTTTTTTGTGTATGACATATTCATGGAATATATGTATATTGCATAAAGTGCATTAAATAGGCATGGCCTATTCATGGCGTGAAACTTTAGAGTCAACTTCTCTTAGGTCGATGCAACATGAATATAGAACATATAAGCTTTTGCAAAGTACAGTAGCAAAATTCCTCCCTGCATTATCTGTTCAGGTACCAAAGCAGCATACCATTTTTGGGTATATATTAAAAAGAGTTAAATATGATGAAATACACGCATTAGAAAAATCTAAAAAATCATTATTGAAATTTAATGATCAAGAGAGTTTGATTCTAGATGGACAAGCACATTGTTTGGATTCTCTCATGTAAAAACTGGATAGCCAAACCGTAGACTAAAAATTGCTCTTGCATTTGCATTTTGTTTTCTGCTCTATTTATTTATTTCTTCGGGTGACTCATGTGCTTTCATCCTGCACTAATCACAGTTGGGTTCTTTCCATCACGTGTTCTATCATGTTGTTAGTTTGTTACTTGCTTGAATCTAGATTTCATTTTGGCTTATTCTCCTTATTCTCCCATGAAAAAAATTGTTGGCATATAAAAAAATAAGAGAAGGAACGGTACGTGGAGCAGGAGCTATAAGAGTTTACTGGTCAATGTATGGTTGGTTGTAACCCTTGTGTGGAAGTTAAATTATAAAATACTTATCATTAAAGGAATGCAAGATTGCTTGTTTTTTCATTTGAAAATGTGGAGGACCCAATACTTGTTGACTTCATGCATTATTTGAAATTTGATTATGCTAGAATATATTTAAGTCCCAAACTTTTCCTCTTTATCCTGAAATATATTTTTGTAGGTTACAATGTTCATCATATTCTTTCATGTAGCGATCAACTTATTTTGCCTGGAGATGCTAGGACCCTATTCAACCTGAAAGGCATTATGAGATCCTTCTTTGATTCAATGGGCCTGCATGTAAACTTCAACAAATCCTTTTTGGTACCCATCAATATGTCAAACAACAGGGCTCAACATCTAGCCAATACCTTTGGATGTCAACTGGGATCTATGCTCTTCACATACCTGGGGCTCCCCCTAGGCACTACTAAACCCTCAGTTCAAGATTTCAGCCCCCTCCTAAACAGAATTGAAAGGAGAATGTCTGGTTTCAGTAGACCCCTATCTTATGATGGCAGATTAATTTTGGTAAATGTTGTTCTTTCGGCTCTACCCACATTCTATATGTGTAGCCTTAAAATACCTACTCAGGTGGTCAAACAAATCGATGTTTATAGAAAACACTGCCTTTGGAGCAAGGGAGATATCAATAGAAAAGGCTCCTGTCTAGTAGCATGGGAGACTGCATATAAACCCAAAAATCAGGGAGGGCTGGGTATTATTGACATTGAAAAGCAAAATGATGCACTCCTGATGAAGCATCTGAACAGTTTTCTACAACCATCATGACCTGCCCTGGGTGAATCTGACCTGGTCCAAACTTTACTCTAATTGCCAAACACCCCACAGGCAAGATGTCCAGTTGGTTCATTCTGGTGGAAAGATTTACTCAAGTTATTCACTCCATTCAAAAATCTCATGAAATGTGATCCTAGCAGAGGAAATACTGACCTGTTCTGGTCAGGATCTTGGAGCCACACACCCCTAAAAGAGAAGTATCCTCACCTGTTCTCTTTCTGTAAAAAACCAAAGTGCTCTATCAGATTCTTTTTAGACAACGAGTTGGAAGCTAACTTTAGTCTATCTCTCTCAAGCCAAGCCACTGAACAGCTTTCCCTGCTTCTGGAAATTGAACTGGACAGACCTTGGGTTGAAAGCACGCTGACATCTGGAGCTATTCCTCTGGAAATGCAACCTTTAGCAGTAAGGCAACCTACAAGCTATTGATAGGAGCTACAGAGGCCTCTCCCCTCTTCACATGGATCTAGAAATCAAGTAATCTTGGAAAACACAAATTTTTCTTCTGGCTTCTTCTTCAAGATAGATTGAACACAAGAAACTTGCTGAGAAGAAAGCACATGCATCTGGACGATTATGGCTGTGTATTATGCAATACAGGTTGTGAAGAAACTAGTTTCCATCTTTTATTTGAATGCATCTTCAGTCAAGCATGCTGGAGCTCCATCCCAATTAGCTGAAATCTTAACTTGCCTCCACTGGATATGATGGTGAATGCCGGAGAATAGTTTGGAAGCCAAATCTTCAGAGAAATAGTTATCATTGCATGCTGGGCAATATGGACCTTGAGAAACTCCATAATCTTTGATAATGGACAGTGTTCTATCCCCATTTGGAAAAGACGGACTTGGTATGTATCAAGGCCAATGAGAAAAGACGGATCCCTTAACGTTGTGGCGAGACAGTTTCCCTCCCTAGCTGTTCTTTTTCGTTTGGGCCTGGTTGCCCTGTACCTGTACTTTTTCTTTTTTCTCTCTCTTCTTTTTCCCTTTGCCCCCCTTTTTGTACAGTCTATTCTTTCATTTAATGGAAATACAAAAAAAAATATAGGTAGAGGATTACTGTTCTCTTCAAAAAAACTTATGTGGTACATATAAGCAAGGAAAGATATATTCTCCGTGCCAATTGCTCTGCAACAATGCTTGGGTACCATCCGATTCATGTTGGATTTCCTACACCCTTGCCACAACAAGCCTCATCATCAACCATGGTATATATTTGAGATCAGTTAAATGATCCCATTGCACATTGGGCAGGAAAAGTATTTTCTTTGTTACACTTTCAAAATGAATACGGTTGCGGTCACAAGTGACATCATAGCCTGTCGGAGGACATTAGTTGTTGTTTTGCAGTTACCACATGGGTTATATTTTGAAAATTGGATTCAGAATGGAGAACATCGCAAACTTGCGAAAGTCGCTACAACTTCATATGGACTTTGATTAGAAAGTCCTAGTACTTCATGAAAACCTTATGTAATACTCTATGCATGCGTCTGAAGATTCGATTCGATGTAACAAAAAAATTTAAAATTTTTTTAGAACTATAGTCAGGTGTGTAGTTCACCCCAAAATCCAAAAACTTTTTAAGATTCTCCGTCACATCAAATCTTGCGTTACATGCATGAAGCATTAAATATAGTCAAAATCAAAAACTATTTACACAGTTTGCCTGTAAATCGCGAGATGAATCTTTTAAGCCTAGTTAGTCTATAATTGGATAATATTTGTCACAAACAAACAAAAGTGCTACAGTAGCCAAAATTTTTTCATTTCGGCAACTAAACAAGGCCTTATGAAAAAAGTTCTCATTGAGTATAAGGCACGTATCCTGTCTGCCAAATCTGACACAGAAATCCATGGCTTCCACACAAACGCCAGCCCACAGCGCAAGTCACCAAAGCCTCTGGCTAGCACCTGCGTAACTCTGAAACTGTTCAGGTGACGGTCAGCGGACACCAGTGATCTTGAACAGTGAATCAACGACCTTCTGCTAGACATGCATGAAAGCTCCCTTGATCAATGGTACAGTGTTCCTTCGAGATTACCATGAAGAAAGGATGTTGTCCTGCTATGTGATGATCCAGAATTTAACAATAATACTCTTTGGAACAGGTGGAAATGTTCATGATTTTTTGGGGGAGAAATTCCTTCTTCGAAAATTGTCGACTCAATTTGAAACCTCCAGATCCTCAAATATTCTGTACATTCTACATTTCTACCCAAGATCTCTTCCGTAAGTGTACAATTTTCTAGAAAGAAAAGAAAGTAAAAAAGAAATAGCTTCTGAAATAATTGTGCACAATTTCATACAAGCACGCAACATTTCCTACCCTAGTAGTCATCATCACTTTCCCAAAGAACTGAAGCTTTGATTGGTTTCCTCACATCACAGGGGGCGGCCGGAGCAGCGTGTCCGCCTTGTGGATGCTCCTGCTTGGGCCAAGAAGGCATCCACTGAGACGACTCTCGTCGCCGTCGTCGTCGTGCTCCCCCTCCTTGCCCACATGTGCGCCGTCACCGCGCCTATACGCGGCCTCCACGTCGCTGAGGATGGCCGACACCTCCGCCATCCCCGGACGGCTGCGCCCGTCGTTCCCCACGCACGCCAGCGCCACCCTAGCGGCCCGCGCCAGCAGCCGCGCCTCCGCCTTGTCGGCCGGCGCGCCGGCCCGCACGACGTCGAGCACCTCCATGCTAGCGCCGCAGCGTATATGCGGCAGGGCCCAGTCCGCGAGCCGGCCGCCATCCCAGCGCCGCCCGGTGAGCAGCTCCAGCAGCACCGCGCCGAACATGTACACGTCGTCCTCCGCGCGCGCGTCGTCGCCGCGGCGGTCGAGGAAGCCGGCCAGCCCGTAGTCGGTGAGCCTGGTGGTGGCGTTGGCGTGCCTCCAGCGCGCGCCGCCACTGCCGGAGGAGGAGGCGCTCACAAGGACGTTGCACGGCCGAACGCGGCCGTGGGCCACGCCGTGCGCGTGCAGGTGCGCCAGCCCGCGCGCGGCACCGGCGGCGACCGCGGCGCGCTGGCGCCACGACAACGCGGGCACGTGGTGGGTATCGTCGTCGCCCCAGCCGAGCACCCTGTCGAGGCTGACGGCGCCAGCGGGAGCGCGCTCGACGAGGATGACGCGCTCTCCTGGACCCTCGGAGAGGCCGACCACGGCGGCGACGTTGGGGTGGGGCGGCACGGCCAGCGAGCGGACCGCGGCCGGGAACCGCCTCCCGCCGGGTTCCCCGAGGACGAGGTGCGGGTGCATTCGCTTGGCGGCGATCCCGGGCGCCGCAGCGTACACGGCGAAGTGCCTCCCCTGCCCGATGACCCGGCTCGGGTGGAACCCGTCCGTGGCGCGCTCGACGTCGGCGAGCGGGATCACCGGCAGAGGCGCGGTCGAGGCCGAAGAGCCTGAGGGTGATGCGGCACCGTCGGCGGGGCCTCTCGCGGCTGCCATACGCCTCTTGCGCCAGAGCAGGAAGAGCGCGACGGCCAGGGCGACGAGCGCGGCTGCGGCGCCGGCCACGACGGTGTGGTGGACGGCGGCCACCACGGCGTCGTGCATGGTGTGGCTAGAGAGGTTCGTGGAGCGTACTGTGCGCGCGCGCTCCGGGAGCACGTATGGGATTAAGTAGCACGTACGCAACGCAAGTTAAGGCTACACGAGCGATGGTACGTGTCTTTGGCTCTAGGTCAAACCTGCAATGCGTACACCGTGAAGGAATGGACTGTCAGTGGAATGTGTCGCAATTCGCTTGAGCTTATTTATCTAATTTGATAGCCATTTAGTAATGTTTTTCTCTTATATTAAATCAGCAAATTATTACTTTTAATCATGATTTTTGAGCCAGAACAAAGCAGCTCACAGGGTTGAAGCATCGTCCTATTCTTTTTCTTTAGCATTTCACTGTTTGTTTTGTCACTTGTTAAGAAGACACTGATTCTCTGTGACACATATTTCTTTTTCCTTTTGTTTTCGGCTACAACGTACTTTGGGTTTTAGCGTGCTTGGATTGCGGCAACGTAATTTCTAATGGTCAAACTGCTCTTTCCCTAAGGCATTGTTTATAGTTTCTAAAATTTTTTATGATTTCCAGTTACATCGAATCTTGAACGTATGCATGAAGTATTAAATATAGATAAAAAATAAGTAATTACGTAGTTTATCTATAATTTGCGAGATAAATCTTTTGAGCCTATTTAGTCCATGTTTAGAAAATAATTACCAAATGTAAAAGAAAGTGCTAGAGTAGCTAAACCCAAAATTGTTGCGAACTAAACAAGGCCTAAAAGGAATCATGTTTGAATTTTTAGCTAAATTTTAGGACTATCTTTGCTGGTAAAAAATATTCAATGTTATCTTCGCTATAAGACACTCTTGAACTGTAGTGATTTGCTCCTACACACTATAACTATTAAAATAAAATAATATTTCTATAAGTGGATGGGAGAAAAGTTAAAAGTGACAAAAATACCTCCTCACACCTCACTATTGTCACTGGCTGGCAGGGAGCGGCGAACCCTAAATAGACTCAAAGTGGGTTCTCGTGAAACCAGAAAAGTCTAACAGATAAGTCCTCTTACATTGATCATAACTCTTTTTTTAGATGAAAACGGATCAGATCAAAGCAGATAATGTCCTTTCCATATCCTAATCTGCTTTTTATTATCGAATTTAGATCGAAGCGGATAATACATGGATTCGATACGAATACGGATTCTTTCGGATGTCAGAACTGGCAAGGATATGGAGCAGAATTGGATCGGCTATGGATTTAAATAGTGGAGTAATATGTGCATAATTAGAGGATTGCATGCTTGTAAAAAAAAATATTTTTAAGAACTAATAACAAGTAATAGACAATATCCTTCATTCTATTCTATGTTGTGGCTATAACACCAACGCAATTAAATCTTAACAAATTATCCTTACTCATAAATGATAAGTTATTAGTCAATATGCAGTATTAAGCAAGATTTCAATTCAAAATTTATAACATCAAACAACGACATCACAAAATAAGAGTTCTCAAGTAATAAATAATCAGATATTCTATTATAAACATCGGATAATCCACCTAAAATTTGCGGATAATCCATATTCGGTGGATTTCATCGATTTAATATTCTACCCGTATCTGCACACGGTCAGATTCAGATTATCCATATCCGTATAGATATTAAAAAATTCTTCTTCATATACTTAATATTCGAATTCAGATCGGATCGGAGCGGAGGATTATCCGTATCACTTTCATCCTACTTTTTTGCTTCTAGCCTTTTTTCTCCTTTAGCATCTTGCTCGCAATCTCCACCTATTCGTACTCTAGAAGGACCTATTTGGTTCGTGAACTGAGGCCTTGTTTAGTTCGCAAAGTTTTTTTAAATTCTCCGTCACATCGAATTTTTAGTCGCATGCATGGAGTATTCAATATAGACGAAAATAAAAATTAGTTACACAGTTTATTTGTAATTTTGTAAGATGAATCTTTTGAGCCTAGTTACTCCGTGATTGGAAAATATTTGTCAAATAAAAACGAAAGTGCTACAGTAGCCAAAAACCATTTTTTTTCCGAACTAAACCAGGCCTGAAAGACAATTTGCCTGCCAGGCAAACGATCCTAGCCGTCGGACTACCAAAACTATCAATTACCTAGAAACGTTGCCTAGGAGACAAAGCTATCTTGCTGGCAAACCAAACATGCCCGAAAGTACAGCCGTGACCTTTTTTTTGAAAAGATGTGGCTAGATTGTTCAAGGAAGATACTTGCTTTTCGTTTCTGATAAAACCTAATGAGACGATGCAAATACGGTGGAAACAGAGTGAGTGCCACTCAAGCAACCACACCAAATTAAATAACATCATTTGAAGGTTTAGGGTACCAAATTTACATCATCCTAGATTCCTAGTTATGCCAAGCCACACTAATCACACTAGGTCAGGAGTTGGAATGAAAGCTTGTATATATTCTGATGTTTGTGTACATCCAACCAAGAGCTAGCACTGAACAGGTACAAGTGGTTCTAACTAACGTGATCGTGCAGAGTTTGTTAATTGCAGAGCAGGTTAGTGTGGAGTGGAAAGTGCTTCTAAGGCTGAATTTTGTTCTCATCTTCAAATATTTTCTTCGCAATGTCGTGTCACTTCTCACTTGTTGCCGATGACATATCCATCTTGATATAAAAAATATATATACATCTCAGTGTCATATGTTTGTCAGTTAGTTCAGCATACTTTGTACCACCTCATGTCATGTTTGTCTTCTTCCTTCGGGTTTGTATATCAAAGTTTTGGTCACGGCAACTTTACGTGCATGTAAAACTACGATGTTACGTTGGTGCTGACTCGCCGGGAACGCAAACGAAAAAAAAAAATACTCAGGTCCTCTTCGGAAACCCTAAATTTTATCCAAAACATTTGTAATTTACAGGTTCGGCAGAATTAATTGTTTGAATCGCTAGCGAGCACACTAATTTTACATTTTGATTAGACCAAAATCGGTGGAAAATAGAACACACGTCTAGAAACAAAACGTCAGTTACCGTGCATTATGTATCGTGCTCGCACAGCCCAATACCACCCCCACCGTCAACCCCTGTGTCATCCGCCTATCATCGGCCGCCATTGTGTCCCATATGGAACCTATCTTATGGAAACCACGACATTCATGAAAACTTATACAAATTACGATAAAAAGTCGTCTACATTCACCAAAAAACACACATGCAAATGTTATGATGATACACAACCTTGTAAAATATCTTGTTCAAACTTGAATTTGTTTGTGAGATATAAAAGTAATAATTTTCTAACAAATCCTATGGACAATTTTCTGACTTGAAATTTGTTATTTTTATATCTTACAAACGAATTCGAGTGTGGACAAGATATTTTATACCAAGGGTAACTCTGCAAGCGCACAGGTATCGCTGTAGCACTTCAACCGTGGTGAGTATCCGCGGTGTCGTAATTTATAGTTCGCTCACGGGAAGCAGACTAAGACTCTCTTAATAAATATATGGATGGATACATGTGGTTTGTGTCTACTCAATCTAAATTCACTAGTGCTAATAGGGGGGGTAAGAATAGCAAGATAGAATAATAGATAAGTCAGATAAAGGTAAGTAAAGATAACTGGTAGTGAGCTAGCTAGGTGGGAGGACAACGAGTGAGTAAGGACTCCTATGTATCTAACTC
>Ga0182004_10001830_pt1 | contig 16065 bp, 11 predicted proteins | sample Sormic07211540_1_FD_120479 | JGI IMG/M metagenome (GOLD analysis project Ga0182004, IMG submission 120479) | Endophyte microbial communities from Sorghum bicolor roots, Mead, Nebraska, USA - 072115-40_1 MetaG | ecosystem: Host-associated > Plants > Roots > Unclassified | place: USA: Nebraska...
AGTATGCGTCTGGCCGTTTGGATCGATTTGTGAGCGCCCGTTTGGGCGCTCGTGGTCTGAGCTCACTGCTCTGCTGCTGATTTAGGGTTTACTGTCTGTGCTAGTTGTCGAGGCGTTCGGGTTTGCGCTGTTCCGTGATTGGGATAGGTGGATCTGCGGGGTGAATGTGTTTTGTGGTGTGCGGGCGACGAGCTCTATCAATTTGGGTACTAAAATTGTGTGGTTGTTAGTTCAGCTGGTTTTGTGTGGTGCCTGTGCTGCCTTAGCCTTTTTCTCCCCCTCTTTCGACTTCTGTAGAGCTCATATGTACTATGCATCTTTGTAATTAACTTGAGCTAGGTTGCTTGTTTGTTTCCAGAAAATATGGATGGACCTGTTGATGACCCTGTGGAGAACAACCTCACCGGAGGTCCTAGTATCCTTGGCAATGAGGAAGAAGCCAATACTTATGCTGATGTGCAAGTCAAGGAAGAACCAGAAAAGCTCTATGACGAGGAATCCAAGGACCTAATGCAAGATGAGTTGGGTAACCAAGAGCATGCGAACATGAACAATGAAGATGTGGGAGGTCAGAACAAAGAGGACCAAGCTACCCCCACAGACCACGGTGTGGAAGCTGGGGTGAAGCAGCAGGATGCTACAGTTCCTGATGACAAGAAGTGGCCTGGATGGCCTGGAGAGAGTGTTTTCCGTATACTGGTTCCTACCACAAAGGTTGGTGCCGTCATTGGGCGCAAAGGGGATTTCATCAAGAAAATGTGTGAGGAATCAAGAGCTCGCATCAAGGTTCTTGAGGGACCACCAGCTGTGCCAGAAAGAGTGGTGAGTCTTTCACTCTCTTCTTTAACTGGTTGCATTGCTATTACAAATGATTTCTTGTTCAGTGTGACCAGTAATAGCCCTCTCTAGGCATGTTAGTGTTCATGTGCGAAGATGGCTTGTTGCCTACACCGATAAGTATGCTATAATGTATTAATGTTACTTTAAAATACCTAGATTAGACATGTGTATAGTTTGTAGCATATCTTTTAGACATGTTGAAGATTGAATCAGCTAGGAAACGTTTCCAAGCATATAAATTGCTGTTATATTTCCCTGACCACTGATGATATGCATTCTATCAATTGATGCTTTGTGAACATGGTTATTTATCGATCTGCAATAGTTTAGTCGTTAGTGTGGTGGGTATTATCTGGAAGTTCTTGAGTTGACTTTAACAATGTAAACTGTTATTTAGTCGTGAAAGCCTTGTTGAATATGGAAAACTTGCTGCAAGTTGTAGAAATGAACAGGAACTAGTAATTGAAATTTTGTACTGTACAATGTAATTTGACATACATCTGCAGCTGCAGATTATTGCCTCCTTTCTGAAATGCTCTTCTAAACATTTTCTTAGATGTTCAAGCTGTTTAGCTTAGCGATCAGGTGCATATAGTGCTCCTGATAATTGGACTCGTCATATTAACTCCAGTGCAATTTTATATTAAGATGAGATTTGATCATCCAAGTTACTACACAGAAAGTTGTATACTAGTAACAATGAGTAGCTGCCTATAGAGAATGGCTATGTCTATGTGCTTGGAAAAAAATAGTTTATAAAAAAACTGAACATAGATTTAAAGATAATAAGTGAAATCCGTTTTAAAGTTTGCAGTGGAAATAATTATGCATGATTTTGGATCTTTTACAATGATCACAAAACTATTGGATGCAACCAAATGAAAGGAAATAGAATCTCTCTTCTGTAAGAAGTATGACTATCAATGACAATCAGACAGAAATAGTAGCTTTGCCAAATTATACATCATTTTAAAGATATATATTGTGTACGCTAGTGAGTTGTCAATAATGTTCGATGTCTACATGGATCAAATAGTAACTTTGACAAATTATACATCATTCTAAAGATATATATATTGTGTACGCTAGTGAATTATCAATAATGTTCGAAGATATATATTGTGTACACTAGTGAATTATCAATAATGTTCGATGTCTACATGGATCAAACAGTTATGATTGCATACATGCATGACCTTCATTCTAAAATAAGATTGGGTCAGTTATCAAATGGTACACTGATTTTGACCAACTCAGTAGTTATTTATGTGAATGCGGACTAAAATAAAATACTATGACATGGTTCTTTGGTTAACTGTGTATTATGAGGCCTGTTAACACATATTCTTGCTGCTAACCCTAAAAGTTAGTCCACAAATAAAGGCACTCAAACTAACAAGGAACAGATTATCAGCAAAATGGCTTCAAGCACAGAACATAATAGTTTTTTCAAAAATAACAAAGTAATCTTTGCAGGTTCTTACTGCTGTCTAAGGCCTCAAGTTGAGTCGTTTGTGTATCCAAATTCCAAAATAGACGTACACTCATGGTTACCAAAGTACAGTCTTGTGCTCCTCTGCTGCACATGTGATTTAAGTCTTTTGAATATTGGATGAAGATCCCTGTGAAGAAGCTGCATATATTGTCGGGTAATTCCATGACCTGTTTGCTCTGACCAAAAAGGCATCAGTTAATTAATAATGGAAGACTAAAATATTGCACAGAACCTTGATTTTAAGTCCTAATCATTTCCTAATTAATGCTCTAATGCTTCTATAAAGAAATGAGAACTGCAAACAAAGAATATGAATATATTTCTCAACTTGATGCTTCCTTATGGGGGAGTTGGTTTTGCTGAACCAATATTGTAACACAACATTATCAATTGTTAATGTCATCAAACAATACGCTGTACTGACTAAATAGATCTATTGTTTTTGCTTTTGGAGATTAATAATCGCATATATGATAAAATGAACATTCAATTTGAGAGTAGATCGCCTGTATGGCTGTATCCGAAATTCCATTATACATCCCATAGAAGTAACATTCTTGATACATGTACAATAGTTAAGGAAAACTATTGATGCAGTTAAGGACATGTCTGTTGCTTTAATCAGGGGGCATTGCATCAGTTATCTTGGTGAGTAACTGCATGCAAATATGTATGTTTGTCTGAGAAATTGTAGTTGAATCCCACCTACCGCAGGATGGAAATACTGTGCTTGTACCATTATTTCCTTTCATAAGTCTTTGTGCATGTTGCTATAAACTAATCTTTGTCTGCCTAACATACTTTTGTTCCTACTTGCTGATATCTTTTGATACTGCTTTGCTGTTTGAAGGTAATGATTTCAGCAAAGGATGAACTAGACACAGTGCTACCTCCAGCTGTTGATGGGCTGCTTAGAGTTCATAAAAGGATAACAGATGGTTTAGATGGTGAAACTGATCAGCCTCAACGAGCTACTGTCACCGCTGGGCCCACAAGGCTACTGGTCCCAGCTTCCCAAGCTGGCAGCCTGATTGGGAAGCAAGGAGCAACTATTAAATCAATACAGGATGCTTCAAAGTGTGTTCTCCGGATTGTTGGTAAGGTTTACATTTTTCCCTGCATTGACTTTGTTACGGCAAGGCTTTATGATCTCATGTCCTGGCAGTCCTGCTGATAATGCGGATTTCTGTATTTGCAATTCCTTTTGATAACCAAGGATCAATCCGTAGATGGCAAATGTGTGTAGGTTATTTGGTCTAGGAGCATTGTCTGCTTTTTTTCGCACATATTGATTTGTGCACTTAGTTACGAGATATTTTTGTTTTGGTGATCTTTGATAAGCGGACTTGACAAGATTGACCAATTTAGTTCTGTTACATTTCTGCATGCATGTCTCTGACAGAAGTCATCCTTAGAATTCCACTCTTCTGAAATGATAGATGTTATGTGGAGTATGATTTAATTAACCACATCCAAATGGCATTTGCCGCTCCCCTTTGCTTTATAGGTTATCTAATCTTTTCTTTATATTTTTAGTATTATTTCTGGATCATGTTTGATCATTTGTACTTTCTACCCTTATTTCTGCAAGTAATTTCACTGGAAGCCCCACATTGCATATTGTATATATTTGCATGGTACATCAGCCATTTCACTAATGTACTATTTTTCCAAATCACAGAGAATGTTCCACCTGTTGCATTGAATGATGACAGAGTTGTAGAGATACAGGGTGAACCTCTTGATGCTCACAAAGCCGTGGAGCTGATTGCAAGTCATTTAAGAAAATTTCTTGTTGACCGTAGTGTCCTCCCTTTGTTTGAAACACAGGCAAGTTGTATTCTACTATGCAATATATTGGTTACTTACATGAAGTATTTGGTAATCATATAAAACATAAATTTCCTTGACAGATGAAAGTGCACAGTGTGCACAGAGAGCAACCTATGCCTCCTCCACAGGCATGGGGTCCCCCTCCACCCTCACCCTGGGGTCATCCACCACCAAACCTTCCTCCTCCTGGTGGCCCAGGTTATGGTGGGAACCCACAGTACATGCCTCCACCTCCACGGCCACAAGAGAGCTATTATCCTCCGCCTGATGTGCCCCCTGTAGAAAAGCAACCACACTATGGAATTTCTTCATATGGACGCGATGCACCTCCGAGTGTTCCCCCAGGGAATCAAAACCAAGCACATGGGTCTTCTCAGGTTAGTTTCTACACATTTGACTGTTATTAATATGATGAATTATTTGCATGCCTATCTCATGTTCATTTGTACTTAACTTATTTTTTTTGTGATTTTATATGACAGGTGACACACAGCATGCAAGTTCCTCTTTCCTATGCTGATGCTGTGATAGGATCAGCCGGTGCCAGTATCAGCTACATCCGCAGGCATAGTGGAGCAACTATAAGTATTCAAGAAGGTGCTCCTGGGGAGATGACAGTGGAGATAACAGGAAGTGCTTCACAAGTACAGACTGCTCAACAGCTAATCAAGGTACTTTTCCTTCTTATTAAACTGCATCAGCAATTTGGTTAACACATATGATATTGCTATAATCCATTTCCGACTTTCTCATATCGTTGCACTTCACTAAATCAATGCCACCTCTCCAACCAAAGTATACTCTGCCTCTAGCTGGATGCTTCCTGGATTGGTACAATGCTTGTGGTAATACACAACTATCGCATGAATTGGACTATATGTACCATATGTTACATATAGTTGATTGTGAAAAGACCTGGCATCATATCTTGTTACTTAACCAGCATAGATGCATCTTGTCATTTTCCAAGGTCAATAATCTTCACATGTCACTGGCTTAATCTGCCATCACGTCACTGGCTGCTAGTTACCATGCTGTGCCCCTATACTGGGAGTACTTAGCATAGATGACCTTTTCATTTGGTTGGCATGTTCTCTGTCCATCGCACTCTTATGTTTTCCATTATATAACTAATGAACAGTGATAATATCCTCTTCCAGAACTTCATGGCTGAAGCTTCCCCCCAGGGACCACCGGCTCCAGCTCCACCCGCTCAACCAGTGGACACAGGTTACAGCTCGTATCCACCTTACGGTGGAGCATCATATGGATCTCCTCCTGGCGCCCCAGCTCCAGCTCCTCACAACGGCGGAAGCTATGGCGCGTACCCACCGAGCTATGGATACTAATCCGGAGCAGGAGCTGGATTCAGACTTAGGGAAGGAGGGTTATGTTATGGGTTCGCTTGTCTGTTCATCTTTTGAGAACTCAACCTCGTTAGGACTTCTGAACTTACTTTTGGTGTTGTAAGCTGCTTTCTTATGCCACATGCCAGTGCCGATTCTTCTCTTGATACTCTCTCTGCTCTATGGTTGCTGAGTTTATCTTTAACCCTGTATTTTTAATATTCAAGAGAAAAACAAAAAAAAATATTAAGAACTCCAATGTTAACTTTTCCCTACCTGTACGAGGATTGAAAAAATTTGCTAGCTTTGCTAGTGGTGTTGGCATGTTGGCATGTTGCCTGCCACTTGTCAGTCTGCCCTTTTATGAGCGCATCAATATGCGAGAACGTGTGATGAGATCAATGCTATTCGAGAACGTGTAATGAGGATTTAGTTCAAAAAAATGTCAAACTATTTTGGAATGATTGAATATAAAATACCAAAAAATTTAGTCATATTTAGTTTTATTTAAAATGCAGAATTTATTGCCAAAATGAAGTCAAAAATCAAAATGAAGAATAACTATCTTTTTATTAAAAAATTTGCATAGTGTTTAATTTTATTTTATAAAATAATAAATTAAAACCCAAAAGTTTTTGGAACACGAGGGGAACAACACCCCCGAAATGACGGGCCTCCACAGTTGGCTGGGCTGTGGCCACACCCAGTCAGCTGCGGCCTGTAGGCAGCCATTTTAATGGTGACTTTTTGTTAGAGAAGCACAAAAACATGTTCCCTACTTAGGTCTTGTCAAAAATTAAAAACTTTTTAAGAATCCTCGTCATATCAAATCTTGCGGCACATGCATAAAACATTAAATATAAATGAAAATAAAAACTAATTGCACAGTTTATTTATAAATTATGAGATAAATCTTTTGAACCAAGTTAGTACAATAGTTGTCAAATAAAAACAAAAATACTACAATACCTGAAAAAAAAATAGAAACTAAACAAGGCCTTATTTTGACCACTTGGAATAATCAGTAGAGTAATTTTTTTAAGAAACACTTGGAAAAGCTCTAGAAGTTAAGATTCAATACCCTGTTGCCAACCATTTCATCATCTAGTCCGGAGAAATTCGAGCTCTAGAGTGTTTATTTATTTTTCACTAACTCTTCTTAAAAATCGAACTCCAAATGGATGAAACATTTTTTATCTCTGATGTGCCTATAAATCTGTCATGGAATTCACGTGCTCTGTTTGGAGATTATTATCAGGTGCTACAGTACATCAAAGCGCTATCAACGCGTCGAAGTGCAGGGCAGCTATCAACGCGTGGACGGATTTGAGTCATTTTTCATCTGGATTTTTTCTACAAGTTTGCACGCAACGCTTGACTTGTGCGAAACTGCTACCGACCCCAATTGACTTACCTTTTCAGTGGACTGTGGGCCCCAAGCTCATACTTTGGCGGCACGTTATTGGAAAACTTTAGTTTTGTTTAGTTTCCAAAAAGTTTTTTTAAAAAAATAGATTCTCTGTCACATTAAATCTTATGGCACATGCATGAAATATTAAATATAGATAAAAATAAAACTAATTACACAGTTTATCTGTAATTTATGAGACGAATCTTTTAAACCTAGTTAGTCCATAATTAGATAATATTTGTCAAATATAAACGAAAATACTACAATGCCTGAAATTCTAAAATTTTGCCAACTGAACAAGGCCAAAGGGCTGCTAAGGACAACAATTGTTTTTGTGATAACAGTTTGTCTTCGCTAGCTGCTTCACCACTCACGCCTTGTTTCCTTCGTCCCAAAATTCAAAAACTTTTTAATATTTCTTGTCATATCAAATCTTATGACACAAGCATGGAGCACTAAATATAGATAAAAACAAAAACTAATTGCACAGTTTGTCTGTAATTTAAGAGACGAATCTTTTGAGCGTAATTAGTCTATAGTTGGACAATAATTGTCAACTACAAACAAAAGTGCTACAGTGTCAAAATCCAAAAACTTTTCACAACTAAACAAGGCCTCAGTCCTATAATTATATAAAAGAATAAAAGATTCTCATATTTCTAAGAAAAAAATTATACACAAGTAAAATAAACGCATGGACCCTATACTTTTTTTTTATCGTGGTTGGATATAATCAAGAACAACGAGGTACTTTATTATATATTTACATGACATAGATTGAATTTATCAGCCGAATCTGTCAGTCATCCAGTAATATTTTTTTTTTCATAAAAAATCAGCCATCAGTACTACCATGATTTATCACCTAAACGAATAGGACGGCTGAACTACTATACAAATTTCATCTGGGTCGACGGACCCTGACACGCGTTGGCTCCAATCAGCTGTGATGGCTGCAGCTGTGTTGCAACTGGAACTACTATACACCGCTTGGAGTTGGCGAGCAGCTACTGTTGCATTGTGGTCGACAGTGGCAGTCGTTGCATTTTAGGAGACGTATTTTTTTTATTTTTAGCTCAAATTTGAAACATATTTCAAATTTGATCCGTTTATGAAAATATTTTCAAAACACGGCCATTTGGACCCGCCACCATGTATGGCAGGGTAAATGCACAGAACCCCGCCATGCATGGCGGCGGGATACTACTGCTGACGTGGCATGGTTCAGAGGACACCTGCTGACGTGGCTAACACGTGGCGGGGTACCTGGCAAGGAGTACACCGCCACGCATCATGGCGGGATGCAACCCCGCCGCGCATCATGGCGGGGTGCTCCCTGTCTGACAAAACAGCCCACCTCCTGCTTTCTTTGCGTTCCCTGGTGGCACTTTCGTTAATTTGTGGTAATTATTGTCTGTAAATTGCACTAATTATACAGTTTACCTGTAAATCACCAGACGAATATTTTAAGCCTAGTTACTTTATAATTAGAAAATTTTTATTAAATAAAAACGAAATTGCTACAGTATTAAAATCTAAAAAGTTTTTGGATCTAAACATACCATAGTGTGTATGTGTGGAGAGAGAGGCTACGCTTGCATGGGCAACATCAGTAGTCTAGGGTGTTGGGCCTTGTTAAGTTCCAAAAAATTTTGTAAAATTTTTCAGATTCTCCGTCACATAAAATCTTTAGATGTATATTTCTAACTTCAAATAAATTTATTCAAAAATTAGATTTAAATATCTATCTAATTATACTAATTTTATATTATAAATATTTAATCAAAAAAATTTTATAAGAAGCGAAAACGACAAATATTTAGGAATAAAAAGGTAGCAGTACAACTAGACTACAGTGTGCTGCTCCAGGGCACAGCAGCGCAAGTGTGTTGTACTGTGCTATCTCTTTATTGTTAAATATTTGTCATTTTCGCTTCTTATAAAATTTTTTTGATTAAATATTTATTAAAAATATTAATATTTATAATATAAAATTAGTATCATTAGATAGATATTTAAATCTATTTTTTGAATAAATTTATTTGAAGTTAAAAATATACGTCTAAAGATTTTATGTGACGGAGAATCTGAAAAATTTTGTAAAATTTTTTAGGAACTAAACAAGGCCGAACACCCTAGACTACTGATTGTTGCCCATGGAGCGCAGCGTGCACACTATGGCCTAGCCTTGTTTAGATCAAAAACTTTTAAAATTTTAACACTGTAGCAATTTTGTTTTTATTTAATAAAAATTATCAACTAAGCTTAAAAGATTCGTCTCGTAATTTACAGGTAAACTGTATAATTAGTGCAATTTACAGACAATAATTACCACAAATTAACGAAAGTGCCACCAGGGAACACCGAGAAAGTAGGGGGTGGCCTGTTTTGTCAGGCTGGGAGCACCCGCGGCGGGGTTGCATCCCGCCATGATGCGTGGCGGTATAGATGGCCATGCAGCCCGTGGCCCGTTGGCCCGGCCCACGGCCCACGGCCCGGCATTTTGGCCCGGCCCGAGCACGGCATGGCCCAACAACTACCGGGTCGTGCCTGGGCCGTCACCGTGGCCCGTGGCACGGCTCAGGCATGGCCCGACGGCCCGATGTTTAATGTCCCAGTAAAAAATATAGCTTTTTAATTAAAAAAAGAAAATGTAGGTCTGTTGGTCCATCCATCCATCCTAATTGGCCTGTTAAGAAATGTAGCTTGCTAATTCTAAACAAAAAAAGAAAATATAGGCCTGCTACTGGCCTGACACGACCTTGGCCCGGTGGCCCGCCGTGCCTTCGGGCCGGGCCGTGCCTGGGGCCATACCCCCGGCACGAGGCACGGTGATGGCACGGCCCGGCCGGCACGACGGCACGGCGCGGCCCGGGGCAGGCACGGCACGGCCCGATGGCCATCTATAGTGGCGGGGTACTCTTTGCCACGTGTTAGCCACGTCAACAGGTGTCCCCTAAACCATGCCATGTCAGCAGTGGTACCCCGTCGCCATGCATGGCGGGGTTCTGTGCATTTGCCCCGCCATGCATGGTGGCGGGTCCAAATGGCCAAAATATTTTCATAAGCGGGTCAAATTTGAAATATGTTTCAAATTTAGGCTAAAAATAAAAAAAAACTCTAAAATTTGCACCACTTGATTTGTATTCAAAGAGCCTCCGAGATGATACTGATTTCTTTAAAATAACAACATATTATAAGAGAAATTAAGAGTCAAAATAGATTTTGCTTGAATTTTACCTAATCGAATACGCTTACCATTTGGGGACAAAGAGAGCCAAAAACTCACTCAAATCCGTCGTCCATGAGTAGATCAATACAAACTAGAGTTGGTCCTTGGTACTTGCTTAATTGTTTATATCAGTTGTCTGTTCAAATGTCACAGCTAGCAAAATAGGCCAACCGTTAATCATTATGCTCCCTGAAAAAAATTATGTGATGAAAGTACAGACACACATAGGTGTAAAAGAAGACTTTTTATGCTAAATATATCAAATGTTTGGTCAGACATAAGCAGCTGTCGATGTATCCAACGCTCCAACCTGTGCATGCTGCTAGGATGTTCCAATCGATTTTGTTTCCGTTTTAGCTTATTAGTGTCTTAATCATTATTGACAGCCGACAGATGGCAAGTTAGCCTGTTCTGTCGCTCAATAATGAGAGCCTTGACAAAGAAATCAAGGCATTTTTTTTTTTAAAAAAAGAAGTAGAAGCAGCTGCATTTTGTAAGATATAAAAGTTTTTTACTCGAAAAAAAGAAAAGTTTACTTTTTTGAAAAAATTATAATATAATATAATAATAAGGAAAAATAAAGTAGCTTCCCATTATGTCATGTCCTTGCTTGGACGTCAGACAGTAGTGTACAATGCTGGGCCATTGCTTGAAGCTAAATTAAATCCCATCCTTGACCTCCAGACAGTAGTGTACGATGTCTGTCACTTTAATTGCAGTTCATGAAGCAGATCTTGCACCAAGATCACCCACCTTAATTTCCCTGTACGAAATTGTTAGATCTCCCTAGATTAGGGGGTGCTCGATCTGTATGGATAAGACAAGAACTTCAAGTGTGGTTGACCAAGCAATAAATCGTCGGTTGGTGACGCATTTTTGTCCAGTGAGCTGCTCCACTCCAATAATGCTAGCTTGTGCGTGATTATTATGTCCGGATCACTCCTTTGTAAGCGTCAGCTAACGTGTTCAATTGTCAACCTCTTGTTAGTAGCATTCAAAGCTAAGAACACACATGACACTGGAAATGCTAATAAACTATTTCCTGCCTACTTTTGTTCTCTTGGGCCCTCCTGAATTTTCTTGACAAAAATATTACCATGATGACAAACCTAAAAATAAAATAAAAAAACGATAAGTACAAAGTTTTAGTTAGAGCATTCATTCATCTTCTAGATGACCTCTCAAGATTGCAGAGTGGCACAGATGGATGGGGAAATCATTAACACGTAATGCTTTACACAAGAGCAATAGTACTGGGGGTGGCAAATCACACCAACAACAGCTTTGCACCTTTCCTTCTGGAATGCTTACACCTGGAAAATCCAAATGGTCCTAGCTTGCAGCGGTCAGTACGGACCTCCTCCCTCTCTCCTTTTTTTTTTTTGTCAACAAAAAGAGGTTTCAGAAAAGCAAAAAAGCAGCATACACAGGCAAGTCATGGCAAGCGAACTTGTGCACGCTAAAAGCCAACCCTGCCATCCTAATCCACCCTTTACAACAATGCGCGGTTGTTCACTTCCTTTTGTCAATCTTTGCTTTCAACCCTTCAGACTCTCAGCGACAAAGCTCACCGGTCGCTATCAGACGCCGCATTTTCCTTCCTGCACCATCTTTCAATCATACTACATGCCACAGCTCACAAGAAAGATGAACAACTTGGCAGCAGTCCCCACAATAGCATCTGTAACAGCGTGTAGCTCAAGAAGAGGGGCCAAGCAGCTCATCAAATTCTCAAATGGATCCATGTTCATCGCTGCTGCATTCGAAATTCAAAGGCCTCGGATCCTAACATGACCAGCTAGGTCATCCTTCAGCAAAGGCATGGCCCAGGCGCTTCCTGAATGGAGCGACAGTTTACTGATCCTCTAGGTCTGGGCAGCCTGTGCTGGCAACTGGTTATGGTTGTGCTCGCCTTCGTATGTCACGATTAGCATCGCTGGGTCATCTACGCATCGCTCAACATGCTTCCTTGCCGGGCAGCCCCTGACGCTGCTGCATTTGTAGTAACCCCTGCATTGGATTGAAGTCAAAGAGAATATGAGAATATGTGAAATTGGGGGGAACAATCAGCCCCATGTGCTTGCCTTCATGGTATAGCTACATTTTCCTATCATCTCGGGCAGACATTAAAGGTTGATATGGGGTAGGGGAATGAGCGCAATCAAGATTAGGATGTAGATAGCCTAACATGGCATTCAAATTCATGTAGCAATAATAATTTACCTACTTTAGGTCCCCCATGATAGATCATTGCTTTCTCAGTAAATGGGCACAAAAAGAGTTGAACCCTGAGATTATCCACTAACTAAATATTTAATTGCGCTAGCTACTATGTTATCGACATGCCTTAGTTGCAGAAGCACTTGGGAGGAAGGAAAAGGTAAAGTGGAGAGGAGGATCAACCAACAATTATTCTACAGATAAAGGGGCACCCTGAGAGCCTGATGCAGATATGCCACCTCTCATGGTGCAACAAGGGGAATAATGCATCAATCATTATGACTGAAAAGGATTTGATACACATTTTCATGTTAGTTGAATATTTCTTGTTCAGTTCATATTATACCTCGGGTGGGGGGAACCCTTAATTGGCTTTTGCCCGTACTTGCGCCACGAGTACTCATCAGGAGGTATATCAGCGATTTTGTTGCTAATGGCTGGCACTTTAATTGATCTCTTAATCCGCAGTTTCCTGTCAAACAGAGCAAGCACGATTCAAGGGAGTTAATATTGCACCCAACAAGACATAACAACAAGCATAAGAATGGCCCTGAGAACACTAACTTACCTTCTCTTTGAGCAATGGCACCTGCCGGTAGTGGCACACTTGCCTCTTCCATCCTCCCCTCTACCCGTGCACCGCCGTTTGGGTGCGCGGTGGGCATCAGCTGGGTCGCTCGCCACCGGGGTGCCAACCAAATGGAATGGCCGCTTCCCATCCAAGCTAGCCATGCTCCCATCCATGCTCAAGGACGACATGAATGATCTCGCAGACGACATCGTGCCAGCAGCGCCGCCACTGGGGCTGGGGCTCTCGAACTTGAGGCTGATCCCACTGTTGCTCCTCTTGAACATCTCGGCCTGCAGCTTCTGCCGCGACGGGGGCTGCTGGTGGAACGGGTACCTATGCGCAACATTCCCAATCTGGAACTGCACAGAAAGCGGCTGGACCAGCTTGGGGGCTCCGAACGGATGAGGGCCGCCACTCTTGCTGCTGGAGCAGGCCAAATCCAGCCCTCGTGAGTCTGGCACACCGTTAAGCCGAGCTCGCATTTGTGCGTAGCTAGTCGATGGAGACGGAGCCGCCACCGCAGCAGCAGCAGCAGCGGTGCTGGGCATCATCTCCAGCGGGCTGCCGCCGCCACCACTGCCGCTCCCCAAGGGACTCTTCTGGTTCACGAGACCCATAGGCCGGACTCGTCTGGAGAACCTGCCTCTAGCATGGCCGCAGCCGCCGCCACCGCCACTGCCACTGCCGAGGAGGGCGGCTACTTTCCTGAACTTGGCGCAGGCTTCGGCCGTCTCTGAAGCTATGCTCTTGAGCAGGGCCGGGTCCTGCTGCTGCGAGAGCAAGGCCAGCACCCGGTGGCAGCTCTCCACCGCGGCCCTGTTGGCCACCTCCACCTCCTCCATGGCTGGCTGGACTGGAAGCCGACCGACCTGGAATGGAGAAGCTAGCAGCGGCGGCCGCCGAGTGGACAAAGAAAGGATTGTTCTTTCGTCCAGCCACGAACTCCTCTTCTTCCACCTCGGACGTACCTCAGGCTCCTGCCAGCGCTCACGGGCAGCAGCGTCTGCACATCGGAACCAGAGAGCCCGCACGGATTAAGCAGATCTCCGGGGAATCTCAAAAGGGCTCGGAAGCAAACTGCACAGGAACGAAAGAAACGGCCCATCAGGATTCAGGAAGGGTGGATTATTCCAATCCTCGGCTCATGGAAAGAGCACGGTACCGGATTGCGCACCTGGACTGGAGGAGGAGGAGGAGGCAACACGCCGCGCGCAGCACGAGGCTCCGGCACACGGACAGGCGGCGGCGGGCCAAGAACGCACCGAACGAATCCGCCCGCTCCAGAACCACAGGCACGGCGCGGGGGAGAACGGCCGGCGGCGGCGGCGCGGTCCGGCAGGGCCGGCGTGGAGGGGATCGAGGAGGGAGGATGGATGAGAGCAGGAGCAGGAGCAGGAGCAGGAAGAGAGAGGAATGGGGGGAAGCGCGCGGCGGAGGTATATGAGGGGCTAATTTGCCGGATCCGGAGGGGTGTTTTCGGGAAAGCGTCGCTTTCGGTTGGGACTCGGAGTCAACAATGTCAAAGACAGCGGTCAGTGGGGACATGGTCATGCATGGGTAGTACAAAGCTTGAAAAAGAATACTACTAAAGAAAAATCATGCCTACGGTCTCGTATGCATTAATTAATTATTAATACATGTGACTTTTATTTTAATTATGGAGTAATAATATATTTGTATTTTCAGATCAGATTAGAAAAAGAGAGAGGTAGCAAGAGGAACACCGCTGCGACCTTGAGAGGCACGGAACTGAAATTGTTCGTCCTTGGAATTACAGGGTGTTTTTTTTTTTTTTTGGTTGCCAGCTGAGGAGTCTACAGTCTAGTCAAGCCGGAGGCGCAGGTAGCCCACACAGGCTTGAATTTAAAACGAGGCCGGCCCCGTCCGGCCCAGTAGTCCTCCACGGCGGCCAGTGGGACCGCTCTTCGCGGGGTCAGTGAAGGGCCCACCACCCCTGCGAGGAAAAGCTAAAAAATATAACCTCTCTTTGGGCTCGGCTTTTCAAAAAAAATTTACAAAATTTTTCAGATTCCATGTCATATCGAATCTTGCGGAACATGCACAGAACTTAAATATAGATAAAAGAAATAACTAATTACACAATTTACCTGTAATTTGCGAGACGAATCTTTTGAGGCTACTTAGTTCATGATTGGATAATATTTGTCAAATACAAACGAAAATACTACCGTGTCCATTTTACAAAATTTTTACAACTAAACAAGGCTAATTTTAAAAAGTGTTTGAATTCTTCTTTGAGCGGCTTTGGCTGATGTAGTGTCATATCAGCCGTACTATAAGGTACTACGTTAACCACGAAGGAGGTAGATTGAACTTCATCAGTGGACTTTATAAAAAAAATAGATATAGAACAAGTTTTTTATGAGGCATCCAAAAAATTTTCTAATAGTTCTGAAATTAGAAGTCCTAAATTCTTAGAAATGTCATTGAAAAAGTGTTTTCCTAAAGAAATGATAATTTTATTTATTTATTTCTAAGATCATGCTTTTATATTGTAGTGCCTTGATGAGATTTTTTTGAATGTTATACGGTCCTCTTTAGATGTTTATTTGTTAATATATACTTGTATTTATCTATTACGGCTTAGACCACGTAGAAGTTCAACAGATTTCTATTGACAATATATGTATGCATAACCACTTCATACACAATCCTATTTATTACTCACTTCGCCCTGAAGTATCGAAAATATGAATAGATGTGTTAGTTTTTTTTAAGGCAATACATGTGTTAGTTATACACACATAAGCCTAGACAGAAAACTTGAAGCTCGTTACCACGTTCAGCTTGTAGCTGGTTTGGCTCAGCTATACTCGTTATCATAATGAGCTGATTTTAGCTTATTAGCTATAACGAGCCAACTCGAGCCAGCTCACGAGCCAAACGAGCTACAATTTTAGAGAAAAAGTCATCATAACTTATATTAGTTTTGTATTATTTCATGTCTTACACCTTACAAATAATTGAAATGTTAGAGCATCTCCAACCATTATGCATTTGAAGTTATGTATTTTAGGCAAATTGCAAACCCCCAAATGAAAATGGCAAGGCTAAAATCGGGTGATCTCCAACCGTTATGCAAAATGCTAAGTCCAT
>Ga0182004_10001831_pt1 | contig 16065 bp, 18 predicted proteins | sample Sormic07211540_1_FD_120479 | JGI IMG/M metagenome (GOLD analysis project Ga0182004, IMG submission 120479) | Endophyte microbial communities from Sorghum bicolor roots, Mead, Nebraska, USA - 072115-40_1 MetaG | ecosystem: Host-associated > Plants > Roots > Unclassified | place: USA: Nebraska...
GCCCAGCGCCAAAGCGTGTTTTCGGGCAGGGCAGCGGCAGCCGGCAGCAGGGCAAGGAGCCAAGGCGAGATAGGCAAGCTGGCCGGCAGCACGTCGTGTCGCGGGGACATGGAGCGACATGGCGCCAGGCTGATCGCTGCGGCGCTTTGCGGCAGCCTTTGGGCCTTGGAGGAACGGAACAGAATTCTACTGGACGTGGCTGCTTTTCCATGTTCCCATGGGAACGTAACTTGTAGGTTGGTCAGCGAAAAGCGTCGGCAGCCAGAACGCTGCTGCAGGAGTGGCTTGCTTGTTGCCTGCTTGAAAAATCACCGTTCCGAGAGGAGACAAGCCGATTAAACTTTAGCTAAATTTTCCCTAATTATTGTGAAAATTTCTGTCCGTCAATCTTCTCCAGAATCCGCCCCCTCTGCTTCTTCAACAATAAAAGAAGAAAAAAGACTAGAAGCTTTTTTAGGTTCCCAATATAAAATTTTCTGTACACATTAGAGAAATAAGGAAAGTACAGGAGCCTAGGTGCAAAGTATTTATTCTATTAATTTAATTTTTTTATTCTTTAAATCGACTAAAAATTGATAAATACATAGTAATTCATAGACTCCTTTCAACTAGAGAGTGTAAGGTGTCATTACGCCGTGAAATAAAAATCCTAAAAAGTCTAAGAGCATGTATATAAACTATATATGGACAAACTGCTTCAAAGTCAGTTTTAAAAGCTTAAAAATTGTCAAATGTAATACAAAGGATAAAACACAAATAAATATAATAAAGTGCTCGTTTTCTACAAATGTCTGTTTGCTCCCGTAGCAACGCACGGGCATATTTTGCTAGTTACATATAAAATATGCAATTAGTTATTTTTTATCTACATTTAATCCTCTATACATGTGCCGTAAGATTTGATGTGAAGGGAATATGAAAAGTTTTGTAATTTTTTTTAGTAAGTGAACACCAAAACTAAAAGATTTTAGTATTAGAATTTTGATGGGAGTCTCAAGATTTTGGGTTTTTGGTTTTTTTTAAAATACTTCATAAACTAAACAAGGCCGAAGAAATATGAACTAAGGCCTTGTTTAGTTCCGAAAATTTTTTAAATTTCGCTACTGTAGCATTTTTGTTTTTATTTGATAAATATTGTCCAATCATGAACGAACTAGGATCAAAAGATTCGTCTCGCGATTTACGGACAAACTGTGTAATTAGTTTTTATTTTCGTCTATATTTAATGTTTTATGTATGTGCCGCAAGGTTTGATGTGATGGGAAATCTTAAAAACTTTTTGGATTTCGGCTGAACTAAACAAGGCCTAGGTGGATTTTAAAACCTGGCGGAGACTGAAAACCCAATCCGATGTTTCAGGTTCTGGCCGCCACCCATCCATCCTGGCCGCACGCGCTCGGCACACGGTCCACATGGGTGAAGCAGAGTGACGGATGAGTGAAGCAGAGTGAGCAACGGGCCGTAGCCGAGCCCGCCATGGCGCCACCGCCGCTACCCCTCTTCTCCCCGTCCCCAAAGGCCCCGCCTCCGCCGCCATGGCTCCACGGGTCCTCCACCCAAAGCCGCGACTCCGCACCCCCGGTGCCTCCACCCCCCGCCGACGCAACTCCTCCCAAGCCCCGCACCCACAGCCCCAAATCGGCACCGGCAAAGAAAAACACCAAAACAACAGCCAAGCCCCTCACTGCCGGAGTCCCGGGGGGCCGCACACACCGAGCTGTCCTCGGCATCATCCGGCGCGTCCGCTCCCTCGAGCTCTCAGATGCTCCGAGTGCGAGTTCCGTCCACGACAGCAACGCCGGTGCCGCCGCCGCATTCCACCTTCCAATCGAGCCGTCCCCGCCGCGGGAACCAGGCCAAGAAGTGGTGGAGAAGGCGAAGCCGCGGGCGGTTCCGTGGGCGGCTGCTAGGGACGAGGGCCTCAAGGTCGCGCTGCGGCGGGAGAAGAAGCCGCGGAAGCCGACGCGCGCCGAGACCGAGCTGGAGACCGACGAGCTGGACCGGCTGCGGCGGTTGGCGCGCGGGATGGGCAGGTGGGCGCGGGCCAAGAAGGCCGGAGTCACCGACGAGGTGGTCGAGGAGATGCGAAGGGAATGGGCCAGTGGTGAAGAGCTCGCCGCAGTGCGTATCGTCGAGCCACTCCGCCGGTCCATGGACCGCGCCAGGGAGATTCTTGAGGTGAGTGAGAGCAATAGGCTTTTCTCGCTCAGGCCCTGTTCAGTTCCGATTTTTTTTTTGATAGGGTAGTTCTCTTGTTTTTATTTGATAATTATTGTTCAATCATGGAATAATTAGGCTAAAAAGATTCATCTCGTAAATTATAGTGCAATTAGTTTTTGTTTTCGTCTATATTTAATGTTTTTCCATGTGCTGTAAGATTCGATACAACGGAGAATCTTTAAAATTTTTTGGTTTTTGGGGTGAACAAAGGCCTCAATGTATTTTGTTCCTTGGGGTCTGATCCCCTGAGAATTGTATGCTCTCGGCATGATGATTTGGACCTTTTAGCACTTAGAGATTTGAATTTTGACCTTCAACTAAAGCAGCGCAGTGCAGCTAGTAAGTTGCAGTTTTGAACTTTTGATGCAATCTCTTGTTCGTGTGTTTTGCAACAACAAAAAAAAAAGAAAGAGGAGAGCTTAATTATATCAAAACAACATGATTACAAACTCTGGAGCTAAAGCCCCCGACACGCAGATCGTGATGCCAGTAGCAATAAAAACATCAGAGAGCTCTCTGCTACCAAACTGACATAGCTCATGAGCTTCCTCATTTGTGCTCCGGTGGCATTTGGAAACTCTGAATTTCTGGAAACGCTTAAGGACTTCCTTTGCTTCTTTGATAATGTGGCAAGTTACAGAACGATTTCTGCGTGGGTCCTTCAAAAGAGGCGTCCATTCCAGGAGGCGAGGTTATGTTTTAGACCCACCCAAGCAGCAATACATTCTGCTTCTTCAGCTGACCTGCAACGCTGATCGCTTGACCATGGAGACAACAAAACCTCGCCCACATGGTTCTTTGCAATGAAACCAAACCCGGCATGACCAGAGTGGGGATCAAAACCTGCATCCACATTTAGTATTATCCAGTCAGGGGGAGGTGGCGGACAAGGAACTTTTTCTTCTTTATCATTTTGAGCAGCAAGGAAGGACCCTGCATGCTCAGGGTAACAGATTGCTTTTCCTTTTCCTATGGCTGTGAACTTACTGTTTGGGTTCATCGGTGTGAGGTAGTTTTGTAGAAAATCAACCGAGGCAGATGTAAGGCTTTCACCATTCCCAAAGATGATATCATTTCTGAGATGCCAGACTCTCCAGAAAAGGAACATCAGATTGGCTCTTGTTTCTTTATTGACGCTATTGAGCAGGACACAACCAGTCAGGTCCTGTATAATAAAAAGAAGGCTCACCCGGAAGGTCCCAAATTTGTCGGAGGGCTCGTCGAAGAGCTTTCGTGCATCGGAGCATGGCATGGTATTCGGATTCTGGTTCCAATCCACAGATCGAACACGTGGCGTCCGGGATTAAATGACGTTACAGTCTGTTTGTTTGCACAGCTAGGCCATTTTGGGCCAACTTCCATGCGAAGACTTTTATGTTCTATGGCACTGGTGTTGTCCAGATCGCCTCAAAATTTCTCCTGTCAGTAGATGTGCTTGTGCTGCAGTCATTGGCATTCATCTCTGCTGCAAGTTTGTATGCGCTCCTAAAATAATCCACTTTTTTCAAAGTGCCAAGTGAGGATATGATCATCCTCATTTTCTGCAATCCTAATGCTGAGAATTTCTTCGGTTTCATGCTGAAAGAATATTTGCTTTATGAGGGCTTCATTCCAGCGTCATGGATTTTTGTGGATCAGGTCGGACACTCTCCGGATTCTGGTAGATTTTGCCGGTCGAGAAATATTTAGGGAGTTCGACCGTGGTATCCAATTGTCCCTCCAGATTTGGATGTTCTGGCCATTATTCACTCTCCAAATGGTGAGTAATTTGCTGGAAGCTAGTGTCCAGCAGATTTCCCTGAGGGAAATATTTTGCCTTAAGCAATCTTGCACATAGGCTATCAGGGAACTGTAGGAGGTGCCATGCTTGTTTAGCAAGAATAGCTTGGTTGAAGAGGGCAAGGTCAAGGAAGCCAATGCAACCTCTGAGCTTTGGTTTGGTAATTTTGTCCTAGGCAAGCCAATGAATTTTCCTTCTGTCGTGCTCATCTCCCCACCAAAAGTTCCTTATCAATTGCTCGAGTTCATCACAGAGACCTGCAGAGAATTTAAAGACACTCATAGCGTAAGTAGGGAGGTTCTGTAGGACAGATTTGACAAGAACCTCTTTTGCCCCACTTGAGAGGTATTTCTCTGACCAATCGTTTGCATGCTTGCTGAATCTTTCTTTTAAACTTCGGAATTTTCCTTCGTCCATTCTTCCTTCTGGAACTGGAAGACCAAGATATTTTTCATCCGCCTTTCTGTTTAGTGTTTCCCAACAGTGGTTGACTGTCTCAATGTTGTCCTCAGAGCAGTTTCGTCCAAATAGAACACTGCATTTGTTTTTGCTGATCAACTGACCTGTACTCTTTTCATACGTGCTCAGGATGTTTTTCACTAGTAGAGCTTGCTCTGCATTGGCTTCAACAAAAAGAACGCTATCATCAGCAAACAACAAGTGAGAGATCCCCGGTGCATTCCTGGAAATGTGTAGCTCTTTCAGCTGACCTGTAGAAATTTCTTTATTTAGTATAGTAGATAAACCATCTGCGACCAACAGGAAAATATACGGAGACAAAGGATCTCCTTGTCTAAGGCCTCGAGATGGTGTGAAAGAGTCGAGCATTTGACCATTGAGGAGAACTGACAACTTGACTGTTTTTACACATTCCATCACCCAACAAATCCATTTCCCATTAAAACCCAATTTTTCCATTGCCTTCTCAATGTAGTTTCAGTCAACTCTGTTGTAGGCTTTAGCCAAGTCCAATTTATAGGCGCAGAATTCCCCCTTTTGTCATTGCAGTGTGGCGGTGCAATAGTGTAATCATGGTCATTCTTGTGGTCTTGCCAGTTGTCACCATCTGAAACTTCAGATTTCCAATGCAGATTTAGTTAGTACTCCATCCCAAATTGTAAGTCATTCCAAGAATCTTGAAGAGTCAAAGCATCTCAAGTTTTGTCAGATAAATTCTTTCCGGCGGCGGTGAACTTGTTCACAATCGACGAGATGCAAACAAGAACAAAACACGACACAAGTAATTTTGGTGCTGTGCAAACCGCTACAGCTTTTCTCAATGTAGTTTTGACCTTTTTTATTATTATTTTTTTGAACGCAATGGCAGGAGCTCTGCCTTTCAATTAAGATAAGGAAAGAGAGTTTCTGTACAAGCAAGGACACTCAATAGGAGCGTTAAGGCCCCAAGAAACAGGAAAAGAGGGAAACACACTCCCCAAACAAGTGGAAAACAACACCTACACATAAGCGAATGCTCTCTTCCTTTGCTCTATATCCTCTTTTATTCTTGCGACCACTTGTGTTACTGTTGCTACAACATTGTTGAAAATTCTCCTGTTTCTCTCTTTCCAAATATTCCAGAAAGTGTAGATTATCACCCCGTTTAGTCTTCTGTATTCAGATTTGGGCACTTTACTTGCTGCCTCTTCCCACCACACTCTGATATGAATTGGGTCAATTTGGGGCTGTTGTTGCAGCTGAGTGAAGTTTTCCCAAGACAGGATTTGATCCCAAACTGCCTTAGCAAAAGGGCAACATAGACATAGATGGAGGCCAGTCTCCAAGGGACCGTTGCACAACACACAATGTTCCTGGTGTGGCCACCCTCTTTTTTGTAGGTTGTGCGCCGTTAGAATTTTATCTTGCACCAAAATCCAGGCGAAGATCTTGCATTTGTTCTCAGCTTGTATGAGTACTCAATTACTAATGTTGAATTCAAAAACTTACAATTTTCTTTGATGGATTATAATTTTTTTTTCAGATAAAAACAGGAGGATTAGTTGTGTGGACAAAAGGAGACATACATTTTGTCTATAAAGGAAGCAAATATCAGCAAAACGCAAAGCATAGTCACACTTTTGTAACTAATGTTCATAAAGGTTCTCTCGTAAAACAAAATGTTCGTGGTGAAGCAGATGATGCTTTTCAAGAAAATGATCAGAGCATTTGTGGCCAGAAGGATGAAGAACCTGTCAAGGGAACACTATACGAGAGGGAAGTCAATAGACTATTGGACACTTTGGGCCCTCGATTTGTTGATTGGTGGTGGGACACACCATTACCTGTGGATGCTGATCTCCTCCCAGAGTTCATTCCAGGCTTTAAGACTCCATTTAGGCAGTGCCCTCCTGGTGTGAGACCAACACTAGCTGATGAGGAGCTGACATACTTGCGCAAGCTTGCGCGCCCTTTGCCAACACATTTTGCCCTTGGTGAGTATGCTGTATGCATTTAGTTACCAAATGCACTTTCTGTTAAGTATACAAGTATACAACTAAAGTGTTCCTTTTGTTTGTGATTTGATACACACATTGAGTGATAAGCATCTTTGTTGTCTATATCCTTTCTGTCTTATACATACATCACCTTCTATGTGTTCAATACGTGTCATCCACTTCTGTTGTTTATATGGTTACCATCTTCGGGTTATATCGCATTAGCTTTACATTATGAACAAGACAATTGTAATTTTGTGTGTCATTGGCAGGTAGAAATACAAGATTGCAGGGTTTGGCTGCTGCTATACTGAAGCTTTGGGAGAAAAGCCTTATAGCAAAAATTGCAGTGAAAGTAGGTATCCAGAATACGAACAATGAACAAATGGCATGGAACCTGAAGGCAAGTATTATTCTCATGAAGTACTTTCTGACATTTATGTTATTGAAGTGCATTGTAGTCAATTCATTTGACTAGCAAAACCTAAAATGTTGTCAGTCACCTCCTTGGTAATTACAATGCTTGGTTTATCTTGATTACTACAGTTTAAAGTGCTAATTCCTGTTTTTATTCTATCATAGGCTAAACTAGTGACCTAGAGTATGGTAATGAATTGGACTAAACATGAATCCTTAGTTTCTTACTGCAAGTTTACATGGTTCTTAATCAGATATCCATGCCTTTCTGTTTGTATTGGTCCTTTATTTGTATTTTCTTGTGTAACACTGAAGCTCCTCAGTGCAGCATCTTACGGGAGGCACTGTGATATTGAGAAACAAGGATTTTGTTATTCTATATAGAGGCAAGGATTTTCTGCCTGGTGGAGTTGCTCAAACTGTTATTCAACGAGAAGCTCAGGTAGATGATGAACAGGTGAAGGAAGAGGAAGCTCGACTGAAAGCAGTTGACTCTCTTCAGATGGTTGGTGAATTATCATCTGATGAAGAAAGTTCTGTAGGAACTTTCAGGGAGTATAAGGATTTCCATGCTGACTTTGTGCATGCAAACACTGAAAAGTCCAACACCATGATTGAATTAGAGGCCGAGAAGTATAGATTGGAAAAGGAACTGAAAGATCATGAATGGAAGCTTTCCATTGTATGTGTTCATGTGAAGCATCTCCTGCTCTGATTTAAAGCCATTGACTTGTAATATTATTAGTTGTAGTCTAACACCATTATATTTTGCAGCTCAACAAGAAGATTGAAAGATCTAACCAGGCACTGGCAAAGCTTCGCAGTTCTTGGAGCCCTTCAGAGCAGTCTGCTGATAGAGAACTATTGACAGAAGAGGAAAAGATAATGTTCCGCCGGATTGGCCGCAAAATGGATGGGCTTGTTCTCCTAGGTACAGCTATCTATATATGCCCTTATTACTGTACCAGTTACCTACAATGCCCATTTTATCTTTCTCTGGTCACTGAATCTGCATACCATCTGTTTCCCAATACAGGAAGGCGTGGTATCTTTGATGGTGTAATTGAAGAGATTCATCAGCATTGGAAACATAAAGAGGTTGTGAAAGTAATTACAAAGCAGAATCAAGCCCGACAGATCATGTACACAGCGAATTTGCTTGAGGTTGAGACAGGTGGAATATTAATAGCAGTAGAAAAGCTCACAACCAGCCATGCCATAATACTTTACCGTGGGAAAAACTATCGCCGCCCAGCAAAATCATCATTTAGTAATCTCCTAACGAAAAGAGAAGCTCTCCGAAGATCACTTGAGGTCCAGCGGCGAGGGGTAAGAATCATCATATAATGTTTATCCACTAAAACTTCCATTTTGTTCTCTTGCTGGCAATTGGCAATCTCATGCCCTTTAATTGAATATTGCAGTCAATGAAATACTTTGTCCGGGAGAGACAGAAGTCCATTTCGGAATTGAAAAGGAGACTGGTCAGTAATATAATACTTGATATACTTTTGTAGCTAGAAATTTTTGCCCTGATGTTATTTTATTTTATTGCTACAGAGATATGTGACAAGGCAAATCAGGTATCGAACCCCATGATCATGAAGAAGTTGGATGCTTGGATAGCATGGTCAGTGAAGATATTTGCAAATTGCAGTAATGACTGTCAAGATTTTTTTTCTTATTATGGGATAGCCGTGTAAAACTGTAAAGCCGAAAATGAACAATTCTGAAGTGTACAGCTTATATAATTGTCTGTTGTACATATGTGCCACTTTACCCACATTTCATAAAAATAAGTGAAATTTCTCTGTTTTGGTGCAATTCGCCATTCCCTGTTATTGAGATGGCAGAACAAGCTTGGCCTGCTTCTTCACTTTTTGATTGAGAACATTCAACCATTTTGCTGTATGAAAGCACCATTGATGATGGCAAACAGAGAAGGCACACAGATTAATCATGCAACTTTATAGACAGTGGTTACGTGTTTGAAGTTTGGACAGAACAATATAGCCACAACAAGCTTAAATTCGCGTCATCGAACATTATGCCAGGACAGCAGAAAGAAACAAGTGCAGAGAGCACAGAATTGCGGAGGCAACCTGCACATGTCTAATGATGTCTCCTCGTCACGGCTGCTTAGAAGAGGAAGGGAAAGTGGGGAGCTTCTCTGCTTTGGCCTTGAGCTCCGGCTTGGGCCTCTGCGGCGCGTTCCTGGGGTTGGTGAACCAGGTGGTGTAGAGGAACTGCTTGTGCGGGCCGTCGTGGTCGCAGATGAGCCTCAGCTTCTGGCGCTCCCTCATCCACCGCAGCATGATCTTCATCTGCCTCTTGCTCGTCAGACCTCGAAGCCCGACATCCTGAGGATGAACGCATGAAAGCAAAGATTAATCTCAGCTGCTTGTTAGAGGAACGCATGCAAGGATACACCGCCGGAGTCCAGTCCGAACGAGGGGTCTTTGGAGAAGCATTCCGTCGAACAGTTTCCATTCATTCATGGATGTGACCGTGCTGCGCGAGATGCAGGCAGGGGTGGAGGATGCTCTTGTACCTTGACGTGGTCCCAGACGTCGGAGATGGTGAGCGGGCCGTGCTCCCGGACGACGTCGAAGATGGCGCGCGTGATGGACTGCGCCTGCTCCGGCGGCGTCGTCAGCTCGATCGGCGCCATCTTGGGCTTCCCTTTCTTGGCCGCCCACCGCGCCGCCGTCGCGAACATCGCCGGACGGTCTCCCTGCGCACGTGGTCCTCCCGAATCCTGATCTCACCAGCGCCCGCACGCACTTTCCACTGATGAGATCAGTGGCACGATTGAGAAGGCTAGCTCCTATATCCGTCTGTTTCTGGTCACACTGAATTGAGGACTCGTTTGAACCTGTTTAGATTTTGAGAATCTCACTGCACGCCATCCAAACAGGGGAGAGAGAACAGAAAAAGGACAGTAAAACAGGGGAGATAACAGAAAGGGTAGCAAGGACCTGTTTAAGAAAACTCTAGCTATGAAAACACAAATTTGGAGCACCAGTGGCCTCCCACCGTGAAGCTGATACACTTGTTTGGTTTACAGCTCAGCTCCAGTTCCAGGAAATGTAGGTTTTGGTAGGAATGACTACTTACCCTCGGAAAATGGAGGTACGATGCATTAGTGAAGGCAAGTAAAATATAAGAGTTGAATAAACATTGCAAGCACATAAGCAACATTGAGAGCCTAGGCAGTCCAGTCCACTGTCATCTATCAAGTATTAAATCTAGCATTGTGCTTTACACATAAATCGCACTTACTATCACCTAAACATGCAGTTCCTAGATAGGTCTTAACTGTCATAGGCCAAATTATGTTTTATATTCCTTATATGACAACAAGGGGTGTTTTACCAGCAAGACAAGAGAGGAAGGCTTCAAATAAAACCATGCATCAGTAGCTAGCTATTGCTTCCTCCAAGTCTCCAAATCTCCTCCTCCACATCTCACATACAGTTCTGAACCTCCACTGTTTAATATGTCAACAAATTCATATAACTCAAATTCGGATAGCAATATCTGTTCATTGCTTTTTTTTTTGTGAAGTTTCATGGTATGGTCAGATCAGAAACCTGTTTGTAGTGCATAGTTGCACTTGAATCATTGAACAGCCCTGCAGTTCAGTGGAGTCCAACCACAAGATTATGGCATCATAACTCATCAACACAGATCAATAAAGATTCAGTTTTCGACAACAACACACATCAACCACAGATTCAAACTTAAAGTAATTCATTTTGGCCATGTTCCTTGTGAGTAATTCATCGAACAGCCACAGGTCACTGCACAGCAAACAACCATGGCCAGAAAAAAATGCAATAGAACAGAAAGGGAGAGGGGTAGCCGTACCTGAGCTGATATAGGTGGTAACCAAGGTTTAAAATCTCCGGCTAAGGCTCTTAGCCGTTGTCCTCCGCAACAGCTAAGTGAAGCTATAGCTGGAGATAGCTGCAGCTAAGAGATTTAGCTGTTTTTTACCAAAAAAAAAATCAGGAAAAAAAACATGGAAATAATGGATCCATGATCATCAGATCATCAAACATAACAAAACAATGAATCCATCACCATCAGACATCAGTAAAACTAAGCATAGATTGAAGAAGCATAGATCTTTAATGGATTGTAGTGAATTTGAAACTTGCCATATTGCTCTGCCATAGTGTTTGCACTTGGAACTAGTGGAGGTGGTACTGGGAAGAACGGAAGGAGAACTAGAGTGGGGATTTTAGTGTCAACTTCATAGATGCCTCCGTCGTTGCTCGTAGCCGCGTCCACCACTGCTCTGTTGGATTTAATTAGGTTTGTCCAATTTTTATTCAGCAATTAAATCAATTAAAATTCCAAGATTAAAGTTAGTGTTATGTGTATTAAGTTGGATCCTTTATGTGGTGTAACTTATGGTTTGATAATGGTTAAGTGCATGATGACCATTATGTGATGATAAATCATGATTTAGTGGTTTATGGTTTCCGTTACTAGTAACAGACATTGAATTATCGGTTTCATAAGTTACTGGTAACGGACAATGACATGATGACCGCTAATTCTTCATACACCTGACCCTTTGCCTTCCTGTGTTGCTCCTCTTGTTTTGAGAGGATTGAGAACACAAAGATAAAACATCATCATATTGCTGTTGCGCTGCTATCTGTCATCTCCGTCCCGATTCCTACGCGCACAGAAATTGGGAGAGTAGGCCTCCGGAACGACTGCCGTCTTCGAGTTCATCTGCACGGGTGAAGGGCAGCAATCATGTTTTTGGGCAGTGTCGTTGGCGGCACGACTACTCGCATCATCATCTTCTTCCTGGTGGCGACGCACGTCATCGGGTTGATCAGCACTACAACACTCCTGCACGGCATCGAGCGGGACGACTACTCCTAGCGCAACCGACTCTGGTGCCGATGGGTATAATCTTATACTCTTCTTTCCAACAAGGTCTTGTGTTAGATTCTTGCTGGTTAGCCTTGCCTACATGATGTTCATGTTTAGAACACACAAGCACGTTTTCGATGTCACCAACATAATTATCATGTTAATTTTCTGGATTAAATTGCTGCTGAATTTGTCTAATATTTTAACAATCCAAAAACGTGAAACACAATTTTCATTAGTTGGCTTTGCGAGTACGCTAAAACCAAATATTTTTCAGGGCACTCACTATAAGAGGTGGCGGGCAAAGTGTTTATTATTGTTGACTACTATGCACTGCTATTTTGTCGCTGAACCTAGATCAACTGGGCCGCATACTCAAGAGGAGGAGCGTGCTTGGAAACATGCTGATACTATGTTTAAGGCAGCAATTTTCAGCATAGTAGATGTCTATGTGCCGCTACAGACCGTTAAAGCCATTTGGGAAGCACTTGAGTCCAAATATGAGGTTTCTGATGCTGGTACTGGATTGTATATCATGGAGTAGTTTCATGACTACCGGATGGTTGATGACCGTTCTGTAGTGGAACAAGCTCATGAGATACAAGCACTGGTAAAAGAACTTGAAATATTTGGATGTGTGTTACCTGACAAGTTTGTGGCAGGTTGCATAATTGCTAAACTGCCACCTACTTGGACTAATTTTGCTACTTCTCTGAAACATAAGAGACAAGAGTTTGGTATTACCGAGCTTATTGGATCTTTGGATGTTGAAGACAAGGCGAGAGCAAAAGACGTCTGTGGCAAGAAGGTCGGTGATGGGAGTTCTAGTGCACATCTGGTGCAAAAGAATCATCCCAAGTCTCAAAAAAAGAAATTCCAGCAAGAACTTAAACAAAAGCCTACCACTACTTTTAAGAAGAACAAGAAGAACAAGGAAAAAGGGAATTGTTTTACCTGTGGCAAAACTGGACACTATGCATGAGAGTGTCCAGAGGCTAAGTGGAAGCCTCTAGCCAAGAAATCAGCAAACACCGTTGAGACTGATGCAGGAACATCGGGGTATGGTAATTTATTGCCTACTGTTCTTTCAGTTTGTCATTACCCTGATTGGTGGATTGATACCGGTGCAAATATATATGTGTACTGATGTTTCCCTGTTTTCTACTTATCACGCAGGCCGGGCTTCCTCTTTATTGATGGGGAACGGAGCGTGTGCGGCTGTACGTGGTGTTGGTACGGTCGCTCTGAAGCTTACTTCGGGAAAGACCGTGCAGCTCAAAAACGTGCATCATGTCCCCTCAATAAAGAAGAATTTGATTAGTGGTTCTTTGCTTTGTCGAGATGGTTATAAACTTGTGTTTGAATCTAATAAGTTCATACTTTCTAAGTATGGTACTTTTGTTGGAAAAGGCTATGAGAGCGGAGTCTTGTTTCGCTTGTCTTTGACAGACACTTGTTTTAATTCTGTGAATCATGTCAGCCATGATGTTGATATTGATATTTGGTATTCACGTTTATGTCATATTAATTTTTGGTAGCATGATTCGCTTAGCTGGTTTAAATTTAATTCCAAAATTTGATGTGATAAAAAGTTCTAAGTGTCATGCTTGTGTTGAAGCAAAACAACCTCGCAAGCCTCACAAGGCTGCTGCGGCGAGGGAGTTGGCACCGTTAAATCTCATTCATTCTGATGTGTGTGAAATAAATAGAGAGTTGACTAAAGGTGGCAAGTGATATTTCTTAACTTTTATAGATGATTGTACTAGATTTTGCTATATGTATTTAATAAAAACAAAAAACAAAGTGTTGCATTTTTTAAGATCTATAAAGTTGAGGTAGAAAATCAATTTGAAAGGAAAATTAAACATTTAAGGTCCGATCGTGGGGGAGAGTATTTCTCAAATGAATTTTCTGAGTTTTGCGCGATGCATGGAATTATTTATGAGAGGATGCCACCATGCTTATCACAGTCCAATGGGATTGCAGAGAGAAAGAACCGTACTCTAACTGGTTTGGTTAACACCATGTTAGAGATAGCGGGACTATCTAAGGAATGGTGGGGTGAGGCTATTGTTGACGGTTGATAACGTCAACTTTTATTAGAACTTTAGACTCAAAGGAAAATATGAAAACACATTAGTCTAGGTTTAAACTGACAATTTCACGAGTTTTGTATATTCTGTGATTTCCAGGGATTATTTCACAAAGTGCTGAAAAGAGAGATTAAATTGCTAATCGGCCATGAAATTTATCCACGATGGAAGAATGACACCAGAGAATTCTAGAACACTCTAGAAGACACCCGATGCAACGGGGGAGCCAGCAGCCGCCAGGTGGGGCTAGCCGGCCCCACCCTAGCGCCGGCCGGCCCCCTATGGCTAGGGTTTGCTCCCCCCTTTCGGAAGCTTCCTCCACCGCCTGTGAGGAGCCATCTCGACCGCTTGTTAAGTCGGTTTGATCATACAGCGCACGTGCACTCCACCAGGCTATAAATAGAGGGGCAGAACCCCCTCCCAGGAGACACCCCAGATTCAATTCATTCCTCCTGCTTCATTTGTCAAGAGTAGTCAGAAGTTAGGGTTTCCAGATATTAGAAGTAGAGCTCTAGTTCTTCAAGTTCTTAGTATAGGCGTCTAAAAATTGGTAATATTATCTTGTATTTCATTATGACTTCGCTCTACTTTAATATATTGCTATTTATTTAGTTCTTTGTTTATTCTAGTTGCATATTCGATATAGATGTGGTTTATGATGATTATCATTATATGGTCGTAAAGCGCCTGATTCAGTACTCGAGTGAGTCACGTGGTGCACATTATGTAGACGTGGTGTCTAGATATAGGCCTTGTTTAGTTCCAAAAAAATTTGCAAAATTTTTCAGATTCCTTGTCACATCAAATCTTTAGACGTATCCATGAAGTATTAAATGTAGACGAAAATAAAAACTAATTACACAGTTTGGTCGGAATTGACGAGATGAATCTTTTGAGCCTTGTTAGTCCATGATTGGACAATATTTATCAAATACAAACGAAATTGATACTATTTACATTTTGCAAAATATTTTGCAAGTAAACAAGGCCTTGTGTACCTACGGAGGCATCCTGATGTGTCGGGTCGTGTGGTAGTCCGCGTAGGTGATAGCTGCGTTGGTTCCTTTGTAGTCCACCCCCCGTATGCAGGACTAGCCGAGCGCGGTCGTGAAGGAGGTGACGGTTGCGTCTTAAAATCCTCATTAGTTGATGCTCCTTATGATGTTTTCTGAGTTTACCACACTATAGATAAAAATGTGTAGCATGGCGTAGGCTGTAGACTTTATATTAGTAATTACATAGGTTTCTTTTATTTGAATATCAAGATTGTCTTGCTACATTAGTGAGTCTTTATTTTCTTTCTCTAGAATACCATTTACTTCATTACTTAGTTATCATTTATCATTTATCATATTTTATTATTGATTAGTTATCGCTAAAGCATTAGTACTATTGACAACGATAGATTTACATAATTATAATTTCTTTAGTTCTTACAAGATTAAGTAGCCTAATGAATAGAATGTTCTTTTATCCTTTTGGCATAAAATAAATCAACGATACTCGGAATACTTCATGGGTGAAATGCTACAACGGGAGAATTATCTATGCACTTGAGGATATATTCTATTTAGATTTATTGCGTCTAGATAATTTTTATCCTTGGTTTTCGCATCATGTTAGGGATGACAACTTAATATGAAGTGATGCTAAAAATACCAACAACTATATTGACAGCTTGTCATGTCCTGAATAGGTTGCCCACAAAGAACAAAGAGAGTACACCATTCGAGGAATGGGAGAAGAAGAGATTAAATCTTTCTTACCTGCGAACCTGAGGTTGTTTGGCAAAGGTGAATGTGCCAATAAACAAAAAGCGAAAGCTTGGACCAAAAATTATTGATTGTGTCTTTCTTGGTTATGCCATTAATAGCGTGGGTTATAGATTTTTAATAATAAACTCTGGTGTTCCTGATGTGATTGTTGGTACAATTATGGAATCTAGAGATGCAACATTTTTTGAGAATGAATTTGCCATGAAGAATACACCTAGCACTTATAGTCATGATTCTATTTTTCTACCTAAGACACTTGAACCGGTAATACATGCTGATGAAGAAACCCATGATTAAAATCCTGAGAAGGATAATAATATAGTGAGTCGAAAGAGTAAAAGACAAAGGGTTGCAAAATCCTTTGGTGAAGACTATATTATATACCTTGTGGATGACACTCCCACAACCATTGCTGAGGCATATTCATCACTTGATGCTGATTTATGGAA
>Ga0182004_10001832_pt1 | contig 16063 bp, 16 predicted proteins | sample Sormic07211540_1_FD_120479 | JGI IMG/M metagenome (GOLD analysis project Ga0182004, IMG submission 120479) | Endophyte microbial communities from Sorghum bicolor roots, Mead, Nebraska, USA - 072115-40_1 MetaG | ecosystem: Host-associated > Plants > Roots > Unclassified | place: USA: Nebraska...
CCGACCCCACACGAAAAAACACGTGGCCGAGGCGGCCGGCTTTGGCTTCCCGTCCTGGTCTCAGCTTCTCTTCTCTTCTCGTCTCCGTCTTCCGGTCGCCAGGGAGGAAGGAGGGAGAGGCCAGACTGCCGCTAGGGTTAGGGTTTCGGTTGAGAGGGGCAGAGGCGGGGCTCCAGCCATGGCGCTCAAGTTCCTGAACAAGAAGGGGTGGCACACGGGGTCCCTCCGCAACATCGAGCGGGTATGGAAGGCGGAGCAGGCGGAGGAGGCGGAGCGCCGCAAGACGGAGGAGCTCAAGAAGCAGGTCGCCGCCGAGAAGGAGAAGGCCGAGTTCCGGGCCATGCAGGAGCGCGCCGGCCTCAGGCCGTAAGTGTTTTTCATCCTTCTCTCGTGGGTTTTCCCCCTTTCTTCGGTTGGATCTGAGAGGGCCGTCAGCCTTTCCGGCTAGGGTTTCTCTTCGGTTCGATGGGGTTCGGGCCATTTCTGGCTTTGTCTGATGTGCTAACCGCGTGATGGCTGGTACAGGGCGCAGGAGAGGCTCGACTTCCTCTACGAGTCGGGGTTGGCCGTCGGCAAGAGCTCCGAAGGGTTCCAGGCGCTGCAGCAATCTGCACCGGGGGCAGCTGCCGCGTCCACTTCTGCACAGGGGAGTGCGGCTGATTCTTCCAAGGTACTTAATTCCTGCCTCATCGTTGATTGTAGTTCATTTGCGTGTCTGGATCAGCTGAATTCAGTGTTATTCAAAGGGGGAGCAGATAAAGGTGTCCTGTTATTGCCGATTATATTTATTAAGTAAAATAAAAAATGCCAATATAAATTAGAGTGATGCGTGATTGTTGCTGCCCACTGGTTGTGGTAGAATATTGTTAGCTCATTTGATACTATATCTCAGCGAATACTGCATGTTATGGTTGTCAGCACTCAAAACTATTTATTTGTTCTGTCTCTGTATTGTTTAAGTATTTGAGAAAATATCATGGAATATGTTGATGCTGGCATATATGCAGTTTTAGTAGTATTTTCCTTGCATTGCATCACTTCTTTTATTAAACATATCTACAGAATTAAGTGGTAGAGATGCAGCACAGACGTGGCCTCCTAGTAGTGAATCCTGAACACTGGGTTACATTCACTAAATCACTAAACTTGCATGCTAACAACAGTTCTTTGTGTTAAGCAACATGAACATGGTTTCAAGGTTTCACTCAGTTTCTTGTCTAAACTTGATTTTTACCTTGAGCTACATTTCTAGTGATGTCCTGTTTTTGAATTGCTATCATGGTGGAAACATGATCTAATAGTCACATTTCTTCATTTTCCTTTGCACGTTTCAGGCAGCTACACCAGGAGCTTTATTTGAGGATAAACCCCAATCTGCAAATGATACATGGAGAAAGCTCCACTCTGATCCTCTACTCCTAATAAGGCAGCGTGAGCAGGATGCAATTGCAAGGATTAAAAACAATCCAATCAAGATGGCCGAGATAAAGAAATCTGTAAGTTCTCCTTTCCTTCTATAATGTGGAATCTAGGCTTTCTGAGTAGCTTAACTAGAGTCAAACTTGTTGACAGATGGTTTGTAATTGTTGGTTTGGGATCACAAGTTCATAGATAAGTTTCCAGAAGACAATCGTAGTATTAGTAACTCTTGATTGATAGGTGATTTGTTCAATGCAAGGAAGGCGGAAGATACTATATTGGTTTGTCAAGAAGGTGGATACCCAAAGCCTTTTTTGACAAGGTTGTGGAAATAAATTTTAGTTATTCACAACCAAGTATTCAAACTAGTGGACAGAAGTTTAGTGTAGGAGTCGGACTTGGGTTTGGGTGCATGATTTAGGCAGTCTGAAAATAGGATTAGAGGATTTCTAGCATATATGTTTTTTTTAATGTAAAGTCGATTTAAATCCTTTGGGACAGAGCAGGCAGCTAATGGACAACAGAACGCAGACCAAGTAACCGACTCCATTTCTTCCCCCTTGCTGTCCTTTTCTCTTGGTGGGTGCAGCCTCCTTGCACCTTTGGTTAGCAAAATGAGTTGCCTGTGCCTGCCTCATTTCTCCAGTGCCCTTTTCCTATGCTGGCTCTTTCCTAGGCTCTCTGCTTGATCTTCCCTCCCTACTTAGCCACTTGGACTTGCCAGAGACAAGTCCCGTGCATGTCCACACAGGGATACGTGTTGTTACAGCAAACAAATTTGGACTCGCAAGTCCATATAACACTGATCCAAATAACATTTGTGAAGTTTGCTGAATTTGGTTGGGAATCTGCTTTTTGTAAATCTCAGTATCCATTCTTAAAGCATTTTCATTTTGAACATACTCCTTGACACAATCTTGCTCTCGTGTAGGTTGAAGCTGAGAAAAAGCAAAAAGAAGAGAAGAAAGAGAAGAAAAGGCACAAGAAGCATCGCCACCATAAGTCAAAGAGTAAGAGGCATCACTCAGATGAGAATTCAGATTCAGATGAAGTAAGTGATGGCAAGGATGAGAGAAGGAAGAGGGCTCATTCTTCTCTTGGCCATAAGAAAGAAGAGAACAGGTCCAGACATAAGAAGCAGCACAGAGAAGATTCATCAGATTCAGATAACGATGAACCACAGAGAAGAAAGCAAGATGCATCAGAAGATGATGAACCCAGAAGAAGACGGCGTGATGAGGATGAACCAAGGAGAAGACTGGATGACGACGATGAACCGAGGAGAAGACAGCAGGATGACAATGAACCGAGGAGAAGACAGCGGGATGACAATGAACCGAGGAGAAGACGGCAGGACAACGGTGAACCAAGGAGAAGACGGCAGGACGACGATGAACCAAGGAGAAGACGGCAGGACGACGATGAACCAAGGAGAAGACGGCAGGACGACGATGAGCCAAGGGGAAGACGGCAGGATGATGAGAAACCAAGGGAAAGAGGCTACGTTGACCGTCCAAGATATGATCGCTTTGATGTTGATGATAGGAAAAGGAGACATCATTCACCTCCAGACCGCCATCATGCAAACTCAAAGCATGATGGTTCAGACTCTAGGCCCAAAAGAGTGGATGATAGCCACAAAACTGGAAATTCCACTTCTGAACACCATTCCCGCTCTGAACAAGGCTCTGGCGAGCAGACAAGGCGAGAAAGTGAACATGGCAGGAACAAGGGTCCTTCATTCAATCGTCGACGGGGTGGTGTCCACCATATGTCGGAAGAGGAGAGGTTAGCTCGGCTGCGCCAGATGGAGGCTGATGCTGAGGTCCATGAGGAGCAGAGGTGGAAGAGGCTCAAGAAAGCTGCAGACGATGATGCTAAAGAGGCAGCAACTGTGAATGTGAACCAGTTCAAAGGGAAAAACTTCTTGGAAGATGAAAAGAAGAGCATATTTGGAACAGATAAAGGTGGCAGCGCCACAATTGAAGAGAGCATCAGGCGCCGTGCTTTTTACTCCCAGGGTGGCCGTGATGCTGAAGGCAATGCCTTCAGGCGGTGAATTTCCTGCTGTATTGTTTTGTTGTTTGCTTGACTCGTCTTGCCGTCGTGTTCGTGTTAGTATTGTACGTGAAAAGTTGAGGGCTATGTACAACAGCTGTTCTCAATAACAGGAAATTTATGTTCAATTTTAAATTTTTGATGCAGAATTTGGCTTAAATTGCACCTAAGAATGATAGCCTCGGATTTCATCTTGCTGACGGATCTTCAGGCCTGTAAAACAGTTGCTTATGTATATGGGTCGATCTGGCTTCTCATTGGCGGCCAACATTCAGGTACCCCATGTCGTGGTGTATCATGGAATTAAATTGTCTCAGCTCGTTGAACTCGGTTTAAAGAGCTTAAAAACGTCCTTTTGTTTGTCTCAGCTCGTTGAACTCGGTTTAAAGAGCTTAAAAACGTCCTTTTGTTCAGTCCACTCCTATATACTCCCTCCATCCCAAATTGTAAGTCATTCCAACAATCTTGGAGAGTTAAAGCATTTTCACGTTTGATCAAAATTATAGAGAGAAATACTAAGATTTATAACGTAAATTGAGTAAATATAATTAAGGAAGAATCTAATGATATTTAGTTGGTATCATAATAATTATTATTTTATTATATAAATTTGGTTAAATTTAGAAAAGTTTGACTCTTTAAGATTTTTAGAATGACTTACAATTTGAAATAGAGGGACTACATCTAATGGCCATGCCGGCCTCTCTCACTTTCTCTAATTGCCGGCCTCTCTCACTTTCTCTAATTGCATTTCTGCCTTTTCAGTACATGTTTCATAGTGCCTTTTTTTTTGTCTCGAATACACAAAAGATTTGTATATCATTGTACCAGCGTGTTCGTTTGAGTTTATCAGCCAAATCTGTCAGCCATTCAATAGTATTTTCTCTCCAAAAAAATTATCCAACAGTACTTTCTATCAACTTATCAAGTAAACGAACAAAAAATCTATTCATGTTCTAATTGTAGATCATTGTCAAGTACGCACAGAAGTTCCATCTTTTCATTTAAATTGTAGATGATTTTTTCAAGTAGGCACTAAAGTTTCATCTTTTTTTTTTAGAACTGCTCTGCGCGTGCGCATTACATTATGATGGAAAAGGTTACAAAACGCATTAGTTATTGCCCGTTCATGCGAACCATTACATACCTGTAACCGCTCACTGGCACCACCAAGAAGCACCAGCATTGCATTTCTTACTAAACAAGCAGGGGTTCGTCCCCAAAATAAACAATTTCTTATTCAACCATTCTTTTATTCCTGTTGTGCCTTCCGTAAGTGTGTACTTACAGATGTATAATCCCCCTTTGCCACTATAGCCTCACGCCATGATACTTCACATCAACTGGATGTTGTTTCCCTACTCCCTATACATCCCCACACTTTGTAAAATAAATAGAAGAATCAACAGGCAAATACAAGATGCTACTGGTTTCCACGTCCATGTCCATGATCCTGAGTGCAGCCAATGGTACCATTATCACGTGGCTTGCTAGTGTGCTGCTTCCTTCCATGGATGAAGATCTCTGCTGGATAGCTAATGTCTTTGAGGGAGGACTCACAGAGGAAACTCTTTCTGAAGAGCGTCAAGGTTGCGGGCGTCGCATGCAGCAATCATGTCAGCTCGCGAAGCATTGCTGGTTCAAAATGGATGGGGCATATAAGTTAACAAAAACCATGCTGCCAAGTAAGGTTCACATGTAGGTAAATTAAGCGTACACACATCATACCTAAGAGAAATCCTCAAGTACTGCCAGGCATTGTCAGCTTTTGGGTTCATTGCAACTGCCCTTACATAGTACCGAATGGAATCCTCATACAAACCCTGCATAAGCAACATAGAGGAAGTTGCATCAATAGGGGTTATCAGGTCATGTGTCAGTGTTATACCTGTTGCCATGCATGCAAAAGTACCAGTTCACAAAAAAACATAGTTCCAATCAAGATTTATGTTAGCATTGTACTGTTGAGAAACTAAGATGAGCAAAACCAAAATATTGTCTCTCATTTCACATCACAGGAAGCGTGGGTATTCTTAAAGAACCAATTGCACAGACGATAACATTCTATTAAAAAAAGGATTACCTGGTTGGCATAGCTGATTCCCATATTCGCCCATGCACGCACATAGTTGGGTTTCAAGTCTAGAGCCTGAAAACAGAACATATTGCAATTAGTTCCAGATTTCAAATACAAATTCAGCTAATTGTGTGAGCAAAAAGACCAATGTTAAAACATTAAACATGTTTCTGAGCTAATTACCTGCTGATACGCCAATATTGCATCAGCACTCTGGATGCTGTTTGCTTGGGTTGCACCAAGCTTGTTCCAGAGTGAATAGTCCTGTGGTTTGAGCTGCAGTGCTGTCTTAAATGAAGCTATAGCTTTATCATACTCTCTTGATAGGTTGTATAAGACTCCCAGAACTATATGAACATCTGCATCTTCAGGTGACATCTGAGCAGCTTCATTAAACAATCTAACAACCTGATGGCAGAATGAAACTATTTAGAGAAATTAATATGTTGAAAGATATTAGAAATGGGCAAAAAGTACATGACTATAGCTAAAAACATCTAATCTTGTATACAGCATACCCATCTGAAATCTGAAGATGCAGAGTGCAGTAAGTTAATAGACTAAACTGAAACATACACGCTTACATGCAGTTGTGTACTTACATCAGGACCATAAGGTGAATCAGTTGACTGCGGAGGGACAAGGCCACCATATTTTGGATGATTCTGAAGCCACCTAGAAAGATACCTTAACGCTTCTCCCTGCTCCAATTCTGCATCAATTGCTAGAAGAATTAAACCCTAACTAAATCAGAATGTTATATTGAATAATTGCTATTCCATTATTTGACATAAAGCTTGGAAGAGCATAGAAAAGTTTTCTTTTTTTTTTGAACATAGAAAAGGAAATAGACATGTTTTCCCTCAATCATGAATCATTTTAATAAGTTTTGTTTAGTTGTTCACTGTTCCTAGTGAAATAGCTCCACATCAGTTCAGAAATAAGATTACTTCCAAATCACAAGTGTCACTAGATTATCTCAAGAGTGCTAGAGCAGATTAAGCAGGGTGTCCAATTACAACCACAATTCCAACATTTCCAAGCACTAACCATTTGTGTGACTAACACCAAGAGCAAGAAGAATTTCAAGGTTTGTCGGATTAGCTTCCAACGCACGCATCATTGCTGCAATGGCCTGAATTCAAAGCAAAGAAAAATAGACAAAAATCAGCTAAAAGCAGAAGCATGGAACCCCTAGGTCATAGAACAATAGTTTACCATGCTAAAGTTTATCAATAGAAGTACATTTTCCTGACAGATTATAAAACTGAGCTGCATGCATATCATGTGTGTAATTATTGCAATTGACACAGAACTGCAATGAAGCATGGTTCACATATTCCTCATGAAAAGCATTCTGCATGCAGGACAACTATAAACAAACAAATTCAGTCTGTCTTTTGCCTCTCTGATTTGGTTAAACAATTCTTTAAAAACTCAGCTGGTGGGGAAAGACCTCCCCCATGTTTTTTTACTCTGATGAGAAGGAACCTCAGCCAATCCAACCTAGAGTCCGAGAACCCCATCCCTCCAAGCCCAGTTTCACCATACCCAACTACGGTAGGAGGGCCCAAAAAACAACAAAAGGCGCCACAGGCTGGCACCCTGCTACTACTTTTTGGGTCGCTAACAAAGTTTTTGGGGCCACCAACCCTGGCCAGTGTCTCCCTCAACTAGGGAGCTTACCCCTACGCTACAAGAATACTGGCTGGTTAAACAATTCTTAGAAATTCATCTATTCAAAACTCATTGAATAAAATAGATACAAAAAAACAGTGCATATATGTCTCACGTGCTGGGTTCCCTATCGTGTATTTTAATATGATCCTAATTAATACGAAAGGTTTCAAGGAGATATATCACCTGCTGGTCATCATCATTTTCTGCATGTGTTACGCCTAACAACCTCCAACCTTCAGCATTATCAGGATTCTTCAAAACTTCAGCCTCTAAAGCAAGAACAGCTTCACTTAAGAGGCCCTTGCGGAAGAGCTCCTGTCCTTCCTGCATTGGATTAGGGTGACCAACATACGGGTTGTTCTCAGAAAAAACATAAACCCCTCGAGAGGTGCCCGAACTTTGTTTGAAAGACGACATGTGTTCTTGGAACCTACAAAGAAAGAATGAAAAAGGATTACTGGTACAATAGTTATACTAAAGGGTTTCCTATAAAAATCAACATAGTTCACCAACGTCAATATAAACTAATTAGATAATTGTATTAACAAATTACTAAACTAGATGGATGTTGGAAAAAATAACTCAATTACAAAGTTCTTTCAGTATCTGATACAAAGATAGGTTTGACAAAACTCAAGGGATACGAAATTTAACTCAATTATAATGCTATTCCATGACAAAGCAGATGTACAGAGGCACACGAAATTTCTACTTACTCATCAACCCATGGATCAGCAGAGCTTTCACCAAAACCACCTCCACTGAATTCCTCTGCCCATTCATCAGTGACATTTAATTTCGAGAACTCATCAACCCAGTTCTCATTTAGTGCACCTTGATTATGTTGACTAGAGAACTCGCTAACCCACTTATCCGCCCCATGTGAAAGCTGGAGAATAAACAATAATGGGGAAATATCATCAGAGCACGGCTGATTTGTGTGAACGAAGCAAAAAGTGTGAGGCTGCCAACACCAACACCAGGTATGCCAGAATGCTAGACAATTTGTATAAAGGATGCTCATTTCATCATAGTGTCCTAGAGAGAATGATATCCAGCCACCATGGTCTGGGGATATCTAATTAGAAGCTTCAGCAGTCCTGCTAGTCTATACAGAATGAAATCATCCTGACACTTTCTAGTTTCCCACACGTTCCTAGGTACAAAAGCTAAAATGTTGCATGCCATAAAGTGCCATGGAGTATCAACGATGTATGAATTTTCATTTCTGATGATCAGAGAAAACTGATCCCCATTAAGCATGCCATGCATATATCCAACCGTCTAGTATTACCTCTTCATGCTCAAACTGATCCGCCCATGAGTTTGCATTAGCATTGTACTGTGTTTGAAATTCATCAGCCCAGCCACTGGATTGGGATGCTGAACCTTCTTTTACTTGATTATCTTCTATAATAAGTTCACCCCGGCTCATCTTTGAAACAAACTGGAAGAACTTAGAATTCTTCCCAAAAAGAAAAAAAATGGTATTGTCAGGTCCTTAAACAGGATGGTCCAAATGACCTATGGTTAACATAAGGCTGGTTGACATTGAGTCCTAAAAAATACTTTAGTCCTTACTGAACAACAATGGTTGAGATATGACACGATATACTAACTATAGCACGGTATACAATGTGAACAATCAAAGAAGTAATGAACGCCATGCCCTCTCTGGATATCTAATGAGTTACGGTGTGTCACTCCAGAAAGCAATACCATATTTTGATAATTAAGGCATGCTAACTTTAAAGAAATCAAACATCCCTCCACAAAACAACGTCCAATGGAATTTGCAAAAAGTTACTAAACTGGTGAATATGTGTCATCTATTGAAGTTAACATGTTATCTATAAGAATAAAATGCAGCAAAGCCCTCTATCACAAAATTTCACCGGATATGATAGGAAAAACACTCAACTTAGCTTGAATATCCAATGATATAAATGAACTGCATTCACATGTAGCAAAACGATATATCAAGATGTGCACATTGCCATGGGTTTTAATTATTAATGCATCACATCCAGCCAATCAAGTGTGTGCACAGACTAATCATACAAACATAGTAAAATATCACAAGTTATGATTCAGTCAAAGTTTAACTCAAGTTCAAAAAAGTAGATACAAAGTATCTAGCAAATCATAGTGCAAATATAAAATGGAGGTTTATATTGTAGTCGCCTTTCGGAAAACGTGCTAATAACTAAACTAATGGGGTTCGATGGAGACCCTTAGGGGCAGCAATTTGCATCCCTAATATTTATCAAATCAGGTCATCACTTATACCTGAAACTTGGGATCATTATTACTTGCTAAAGTTTGTGCAAGCATTCGGGATTGCTCCATAGCAGCCAGGTTGCCCATGTTTGCTCCTCCCATCGGGCCCATGGCCATCTGAGACTGATGCTGCACAATATAAAGAATTCATGAGAATTTGATGCACATATACTAAAATGAACTTTGTCAGGCACAAGGATAATCAAAGAAGGGGCAACTCAATTTCAAGAATCCAGACTGGCTATGGAATTGGATTAGGAGTAAATAATACTGAGAAGGAAAATCCATAGCCATTCCACGTCATACGGTCCTAAATATTTCTAAGAGGCCTTGTCTAACAAACTTGTTAATGTAGAGGGCAAAAGAGCATCTTTCAGAATTGATACTTTAGGTTTTGGGAATGCTAAACAAGAATGCTGAAGGCTCTGACCTGTTCAAACTCAGAGGCCCACCCATTGGGGCCATATTGTTGTTCGAAAGAGTTTGCCCAATTTTCTGGATTATTATTTTGCTTGTCAAACTCAGTAATCCATTTATCAGCAGCATTATGCATCGGGGCAGGACCCATAGAACTTTGGGACTGGTTCCAGTACTCCTGTAGTTCTGGGTAATGTCCATGCATAGGTCCTCTCATACGGTTGTCAATATCAAGCGAATGCAGCAAAGTATTGACCTGCCAAACATAAAACAGTGAGATCATCAATAGAAAATAAGCGAAATACACTCAGAATCCAAAATTGAAGGACATATATAATTTTGAGTTTGAGAGTGCCATACGATTCTAGTTAAACGCAAATGGAATACAGAAACATTTTGAACAAACCTCAAATGGTCCTAGCCTCCTAGATAATTTTGAGTTTTGAGATTCACATGGGTAGAAATTATAAGTTACCTGAGCCTGTATATATTCTTCTGGTTGGTCAGAAAATATATGCCGTGCCATTATGCAGCTACGATCACGTATGCACTGTTTGTCACTTTCAGATAAACCAAGAGCAGCTGGTACAGGAAGAGGTTGAAATGGCACACCAGCTGGGCCACTTGTGAGAAAGGAATGCAAGACACCAGACAACACTCTTTGTGGTGGACCTGAAATTAATTATGTTGACAGTCACTATAGTGCTTTTGTATTTCAGCATCATTATAAACGGTAAAACTAGGAAATACTGTGGACCCTGTGGTAATTCTCCATTTTCATATAGTAAGTTAGCAGAAAATGCATCAATTTATCAAAGCATTAAGGCTTGTTCCCAATATATTAAACTTCAATCCTCGTAATCCAACATAATTTGGCATAAGAAAAACCCTCCAATGCATTCGAATATTCTGGAGTATGTGAGCACTGTAAATTAAAACAGGACTAGCGCCTACTATCGATGCAACCAAAACATTTGTCCCAAGCAAGATGGAGCAGGAAGTATCAAGTATACCACAGGTGAAATGAAACCCAACATGGGCCACACAATAATAACTATTAAGTTGTACAAGTGTACAACATTACATCATTTATTCAGCAAGTTAGGAATATTGCCAAGAAAAAAACTGGTGCGGCGCAACGAACGCATGAATTTATCATAAGGTTAAATTTGCATATGTGCCATGTGGTACACATGCAAACATCTGGTCAAAGGAAAGGCTAAAATCTAGAAATTTACCATCCAATGGCGGTTGAAAGGTTGTCCCTGTATTGTTATAAATTTGCTCAAAATCTCGGAATTGTGCTTCTACTCCAAGTTGAGGAACCCCCGGAGGCCGAAAAGACTCGATCCAATCATTAGCAGGACCACCACGAATAAAGTCAGCGCCCTGCGGGTGCTCAGTTACAGTTAGGACTTAGGAGCACCTGGAAGAAGAAAAAAACGGAATGTTCATAATAACCCTTACCCGTGCAAGAGGTCGCTGGTCTTGTTTGAACTCATTTTCTGCACCAGGGATGTTTGATATGGGAGCAGGCGTGCTAAAGTCTGATGTAGATGGAACACTAACAGAACCAGGAAGTTCCTTTATTGACTGCACAAAGAAAAATGTGTTGTTATAGATAGACCTGTGTTAATGTTTACTACAACATATAAAAGCATCTGGATATCAACCACTGCAGAAATCTATAGATTTCACTCCTATTCATGTATCACTGAAACATATGGCAGGATTAGTAGGTGAACCAGAAATTCTTACTTAGGATCGCTAATTCTTGAGCACTTGATTTGGAAACTAAGCATGCTGCCAAATGAAGCAAAATTGAATAATTTTTACCTCACCACTACTTGGTATTTGATAGATGAACTAACTGGAATTGGAAGCTTGGAACTTGGAAGGCACTCAAGTATCAGGAACAGTCACTGAGACTGTACATAAAAAACGATCTTCAACGACATATAATGGGCAATTTCAGTTCCAGCTAAACGGACACACCACAATCAGAGCCAAATGGCCGCGCAGTACAGAGATCAGTAATTCTCTTGGGCGCATCTAGCAGACTGGTGGTGGTGATATACTAGGCATCCACAAAGTACCCCGCGAAACACCGCACACATGACACTGTTACCAACCTAAACGTCATGGAACGATCAAACCACCAACTTAGAACAGCATGATCGGTTCCGCTTCCGTAACAATCAGCGCAATCGTTCCGTCCATCCACAACAGCTATCCAACCTAAGCGGCACGATCCAAGCCACCACGGCATCGGCTAAGGCTCTACGCTCGAGACTGTGCTGGCGGCACTAGGGCGGCTACGGGGGCTCACCTGCGCCTTGGAGGACTGGCCGAGGAAGGCGTTGGCGAGGGCGTTGAGGGGGTTGGAGGACGAGGCGCCGTCCGGGGTGCAGTTGTTCTGGCCCGTGACGAGGTGCCGCAGCGCCATCTCGGCCGCCGGACGGGCGCGCTCGCCGACGCCGGAGGCGCGAGGCTACGGCCGCCGCTTCGGTCACCGGCGACGTCGTGAGGTCCGCCTCGAGGGGATGGTGAGCTGAACCGCGGAGGAGTCGGAGTCGCCGTGCGGCGGTAGCTTTGCGGGTGTGACCCTGACCCGATATGGCCACAGCCCACAGCCCACACGGCCACACAGGTAACCGCGCCGGACACGTGACAGAGTGGCCCGCCTACGTATGGGTAGTTGTGGAAACGTTTTTCTTTTTTTTTCTTTTTTGTCTTTGGCCATATTTAGATTCAAAAACTTTTTAGATTTTGATACTATATAAATACTTTCATTTTTAATTATAAACATTATCTAATTATAGAGTAACTAGGTTAAAAAATTCGTCTCGTGATTTACAGACAAACTGTATAATTAATTTTTGTTTTCATTTATATTTAATGATTTATGTATGTGTCGTAAGATTTGATATGACGAGAAATTTTAAAATTTTTTTGATTTTTAGAGTGAACTAAAAGACCTTTATTTAAGTTTCGCGGTTAGCTGGGGGAACAAGACAACGAGTAACAACTTCCTCCTTAATTTATCTGTTTCTTGTGCTTCCATTGTGTAAAGGCACAAGAACTTTGTGAGTTTCCTTGAAAGTCACACAGAATTTGGGAGAAAATTCTCGAGTTCAAGTCAATTGTGTTCGCGCCAAGTTGAATCGTGTATTTGGTGGTTACACAACAGCTACCTGTGTGCAAAATATTTAGTGCAAACTACATCTTTGATGCAATTGTAAAAGCTCTTTGCAAAATCATATTTAGGTCTTGTTTAGTTTTTTTTTTGCAAAATAGACACTGTAGCATTTTTATTTGTATTTGACAAATATTGTTCAATAATAGATTAACTAGGCTCAAAAAATTTATCTCACAAATTACAGGCAAACTATGCAATTAATTAATTGTTTTATCTATGTTTAGTGTTTTATCCATGTGCCGCAAGATTCGATGTGATTGAAAATCTGAAAAATTTTGTTAACTTTTTTGAAACTAGACAAGGCCTTAGAAGTTTTCAAAAAAATTGAAACTATACACATCAATAGTGGATATATAGATGTGCACCTTCACAAAAATTGATATTCAAACTCATTTTACAAAACAAATTTGAATCTCAAATTTTGTCACCGTGCATGTATATAGATGTACTATTGATATGCATTGTTTCAAAAAAATTTAAAACTCCTAAGTATAATTTTAATAAGGTTTTCACGGACACCAAAGATAGACAATTTTACCAACAAACTCACCCTAAAGCAGCAACGCTATGCGCCTCTCCCTCTCCGTATACCCACGGTGGCTGCAGCGAGCAAACCCTAAACCCTTTCCCTTCCTCGCTCCTCGCTCCCGCCCCTCTTTCTCTCCACCGACCTCCGACTCACCCGACATGCCTCGCTTCCACCTCCACCGCAAGCGTATTCGCACCCCAGACCCCCGCCTCCTCTCGGACGGCCGCTGTCGTTCCCCGTCCCCAGAGGCGGCGACCATCGCCCAGATCGTGATTATGTTTTCCATGGATGATCCACTCCTGATGCGGGTGCTGTTGAGTTTCTCCTCCACGAGCTCAAGACGGTGGGACTACCTTACCATATCATTTTCAACAAGATTGACATGGTCAAAGCTAAGGTATCTGTTCCAGAGAACATTGATTCTTCTGAATGTGTGTAGTGTGAATCGAGTTGAGCACTAGACTGCTGCTACCCATTCTCAGCTAACTGCTACCTGATACCTTAATGGTTCTCAGTTAAATTTCTGTACTGTCTTCTTTCAGTTAGACTGCAATTTATGTCTCAGTTAAATATCTGATTGATGTTGGATGGAACCTGTGTGAACCTGTTAGTGATCTTCCTGTATAATGAGCTCGTGATGGGTCACCAAAGTTGCAGCAAGGATGGAACCTGTCAGCAAAGTTGCACTAATTTATGTATCACTAACAGGTTCCATCCTGGCTGCAACTTTGCTAACCCATCACGAGCTCATTATACAGGAAGATCACTAACAGGTGCACACAGGTTCCATCCAACACCAATCAGATATTTAACCGAGACATAAATTGCAGTCTAACTGATTAAAAATTGACATGGAGAACACTTAACCCTAAAGACTCAATCTACCAGAAAAAACTTATTAAAAACGATGGATCCCAACTCCCTCCAACCTTCAACAATATGGCGAAGAAGGAAACGAGGGGAACCAGTGGTGATGGAGACAGGAGCATCAACGGCGGTGCCGTGGAGTTAGAGACCTAGTGGCGGCGCCCGCGGAAACTGGGAATCTTAGGCCTTGTTCAGTTGAGGAAAAAAATTGGTTTTGGCTACTGTAGCATTTTCGTTTGTTTGTGACAAATATTATCCAATCATGGACTAACCAGACTCAAAAGATTCACCTCGTGAATTACAGATATACTGTGTAATTAGTATTTATTTTCGTCTACATTTAATACTTTATGCATGTGTCATAAGATTTGATGTGACGAGAAATCTTAAAATTTTTTAGAAACTAAACAAGGCCTTAGACTCGAGAGGGTTAGGGCGACCGGAGACAAGTACTACAGTCCGTCCAAACTGATTGCAAGCAGTCATGTTCTCTGAACGCAACCGGCCGGGTTCAATTCCGTGTTCTTCCTTGCCCTCTCTTCCCTCTTCTCTACGCTTAGGGGCTGTTTGGTTGCCCGTATTAGGCCATACATGGCTCCTGGGATGCAACCTAGCCCAGTTCGGTTGCCTGCATCCGTCCTCTGGCCTAGCTCCCGTCCTGCAAAAGAGCCCCTCGGGCCTGGCTGCCGAGGAACGGCCGAATCGGGCGTTTCTCCCCATCCTGGCTCTCGGCGTGCGCCTCCCGTGCTCGCGCCTGGCTCCCTCCGTGCACGTGGAGATGGCGCGAAAACCCTAGGGTCACCGCCCTCGTTCCCGCCATTCGCTGCCCTATATAGCCCCCTTCCCTCTTCCTCCCTCTCTTCTTCTTCTTGTCGCTCCTCGTCTGCACCACCGGTAGGTCTTCCTCTCGCCTCTTTCCCGAAATGTCGCCTGTGTTATTGATTGATTCGAGGTGTTCTTGATTGAATCGATCTGTTGCAGGCTTCGTTCGTCGGCCCCCCACTCCAAGCAAGTGAGTTTCCCATCTCTTTCTCCATTCTTTCCCCAATATTTCTCTCTGATTCGAAACCCTAGCTAATGAGATGTTTTGATCTAGGATGCAGGCACGCTAGATCTGGTTTCTTTGTTGAACAACATTAATTCTTGTGTTGAAGAGCAAGTTGCTATGTTTCTCCACATTGTTGGTCATAACCAACGATTTAGAGTTGTCAAGAACAACTAGAGAAGAGCTAGTTGTAGTTCTGCTAGTAGGTTTTCTTATTTGGAAGCTGTTGTAACAACATGTGTGTGTGGGTGGTAAGATTACCAGTGTCATGCAAGAGGTGTCTAGAACTTTGTAGATGCAGGCAACCAAACACTCATTCTTGCATCTGGAATTTTAATCTAGTAATACATGCATGCAACCAAACACTGCATCATTCAAACCGAGCTCGATTGATACATGCAACCAAACACACCCTTCTGCATGCCTTCCGCTAGGCCAAAGACGCACAGGCTCCCTAGAGCTAGCCTGGTTGGTTTGAGAAGACAACCAAAC
>Ga0182004_10001833_pt1 | contig 16060 bp, 9 predicted proteins | sample Sormic07211540_1_FD_120479 | JGI IMG/M metagenome (GOLD analysis project Ga0182004, IMG submission 120479) | Endophyte microbial communities from Sorghum bicolor roots, Mead, Nebraska, USA - 072115-40_1 MetaG | ecosystem: Host-associated > Plants > Roots > Unclassified | place: USA: Nebraska...
GAGTTTTTAACGAGACATAATATCGTGGTAATTGCCCAAGGGGGAGTGTTGTAAAACAAACGGACTTTGGAATATAGAAAGAGGAGAAGGAGGAATCCTAATCCTAGTCCGTTTGCTATGTGGATAATTACCGAACTCTAGGACATATTCAGGATATATATATGTGGGAGATCCTTCATTATAATCATCAATATTCAGAAATCAATAAAGAATAGTCCCACACAATTATTCTCTTGTGTTCATCTCTGTGTTTGCGTTGCTTTTGAGAGCGATAGCCGATCCAACGTCAACGACGTGTTTTACAACACATGAGACGTCTATTCCTGGCGACAGTCTTCTAGTACGACAACATTGTCGTGCTACTACTGTGGCCGGCAGCGTGCTAGCCTTTGCCTAGATATCATACTGATGTCGTATCCTCGTCCTAGATCTCCCCTTCTCTTTTTGCCAGGGTCAGTGTGCTGTGCTCTGGCTCTGGTAGTGCACAATACACAGCATACAGACACGTGGTAAAGTTCACCAGATGTCCACCGATCCGCACCCCAGGTCCAAACGTCCTGACCCGTGTCCGCTTGGTCCGACAAGCTCGCCGTGAGACCCACCGGTTCGAATAAACTACCACCGAATGTACACTGGCGGGCTCACGAGTCCGAGGAGATTTCATCCCCTAGCATACGTTTTTATATGCCGCGACGCCGACAGACCCCGACGCGCCCTCCCACCCGGCCGGTGCAGCGTACGCGCGCGGCCATGGCCACTCCGCAAGCAATGCAACTCTGTCTACGTGTCGCTCCATCTGCGCGACAGGGGCGGCAGCGGCGTCAGGGACCGAAGCCTTGGTGTTTCCTGCCGCCCACGCAGCGTTTCCCCCGTGCTCCGTGTCTGCCTGCCTGCGCCGCACCGCCACCGCCCACCGCGCGGGCGAGCCCGATGACGATAAATGGGCGGCGAGGTGGCAGCACCGGCCGGGACGCGACGCAATGCGACACGAAGAACAGTGCGATACTAACTACGGTCAAGGCAGCGGTCGTCGAGGGGGTGAGGAGGAACTCAAGATGGAGGCGCACTTGTTGATGATGAGGACAAAGAGGAGGGATCACCTGCTGCTCACTGACGGGGGCTGCGCCGGGGCGGCGGGGGCTCTGGCGGTGCAGTCGCCGCAGATGCCGATGGAGCCCATGGAGTTCCTCTCGCGGTCGTGGAGCGTGTCGGCGTCGGAGATCTCCAAGGTGCTGGCCGCCGGCGGCGTCGGCGCGAGGCGGAGCTCCAACTTCGTCGTCGACCGCCTGTCCGGGATGCTCGTGCCGGAGACGCTCGCGCTCGCCGCCGCCGCCTCCGGCACCAACATAAGCCCCCGCAAACGCGTAAGCATCGATCTCATCGAACCATTCTGCTCATCCCTGCAATACCGCCAGTGCAGCTGAATCAATGGATGGATTGTCCTGCGCGATTTGCGTTTGCAGCAGACGCTCAGGAGCAGGAGCGCGATCTCCGCGCACCAGGTCCACCACACGGTCCAAGCGATCGGCAAGTGGTTCCACCACTGGGACGCGAGCAGCAGCAAGGTGGACAAGGCCCGCGCCGAGCGGGCGCGCGTGCACGCCGCGGTCTCCGTGGCGAGCGTGGCGGCCGCCGTCGCCGCCGTGGCCGGGACCGCGAGCGCCGAGATGGATGACATCGATGGCGCCCGGATGGAGAGCGCGCTGGCGTCCGCGACGCAGCTGCTGGCGTCGCACTGCGTCGAGGTCGCCGAGCTCGCCGGGGCCGACCACGACCAGGTGGCGTCCGCCGTGGAGGCCGCGGTGGACGTGCGGAGCCCCGGGGATCTGCTGACCCTCACCGCCGCTGCGGCCACGGCTCTCAGAGGAGCCGCGGCGATGAGGCACAGGGCGCAGCGGGAGGCGAGGAGCAGAGCAGCCGTGGCGCCGTACGAGAAGACCGGCGGCAGCTGCCGCGCCGACGTCTGGTGCAAGGAAGGGGCGCTCCTCGAACGCAACCGCAAAGGCAAGCACAGCCATTTTTGTTCGCCACGTCACAAGCTTCACTGCTGACAGAGCTTTGGGCAAGCTAGAATCTGAATCAAACCGAACTGCTGTTTCCACAGGCGCTCTGCACTGGAAGCAAGTGGCCGTGTACATCAACAAGAAGTCGCAGGTGATGGTGAAGCTGAAGAGCGAGCACATCGGCGGCGCCTTCTCCAAGAAGAAGAAGGGCGTCGTCTACGGCGTCTACGACGACATACCGGCGTGGCCGGCGCACGAGGGCGGCGGCGTGCAGAGCTCGGCGCCGGAGACGTGCCACTTCGGGCTGAGGACGGCGCAGGGCCTGCTCGAGTTCCAGTGCGAGAGAAGGGCACAGAGGCAGGAGTGGGTGGAGGCGGTGAAGAACCTGATCCGGCAGGTGGCCGGCGGTACTGCTCAGCTCGAGCATTCGTTTGAGTCGCTCAGGCTGAGCGCATCTTAAATTTGGTCGTGTAACCTGGCGCGTAAATGAGTAAATCTGACCCCGTTAGTTTCCCCGCACGGTTTTAACGCAGGGAGAAATCGAGGGGCGATTTATGTGCAGAATTGTAGTTTTTGCTTTTTCCTGGGACTCCATACTGTCTGTTCCTGGTGTACGTAGTTCTCCTTGCTCAGACTCCATACTGTTTGTTCCTGGTGTAGTCAATTTCAAGCATCGTCATGATTGTGACTTGATTATGACGTGCGGCCCCCTTTTTTTTTTGCCAAAATTTGGCGTATGCTGAAATGTTAAGGGAGACAAACATTGTTCGTTCGCTAAAAAAATAATGTTGAAAAGCACTATCTCCTAGCAAAAAATAACACGGCCTTTTTTAAGCTTAATCAAATTTATGAAAAACAGCATCAACATTTATTATTCTAAATATATTTAAAATATATTCTGTAATGAATTAACAATAATTATTTTCTATTGCAAACATTTTTATTTTATATGTTTGAAAATGTAAGGGAGATTCACTAGAGTTACATTTTTCTGAGACGGAGAGACTATTTCTTTGCAACGGACATCATGGAACTAGAATTCCGATCAACATCATAAATGAACTAATAGCCAACTAAATTTGGTTTCCGGCCAATACAAGCAATGAGCATATGTGAAGATAACAGGTCATGTACATGTGAAGGCAGCATGCCGTGCTTTTAAAACAAAGATCAATAAACATCCGCGGAGGCAAAGCACGGAGCGACATTGTTGACCTACTGGGGATGGAGGTATATACCAGTGGCGGCCAGACCAGAGGGCTGCGCGAGAAATGCCATGAAAATAGGTCCGAGGAGAGATATAGGGAAGTGTCTCGACTTTGAAAACTTATGAGTTGAAGAGGATATTTGACAATTTTCTATGAGCTTTTTTAGCAAACTGTTGGAGAAGTTTTTTTTTTCTTTTTGTTAAAATATTAAGATAGGGAGTTGTTTTTACCAAACTCTGGATGCTCTTATACACATAAATGCTCTCTGCATATCTCCAAAACCAAGATTTTTTTTTTGGAATTACAAGTACAAAGCCATAAGAAATCCATCCTACCATGTACGGAGTATGGCAAATTTAACAGAATCCAGTACTGCTCGATCTGATAAGATCGATAGGATCATATACATAAGATCCAGATCCTATAAGTTAATTTTTATTAGACCATTTTACTAACTAAATCACAACTAAAAACTTAGGTAGATTCAATGTAAGCTAGATGTAACTATGGTTGTTAGCAAAAGCTCAAGCATTGGCAACTGTAAGAGAACATTTGACATTTACCCGTCTTATATAATCATCATCGTCATATGACACAAATCTCGACGTAAACCCTAAGACATCAGAAATGAAGTACGTATTTGGAGTTGGAGGTCATCTTCAAATACGGGAGTGTTTGATGCACTAAACAAAATTTAAGTCCATGCTTTGGATGCCAAATAGAAGGCCTAAACATGAACTAATTACTGTGTCTAACAACTAATCGATGAGTAAAACTCATTAGAAAAAAGGAAATCTTAATCAGTCCACGTTACGATGGATTAAACTTTAGTTTGCTGATCCAAACAGGTCCATATTGGTTAAGTTAGTGTCGTCTTTGAAGAAAAAAACAAACAAGGTAAGAATTTGAGCATCCATGGATTTTGCGTCAGGCTGTGAGAGGCGCTGAGCCGCAACGAAAATAGAAGTGGCAACCACCAAATGGACCGAGGCGCGGTCTCTGCAGCGGCTAGCTAGCCACCGTACGTGGACGGTGGACGCGGTCGTGGAGGTGCAGGCTATTAGCGCCGGCCGGCGGCGTTGGCACTTTGGCAGTTGCGTCATCCGATCATCGTGCGATGTCTTGCCCGCTTGCCCCTCGCTTTCGCTTATGTATGTACATGTCCCGTGCGGCCGTTGCCTTTGGTTGTCCATCGCGTCGTCTATCGCCGTCGGGGATCGGGAGACTCTCTGCCGCTACGCCACGCCGCGGTCTCGGCCGCGCGCGGCCTCCTCGACGTCCTCGCGCCATTGCGTGCGCTTGGACTGCCGTTCGTCACCGTCGTCGGGGAGGATGCATGAGGAACACAAGTACACGGTTGGCTGCGAGCTTCCCGGCCTGTCGCTGTCTCCCGATTCCTGAACCCCGGCGCACGCTTTCGTTCCGGCCTTCCGGGTTGTCTCGCTGGCGTACAACAAAACGCCCGCGTGCGGTTTCGATGCACCGCGCAGCACGCGTGCTCCGATCCATCATCCATGCATAATATGTCGCGTTACGATTCCGACGTGCGGCGCGTCATGGCGTGAAGACACCAGTTAACACACTCGTGACCTAGTTCGCGACCGGTCGATCGATCGACATGCATGCGCGACGACTCTGAATCCGTCGCAGGCTAGAGTAGAGGGCCGTAGCGAGAAAGAGAACTCACGGCTGAGATCAGCCAGCAGGCAAAAGTTATTTAATATTCGCAACGGATTTATGTTAGAGGATAACCGCAAGGTTTGACAGCATTTGTTGCGATTCTGCGAATCACCGGGCAGAGTGGCGTGTGCCAACTCTGAAAGCAACGGCGTGTGGGACCGAGCATTTGGTGGGGGGCTCGCTGGCTGCCGGCTGCGTGCCCCAGCGAAACCGAAACCCCCCGTACATACCTGGAATATGGTTTTGCTCCTTGGGTGGGAGCCGTGTTTGGCTGTTTGTGGCGCGGGATCTTACGGCTGGGACCGAATGGCGACGTGGATCAATTCCGCCCCAGCCCATAGCCGGAGCTGAGAAAGCAACGGTTGCGGCAGGTTGCGGCGATGGAAAACCGTTGGTGCACAGCTGAAGCTACATTACATTACATTACATGGGCCTTGTTTAGTTGCAAATTTTTTTTGCAAAATAGGAATAGTAACACTTTCGTTTGTATTTGATAAATATTATCCAATCATGTACTAACTCGACTTAAAAGATTCGTCTCGTCAATTATGCGTCTAAAGATTTCATATGACGGGAATTAAAAAATTTTGCAAATTTTTTTAGAACTAAACGAGGCCATAGCTTTGAAGTACGTATTATTCTAGGGGTTGTTTAGTTGGTGATGTTATTTTTTATTTATATTTAATATTTCATACATGTACAACAAGATTCGATGTGACGAGGAATCTTAAAAACCTTACAAAATTTTTCAGGAACTAAACAGCCCCCTAGCCTTTTAATTTAGTTTCCGCTTGCTACTACACTTCAATGCGGAAGCATTAGCTACAACCGTTTGTTGTGAATATGGAACATTTTGTTACATAAACAAACATTTCGTCATTTCTAGGTAAGCTCACAGGAAAAACAAAACGTTAATCACAAAGTAGACCTTTTCTCCCATCGAGGAACTCGTGCCTGATTAAGAAATACTAGAGCATTAAGGCTTTGGTTCTTGTCATGGTAACTGTACATCTAGGTTTGGGCGCAGCCTTCGGTTCAACATAGGTGATTGCATAATTGCATTGCTCGGTTAAGTATTCTTCTTTTTACAAGTGATGTGCTTATCGATAATAAAGGTGTACATGTTGAGTTTTTACATATCAAAATTTCTCAGCCTAATCAACATAGATGTTAGTAAGAGCAGCCTGTGCATGCATGTATGTCCTAAAAATAATGGATTCAGAGTTTCTTTGGAACGTAGTAATTTCAAAGAATTTGTTCATGTTCACATAAAAACACAAGAAAAAGGGAAAAATCCCACGTGCCAAAGGGAATCCTAATTGTGCCGTTAGTAAAACTATACAGAATTTGATCAAGTTTATAGCAAAAGAATAGTGATATTCAATACACCAAATACACATAATATAAAAATATATTCCACAAATAATATAATGAATACATTTATTTTGTGAAGTATTCATATTTTTCAATATACATTGATCAAATTCAAGATGTTTTGACTTGGCACTACATTAGAATTATGTTGAGGAAGTATGTGTGTTTATAGAAATGAGCTTATGTTTAGCTAAAGTAAAGAAAAAATCTTGGAGTTCAAGAACGATTACGGATTACTACGTATTAGAATTTGTTATTAGAAAAAAATCATTTTTACTAACTCTAACAAAAAAATAATAACTATTGCTTAACAACTCATATGCATATACGAAAAAAGTCCTAATACCATTTTCCTTCCTTGATTTTTTTTTAGTTTTTATCAGTTTATGAAAAAAATATACTAGAAATTTTTTCTTATTTTTTATGGACGGTGAGATTGAGACATGAAGTTGATTAGCCTCAAAAGTGCAAGAATCAAGGCAACTTTGAGATAATAAACGTTTGATAAGTTCAAAACCATAGCACCTTAATAATTGCCCACTGTAGAATATAAATCAAAACTAATTTGATGGAATCACAAGAGAACAGAAAATTAAAGCAACCAATAAGCATGACACCACAAGAAACCGCACAACCAGTATGGGTGACCCCTAGCAATACTCAACCCTCTCCAAATATATATTGGAGCATAATACGTTCATTGGAGGATTTTCGCAACTCCACAAAGCTCCAAAGGCCAAAACTACCTTCCTGCTCAAGACATTTTTTTTAGTTATCCATCCCATCCCCCGTAGGCTGTTGGATAGCGCGCGGTGCAGCCGAGGAGACCTCGCGGTCGAAGAACGAAGACAACCTCTGTTTCCGGCGAGACGGCGATGAGGAACCCGCCGGGCAGGCACCTCCTCCGCCTCAGCAGCCGCGCCGTGCGCTCTTCATCCTCCTCGTCGGCGCTCGGCCCCGGCGCCGGCGCCTCCACCTCCGCCGCGTCCCCACGCCCGCGCGCCGTCGCGAGCGGGCGGCCCCTGCGCGCCAGCTCCCCGCCCCCGCCTTCCGCGGTCGCCGCCGCCGCGTACTGGGAGTCCCGCGCGCTCCGCCGCGACGGGGAGGAGGAGGGGGACTGGGAGGAGGTCGTCGCCGGAGCCGGCCCCTCCGGTACCGGGGAGATGGAGGAAGAAGAGGAGTACAGGGTGGTGTTCTGGTCCCCGCCCACCATAGACGAGGTCACCGGCGCAGTCACCAGCATCCAGGAGTATGATTTGCGTGCTCACCTTGTTAAAGCATATCTTATTTTTCGCACACTGTTAGATTGGATCTAACTTTGCATCTTGATGTTGCTTGTGTTGGTGACGCGACCTTTGCTTCCATGGATTAGATTCGATTGGAGCTGTTTTCGAATGTAGTTTCATGCGACATAGATAGCTCTTGCATGCTTCAGTTCATTTTAGCACTATATGGTGGTTAGCATTCGTTGTCGTTATGCGGTCCCTGCCATCTTAGTATGGAGTGGGGATGGGGTGGGGGCGGGCTATGCCGCTATGGGGGTAGGGGTGGGGGCGAGGGATCTATGGATAGACATCCACACGAACTTGCAGAGTTGCAGTATCAATTTTTTCTCATGCAGAATTCATTAACAATCATGAATGAGTTCCTATTTTTGTTGTTATGTTCTTGAATCATAGGATTGTCTGTGTACCTTTTGGCACCCGTGTTGTAGGGACTACTATAGAACATTAGATCCACCTAATTACATCAACTTTATATGATTAGTAGCAGCTCAATGAAGGATTATAATTGGTTATGCTAATTTCCCATTGTTTATTTTCTTGTAACTTTTTCCAACCCTATGGATTACTTGCTCACTCTGGCTCATTCTTGCCAGGTGATCCCCAAGACTAGCTTTGTTGTACTAACATAATTTGTATTTGTCTTTTTATAACCCCCCCCCCCCTCTCCTCTCCTCTTCCCCAAAAAGAAACCAGAGCGATTGGCCTGAGAAAATCAAAGATTTGTTCTTGTTTGCTTTATAATTAGAACAAACATAAACTAATTATTAGATAGAAAAGGTTCTATGGATTAGACTCCCTTTGTTTCCAGGGTTTGTATTATGCAACATCTTGTTGTGACCATATTGCAATGTGTGTACCATCATTTGATAAACCGATAAAAATGTTTTTTTCTATGTTCAAGTTTGTAGCTGAAAACAAACCTTTTTTTCTTTAAAAATCTACAGCAAACCTTTGCTCATTAACTTGTACCAAAGAGTTAAATCTCATGCATTGCTGTTCTTTGCTTCATTTAATCGAGTTATCGTTTCCTTCAGGGTATTTGAGAATCCTCTTGGAGACACAACTGACAGACAGTTGTCTGCATCAGGACATTCATCTGGCAATTCATCTGGATCAGATGACTGGATTGAACCTGCTGCCTATGTTCTTAACTCTACTGCACTTCTTTCAAGGGAACATAGGAATGTTTTGGATGCTTTCCGTCTGTTGCAAAAGGATCCCACCGTTCAGGTTTAAACTGAACCTATTCCTTTTATGTATTTTCAGTGTTCACCTAAACACGAGATGCTAAATGGTCAGTAACTTATTGCGTAGCCTTTTATTCGGGCTCAACAGCTTTTTAAACAAGCAAAATGGCTGGTTAAATGGAAACAACTGGTGACCATGTAGTGATTAAAGCTAACCGGCTGTTTAGGCGAGCAGAGGTATTTTGCAACACTTAGTTAGATAGTGATACATTATTACCACATCATGTTATAGTGCCCTGTCATATTTTGCTGTACCATTTGTAATTTCAGATCTAGCTGTCATCTAGAAGTTTCTCAACAGCTTATCTCTTAATCATTGTGTTAACCTTGTCCATTATGCAGAAAATGGTTATGTCTTTGTCATGCGATAAGGCTGTTTGGAATGCTGTCATGAATAATGAGGCAGTTCAAGATTTCAGGAGATCTTTACATGATGGTATGTTGCGTGAAAACTTTCATGTATATGCATGTATCATATACAATGTTCTGTTTGTTAATTCCAAGCTGTACTCGGATGAACCATTTGACCTTAGCCTTGTAACATTTGCAAGAAATATTCACTGCTTTAGCTAGACTATTGCTTTTCTTTCTGGTCTATATATTTTCACTTATTCCGACTAACAACATCGTTCAGGAAAAGAAAATGACAAAAAGGGAGACACTGGTGGTCCAGCTGAAGTGCTTAAGTGGATCCTGGAAAGTGCCCAGGCAAAAATAGTTGAATTCCTTGAGAATGTTATGAAGATAATCAACATGCTGATCCACCCTCAAGAGGATGATGATAAGCCAGATGCATACAGTGATGCAGTTAAGGTGTCGTTCATGCTCACGGTATTCGTCTTCATCGTGGTGGCCATTGCTCGTATCAAGTGAGCACAACAATCCGTCGACTTTATATTTCTATATGTTTCATTGCCTCTTTGGTTATACACGGAGCAACTCTAGTCAGTTAGTCAGGTCAAGATTGAGGCCATCCAAAGGTTGACTGGCCAAGAATTTGGGATTTGTTATTGTGCCAATGTGTGGAATTATGATGTGTCCTAGTAATATTAACATTATTATGCTTGCATTCAGCGTGCTTATGCTTTTCGTTTTCCTGGTGATTTTGGCTACAGTTATGAACATTGGGATTTCAAAGTGTGGTGAGGCAGATTCTGGCATTCTACAAGCTCGTCTGTATATGTTTTGTAGAACACACCAAGCTTCATAACTTAGCCTATACAAAATTTTACAAGGGAATGTTGTTGTTCTGGGTCATATTTGTGTGCCGGATGGACCTCTGTAGCTACGCCTCCTACTCCAGCAGTCCAGCATCAGCAAATTTCATGTTTGCAGTCCTTCATCGTAAGGATACAACATTAACTGTTGAAATAGCCCGCATAAATGTCAATTGATAAAATTCTTTGTATAAATAAAGTTACAGGCTGACTTTGATTTGATTTGCTCCATTGAAATAGCCCGCATAAATGTCAATTGATAAAATTCTTTGTATAAATAAAGTTTGATTTGGTTCAGTTCACTATCACATCTTTCGTTCGCGAAAAACAGACCGTTGGGTGCGTGTGCAAAACAATTCAGACCAATGTCAATGTGTCACACACACTCACGACTAATCCCCTCTTGCTAACAAATAATAATCCAGCTTTAGCCGGTGATCATGGTGCCGGTGCCCTCGTCCGTGAGTATCTCGAGCAGCAGCGAGTGCGGGACGCGGCCGTCGATGATGCTGGCGGTGCGCACCCCCTGGGCGATGGCACGGACGCAGCACTCCACCTTGGGAATCATCCCGCCGCCCACCTTCCCCTCGGCCACCATCCGCCTCACCCCGGCGACGTCCACCTCCCTCACCAGGCTCCCCGGGTCGTCGCGGTCCGCCAGTATGCCGGACACGTCCGTGAGCAGCAGCAGCTTCTCGGCTCCCACCGCCGCCGCGATCTCCCCGGCCGCCGTGTCGGCGTTGATGTTGTAGGCCTGCCCGGCCTCGTCGGCCGCCACGGTGGCGATGACCGGGATGTGCCCGGACGCGATGATGGGGTGGAGGACGGCGGGGTCCACGCGCGTCACTTCGCCGACGAAGCCGAGGGAGGCGGCGTCGGGGGAGGGCCGCGCGGTGAGTAGGCGCGCGTCCTTGCCGCACAGCCCGACGGCGGTGGCCCCCGCGAGGCTGATGAGGGAGACGAGCTGCTTGTTGACCTTGCCCACGAGCACCATCTCCACGACCTCCATGGTGACCGCGTCCGTGACGCGGAGCCCGTTCCGGAACTGGGGCTCCACGCCGACGCGCGCCAGCCAGGAGTTGATCTCGGGCCCGCCGCCGTGGACGAGCACGGGGCGGAGGCCGACGCAGGACAGCAGGACCAGGTCGCGGATCACCGACGCCTGCAGCTCCGCCGACTTCATCGCCGCGCCGCCGTACTTGACCACCACCGTCTTGCCCTTGAACCTCTGGATGAACGGGAGCGCCTCCGACAGCACGTCCACGCGGCTCAGCGCCGCTACAGGGGACGCCGGCGTGGGCTGCGCCGCCGCCACGGAAGCGGCGGAGACCCGGAGACCGCCGCTGCGGTGGGAGGCTGACGGGGTCAGGGCCGCAACGCGGTTAGCGTTCAGGCCATGCTTCGGGGTCGGCGTGGAGGCGGCGGCGGCGGCGGCGAGGGAGGGGTGGGGATTGGTGAGCAGCATGGTTTGCAACGGGGGGTCGTTGTGTTCGATGAAATGCCTCGCTTTGGTTTGGGTGTAGGCGGAAGCGAGCTTGCTGCTCGGCACTGGAAGTGTGCCCACGGCGCAGCGGAAATGGGTAATTGTAAGATTGGGACGGCGGCGTAGCAGGTGGCGAGTGGTGACACCGGAGCTGGTGGAGCGGCCGGCGGTTGACCGGAGCACGTGTTTTCGTTTGGGGATCGACTTGCTTTGCAAATTCGAGTATATGTTGTTTCGTGCTCTGGTTTTGATTATTTGGCATGGTGTAGCAGCACATTTGATATGATAGAGAAATTTCGATCAAAATGTGAAAAGAAATAAGGGCAATTCTCACATCTGGAGAGGTTCTGATTCATATGAACTCTCTGATCGAGTCTCTGTATTTACGTTGGGGACATCCGTTGGATTTTCTGCATTTTAAAACCCGTTCGACAAAACTGAAAGGTCAGGACTAAACAATATCAGTGTTGCTTGACAGGCCTGATTGCTGTCTCGAGCATGGCGTGGAATATACTATTTGTTTCTGAGCTCAACTTGACTGTCTTGACAGGCCCAACGGTCTGCCAGGGACACGACTATTGTAGCATTTGGGCTTCATGGTCTGATGAGTGGCTGGGCCAACCGGCTGGAGCTTTGGCCCAGCAATCAACTCTTGGACTTTTTTTTTCCTCTTAATTTGCCAACTCAACGAAAAACAGAACGACGAACTGTTCTTGCTCGGCTCTCCACTTCCCGGTTCTTCCTTCTCATCTGATGTCCTTCTTCTTCAGCTCTTCTAAAAAGTAAAAACTCTCTTCCGATTATATCGTGGTTTGACTTGATTTTGCTCAAAATTGCTTGAGTGGTTTGTGACACCAACCTAGTCTACCTTGCAACGTGAAACCGCCAGTAAGTATAGCCCGGCCCAAAAATAGACTGGATTAGGCCTTGTCGCGTTAGTCATTGTGGACACCAACCATGGGGAGAGCCCAGTATCGTCGTAGCCTAGTTCGTTGGGCTATGTGGATCTGTACCGCCAGTGGCTTTCCTACTTTTTTTTTGGGTCAAAATAGTATTGTATATCTCACATTCTCACCTCAACTGTTGCTTATATCCAAATCCCAAAAGAACCCTGCCTGTTAGATCCAAAGACGTATGGTTAGTCATTACAGAGCATTACACTACATTGTATAATACATAGTTTGCAGCACTTCTTCGGTATAACTGATTATATGCAGGTTTAAGCTGCTGGTTATCATTGTTAAATGCTCTGTGTTATAGTCTCTGTGGTCTGTGGATAGTGAGATTACAGTCAAATGCTGTGTGTCCGTGGAAGAGTACAAACTTCCAGCTATTTTCCCTACTCCCTCCATCCAAAAGAAAAAGCAATTCCATATGTAAAACAACTCAAACTTTGTTAAATTTGACCAAATTTATAGAAAGTTATACTAATATTTGTGTCTTTAAATAGATTTATCACGAAATATATTTTGTAATTAATCCAATGATATTCGGTGTTATAGATGTTAGTTTTTATAGATTTAGTTAAATTTTAAATTGTTTGACTCTTTGAAAACCAAAAATTACTTTTTTTTAGACGGAGAGAGAGCACCTTGAGTATTCGGGGGCTTATTGTCTGCTGAAATTCTTAGCGGTGGAGTATTGGGGGATGTCGGCATACGGAGTACGCTACAATGTGCATCGAGTAATCATGAGTTGTTTGGCCGTGTGTTTTGGACGGGCCCGTTTGTAATTCCTGGTAGCTCCATTCATTTGCTGGCAGCGGTGGTACGGCAACAGTAGCTCAATTGATGATCTTCTGTGGAGACAGGTTGGTAAAGACTGCGGTTCCTTTTTTGCCTCTGCCATCTTGGAGGGTCATGTCATTCAGTGATGCCGCCCTGTATTGATTGCAGACTGGAGCCTGGATATGATCTGCGTGTCACTGGGATCATGCATGCCATTCATTGTAAACTTCATCTGGTGCTTCCCCGTGGTGCGGGGGCGTGGTTGGTCTCGATCGATCTCGACGGCCAGATCAAGATGGGCCATGGCATGGAAGGCAGTCATTGCAATGCCAATGCTCTTGGAAATGAATGGATGGATGTCCCGTTTTTGTATACTTGCTGTATTATACACTGTACACTAGTATCATTCGTTTTTTGACCGTCTAACAGTGCTTTGCTGCCACAAAGTGTGCGGGTGTCTGCCCGTTTATTCAGGCTCGTGTATAAGCTGCGCGCCACCTTTTTTCTTTCTTTCTTTCTTTGCTACTGTATAGCGCTGAATGATTATTGTACTGCAAAAAAAAATTCTCTTTTGCACACTAAACCACATGTCTCGCCATGAGACCTAGATCGTCGTCAAATCATCCAAGAAACCACTTTTTGATCAAGGAAATAACATAACCCTCCAGAATCCAGCTCTTGGATCGTCGGAGCACTGTGCGGTTGGGTTTGACCCGCTGTCGCCGCTGGTCGGTTACGTGGTCCTTCTCCTCCAGCTACAGTATTCATTGCCGCGCGCCCTGCGGCATCCCATCCCTGTTGTACACGTACGGACCAGCAGCACGCCGGCCGCGCGTCCAGCAGGTCCAGCTACCACACGCCCCGCCATGGTAGCTCCACACACCACAGGCATTTAAAGGCCGTCGTCGTCCACAACTCTCCCTTTCCCATTCATCCCGTCGCCGGAGCAGGAGCAGGCAGCACGGCGCGAGCCGGCGAACCGTACGTCGTCGATCGCCGGCTGGGCCTGCGCTCTCTCGTCCTGCCTGGAACGGTCGATCGGCCGCTCCTACCAATCGCTTGGACACTCCTATCGAGAATCCGAGGCGGCAAGCACGCACGGCCGGCCGGCAGCCCTGCGCCGCCTGCGCTGCGCTAGCTAGGCTATACGCCCGTCGTCATGCCAGGCCGTGTCACCATCGGCTGCGTTGGCGCCACGTACGTACGGTGCCTCCACGCCGCGGTCCAGCTTAACGAACGAACGGTAGCCATATACTCTACTTGCCTATTGGTCGATCGAGTTCCTGATCGCAATTATGTTATGCGTGCGCAGCAGCTAGCCCCTGTGATGCCCCATTGTGTGCCTGCCTATTGGCTATATTGCCTATCGCGCACCACTCCTCACACACACACACACACACACACAGAGAGAGAGAGAGAGAGAGAGAGAGAGAGAGAGAGAGAGAGAGAGAGGCTTTCGCGTTGCGGCGGTAGGTGCAGTGAGATTGTCGTGGCAAACCCGGTGCGCACTTACCCGGCAGCGGCAGCGGCACCCACACCACACGCGCGCACCTCACCCCGGCCGGCCCCTTTTTGTTTCTGCCTCTCTCTCTCTCATAGCAAGCGGACGGAGATGGATGAGTTGATCAGTGAGACCATGACCGAGAGCGCCCTGTCGAGGAGGAGCAAATTAATCATGTGGGGGCGCCGGGGCCAGCAGAGAGCCTGCAAACGATGGAACGAATGGGATGCACGGAACTCCGGCCGGCTCAGTGACCGCGAGAGCTAACCAGCCGTCTCGCCGGCCACCCACGTCCACGTACCTCATCTCCTGCTATAGCTCGCACGCACTGTTGCCCCGTCGTCCTGCCTCCTGACTACGATCGAACGCCGGCGTCTCAAGTTTCCTTCCACACGCGCGCGCGCGATATCGATCGTTTTCCCATGGTTTTGTAGGTGGAGGGACGAGCTGCCTTGCCGCCGATGAATAATGGTGTACGTTGTTGAATACAGTAAGATCAGTTGGCCGTAGTGCTGCCGTGTGGTACTGGTACCTGTACAACGAGCCTACTACATGGTCATTCCTTCCGTGCACTGTGACTGTGAGTAGGGGACCTGCAGAGGTCCAGAGCCCACACAGATGCTTTGCCACAGGCGCACCGGAAGATGCTCCAGTAGGACGTACAAAAGCAACGTATGCTAGCCGTAGGACGGTAGGAGTAATAGCTTTCACCCACTGTTTTGCACGGTACAGTACGTACGTAGTGAAGTTGACCCCCCCCTACATAATCGTAGTACTACTGGGTGTGGGTGGGGATCCTCTCTATTCCTTCCTTCCGGGTTAAAAGCCATGGAACAATACTGTACTGCACTATGCGCGCACACTGGTGGCGACTGGCGTGGCTGGCTTTGCCGGAGCCGGGGGCCCTGCTGTGACTGCCTGCCCGGTGAACGCCATCACGAGAGCGCGAGAATCGAATTGGATTCCTGTGTGTCCACTGCATGCCCCGCTCACCGCGCGACGTCGCACGCGCGGCGTACCTACGGTACCGGCCGCGTAGGGTAGCGTTCATTCCCCCTATACTACTACCCTCTACCTCATGCTGCAAGCGACGGGAGGAAGCTGAGGTTGGCCTGGCCTGGCCTGGGCCACCGGCCGGAGTGGGTGCCGCGACGACGCCGCAGGTTTTGCCCGGGGCAACAGGGGTGGGGGCTTTAGGTTTTGGCCTGGAACGGTGGTGGTGACTGCCTGACTCTGGTGACATGCATATGCTCGCCGTACAGAAAAAAAAACACGTGGCCGAAAACTACCGCGCAATGGCGACGTAACACTATGCCAAAACAGCAAAAGGAAGA
>Ga0182004_10001834_pt1 | contig 16059 bp, 10 predicted proteins | sample Sormic07211540_1_FD_120479 | JGI IMG/M metagenome (GOLD analysis project Ga0182004, IMG submission 120479) | Endophyte microbial communities from Sorghum bicolor roots, Mead, Nebraska, USA - 072115-40_1 MetaG | ecosystem: Host-associated > Plants > Roots > Unclassified | place: USA: Nebraska...
GGCAAACTTGTTTGCATATCGGTCATCTAGTGCCACTTGAGCGATCTAACTTTGCATACGTGTTAGGATCGAGTGGCGTGGCAAGTTGAGAGGCTAACTCCTTTGGGAAAATGTTTGTGAAAAAGCTAACACACTTGCACATGGTGGTGTACACTTGGTGGTGTTGGCACACTTTACAAAGGAGGTGGTGTTCCTAGGGTTGAGAGAGGTGTGGGTTTCTTATTTAGACTCCAAGTCCACATTGTTCGAAGTAATAAATAACTTTATTGAAGAAAGAGGTAATAAATTTATATGTATGAGTCTAAAGTTATTTATTACCTCGAACAATGTGGACTTGGAGTCTAAATAAGACTTGGAGTCTTATTTTTTCTACCTCTTTCTTCAATAAATATGCTACCACATCAGCAAAATACCATAAATAGTATGTAGTTAAGTGTCTTGGACTCTGTGATAGAGTCTTGCATTATGAGTGCCCTAAATCAACGTAGCGATAGCAGCCGTTTTATTTAGGATACAAATCCCAATAATCTAGTGAGTACTCAGCACGCTGTCTAGCAAGACCCGGTCCAGGATCCCAAATTCCCCACCTATCTCCTTTTTGCTTTGTCCGGCTACGAAATTCAAAACCATTCAAACAAGGACCCCCAATAAATTACTCCTCTTCCACTCTTCTAATTAATAAGATATCTTAATTTTCTAGCTATATTATTTTTACTACTATGTATCTAGACACGGTATATATCTAAATACACTGAAAAAACAAGGTACCTTAAAAGCCACGCGTCACGCTCCCACTGGCTGGCGCCTGCGCACCGGGATCCATAGCAGGCAGGCGGTGTAGGGTACTAGCAGCAGGCCAGCAGCACAGGAAACACGAAAAGCAAGAAAGTCGCACACTCTCCCCCTCGGACTGCTTCACACACAGACCAGTGTGCGCGCAGCGCGCTCAATTCCCCCCCTCCCCTCGCCTCCACCACACCAAACCGGTTCAGCCCGGGCCTAAGCCCCCCAACACCCTACTGCTTCCAGCCTCAGAGCAAACCACCGCGCCCGGAATTGGGCGGCAATTTGGGGGGGAGGATTCGCGGGGCAGGCAGGGGGGCGCTGATCCGTTGGCGAGATGATTGCGGCTGTCAACCGAGTGCCGGCAGGCTGGGGCGAGGATGAGATGTCCGTGCTGCCGCGGCACACCAAGGTGGTGGTCACCGGCAACAACCGCACCAAGTCGGTGCTCGTGGGCTTGCACGGAGTCGTGAAGAAGGCCGTCGGCCTCGGAGGATGGCATTGGCTGGTAATTCGCCCGCTTCCGCCTTGCAATTGCCGATTCTTTGGTCCCAGATCTTGTTTCGCTGCAATGCGAATTGCTTTTTCTAGTTGTCAATTTTGGGTTTTAAGTTGCTCTAGGGTTTCGATCAGGTCCGTGCTTGGAGGATTTACCCTGATTTAGCTGGGATTGCTAATCTGGATTAGTTTATTGGAGTCCAGATCGATCTTGTTTTCCTTACTTTTTTTTTTCAAATTCTATGTTTAAATTATTGCTGGACTGCTGCACCTTGCAGTTTGATTCAGCATTGGATTATTTCTAGTTTCTCTCCATCTAGGTTGCAGTATTCCATTAAATTTATTCTGAGGATTGTCTATAATCTCAATTTTGCTGTTGAAACTTCCCCCAGCTACTTGCAGTTATTCAAACGAAAACTCAGATCTTGGTTCCTCACTGTCACTGCATTGTTCGTGGTCCAGATTGAACTACAGAGTTTCATTTTGGTTGATCTGCATTTGAATTGGGCTGTCTGCATCAATTGTGAAACTCGTGGCCGTGGATCAGTATTGCTTGTTGCGTTCGATGTTTTAGGTGTCTAGATTCGAGTCCTTGCGTCTTTTTAGGGTATTTGGATTCAGCTGAAGAAGGCCGTCGGCCTCACAGGATGGCATTGACTGGTAATTCGCTGCTTCCACCTTGCAATTGCCGATTTTTTAATCCCAGATCTTGTCTTGCTGCAATGTGAATTGCTTTTCTGGTTGTTAATTTTGGGTTTTAGTTGCTCTAGAGTTTCGATCAGGTCCATGTTTGGAGGATTTACCCTAATTTAGCTCGGATTGCTAATCTGGATTAGTTTATTGAATGAAGTTCAGATCGATTTCGTTTTCTTTTCCTTTTTCTTTCTTCTAATTCTGGGTTTAAGTTATTGCTGCACTGTACCTTGCAGTTTGATTCAGCATTGGACTGTTCCTAATTTCTCTCCATCTAGGTTGCAATATTGGCATTAAATTTATTCCCAAGATTGTCTTATCTCAATTTTTCTGTTCAAACTTTCCCCAGCTACTTGCAGTTATTCAGACGAAAACCCAGATCTTGGTTCCTCAGTCACTGCATTGTTCGTGGCCTTGATTGCACTGCAGAGTTTCATTTTTGTTTGATCTGTATTTGAATTGGGCTGTCAGCATCAATTGTGAAATTCGTGGCCGTGGACCACTATTGCTTGTCGCGTTGGATATTTTAGGTATCTAGATTTGAGTCCGGCTGTAGTCTCTGCTGTCTTTTTAGGGGATTTGGATTGAGCTGCGTTTCTTTGGAATTCTGGAGGCAGCTCTTAAATTATTTGTTCCTGCATGCGTCTCGATTTGAGCCTTGCCACTCAGAAACTTGGGAGGATATTACTCTTAAGAATGCCTGCAAGTTGTATGCACGGTATCATTATTTCACTGTTCCTCGCATTGTGCCAACACAATGTATTGGCTTAGTCTTAATTTGATTTTAGATTTATCCTTTTTGTTTTTATTTTGCAAAATAGTTTAGTATTTATCCTATCCAATCACTCATTGAAGCAACCATCATTGTCTCGACGAGCTATTGAGTTCACACCCCTCTGATCTGAACTCTTTACAGCCAAACCTTGACAGTACGAATTTTTGGGCAATTAACAATATTATATTATGTGAGCATTTTTTTAGTTTAATAATGCTATGCTAGAGTCGTAGGTCTGCAGATGAAATCATGCTTTGCTGATTTCCAGCGATGTGTCTGGTTCTGGTTCCGAACTTCCAATATACAAACTGCTTAGGTCGCTATCTTATGCATTGGCTAATTAGATGGTGCATTGATTTAGACATCTCATCTCACGTGATATTTTGGCCCTATTTGGCTGACTGTTCTTGTTTTATTTATCTATGACACCACCACAGGTTATTCTCTGGGTGTTTGGATCCCACCACCCTCAGCACGCGCGCCACCACTCATTGCTGTTTTAATATTTATTCTTTAGCCCTTTATAGCCATTTGATTCCTGAATATACATACACAACTTGAAATGGGGCAATCATAGGATGCTTTTGTGCTAAAATTTGCTTTCAAATAAACTTGCCAATTGTCATGGTAGAAGTCACTAACTTTTATCAAATGTATTGGGTTTAAGTTGTGCTTATATTCCTAAAAACCTGATGTTCATCTGCTCTCACCAGGTTCTTACTAATGGAATAGAGGTAAAGCTGCAGCGGAATGCTTTAAGTGTGATTGAACCTCCGACTGGCAACGAGGAGGATGATAAATTTGATTGTGAAAACATGCAGTGGAATAGTTCAGATCTGGGTAAGATACCAGGATTGTATTTTTCATTCACAAATCACAATGCTTTCATTTTCACAGTTCCTGTCAAGAACTGTTTCTTATATATAATTGATTCCCTGATATGTTTCATAGATCTTGGTTTTGTTTGTAAAGTAATTCATTCTTGGATACCGAGTATTACTCACTCTGTACTAGTTTCGTCAATCTTCTACAGTACTGGTCATATGTTTTGGATTGCACAATTCAGCAGCAACAGTAGGGGGGAAAATCCGAAATACAGTCAGATCTATCCAAGACAAACCCAAAAGTTCTAGAGACAAATAATGTTCCTTATAGAGTATCTGAAAAATATCTACATGCCATTAGGTCACGGATCTGTACAGATTGAATTTAGTTTGAGGCACAGTTTTCTTGTTTCCTAACCATGTCCTGCAACTTGGTAATATGCGTCTGAAATGCTGCCTTCTTTAATCTTCTTTCTTGCAGCCTCCGATGATGCACAATCACCAAAGCCACAGCGGTCAAGGAGCAGGCAGCATAGGGGTTTCCACAGAAAATCCCTCAGCCGTTCAATGTCATGTGACTCCCACTCCAAGACGTCTGTGTCATCTTCCTCAAGAGCTCACACGGTGCGACTTTCGCTTCCTTGGGTTGTGGACTCGATATCATTTGGTTGGAATCCAACAATCACTTTACAGTAATCTGTGTTGATGACTTTATATGTAGTTTTGCTCTCAGTCGTTGCTCAATTATTTTTGGACCACATTACTTCTGCAGCTTGTATCTTTACATTCTTTTGACTGGTAACACTGCAGAAAGTTGATCTGAGCAAGCTAGAACTGACTGCACTGTGGAGATATTGGCGCCACTTCAATCTCGTAAGTACAGCTCAAATTCCTAGATAAGACCCTACTATCAACTGCAAGTATCCAATTGCGCATCGATGTTCTAACGGACGGGGGACGGCATTTGTTGAACAGGATGCATGCCCTAATCCATCCAGGGAGCAGTTAATTGATGCTGTTCAAAGGCACTTCACGGCCCAGGTTGATAAAACAAATTTAACTTCTGACTCCAGTAACTTGCATCATTATGTGAGGTCCTGACAGTCTGCTTTTGCTCTGTTAATTCCAATTTGCTTTTGCCCATGCTGAAGCAATTGGATGAGTTGCAGGTCATTGTCGGCTTTGTGCAAGCTGCAAAGAGGCTGAAGACAACTATGAAAGTGGCCTGACAGTGAAGCCTGAACTTCAACTAACAGATTCAAGATAGGATGCAGCATGTTTGATGAATGTTGCCGTGCTATGTAATATATATGCATGAAGTTCTTTAGATTCAGGTGGCTAGTTAATGGACTAGACTATGTTAGCCTCATCTGATGTAGATATGCAGTATCCTGTCTAAAGATGTTTCAACCTCTAGCTCAGTTCTTTCCTGCTGACTGGATGTGGATTGAAATGACAAGTTTAAAACAAGTTTTTTAGTCATCCTTTTTTATGTTTCACTATTATATTTAGCCCATGTTTTGCCCAAATTTCATGCAGAACTAATCAGGAATGCAGAATATGGTGGCTAGAAGTGCCAGAGAATTACCGAGTCTCATGGTAAAACCCTCCTGCAATAGTAGCCGAGAACTTTTTAAGTGAACCTGTGGAAAGACTGCTGACTAATGGCTTGATAAAAGCAGTAGAACCAATCTTCATCACGTGGAGCTTTTGTAGCAAGCTCGAACAGTTGAATGCTTTTGAAAGGTGAGTTGCAGTTAGCACCAAGACAAATCGATCACCATAAGAGAAGTATAGTCCTGTGTGATAACAAACATCACATGGAATAAACTGGGGGTCATTCAAAGTAAGAGCAATATGACCATTGTAATAGCATATGAACCTGTCCGTCACTGGTTTAGGGCATGTTCGGTTCCAACGGAATCTAGTACCGGAACCGATCCGGCCAGAATCGGTGTTGTATTTTACATAGCCAAAGATCATCAGGAAAAGTTCCGGCTGGAAATCAGGCTAAACGAACGGGCCCTTAGTGATGCTAACTGGTTTTCTATTTGAGAGTAATCATAACTACGGTAGATTTACTTAGGGCAAAACAATGGGGATAAAACAAGACAATGTTGATGCCCTAATCTCCAGAAAACAAAAATGTCAGCCATATGGATTGAGTAAAACCTATTACCTTCCAATACATATTGATTGGATTGGAGAATATTTTCCCCTCCAATCCTTCCCAATACATATATGGAATGGAGGGGGTTATTTTGTTTCCAAACGATTCCTAATGTTGCTGGATACCTAGGAACACCATCATGTAAAGCAGAACAGAAAGAATGCTTCCTTAATGGAGTGTTTGGGCTGGGAATCAACCCATTTTAGATGGGGCGATGCATCATGACTTTATTCCTTAAATAAATTTAATGGAATAACTAATCATTAGCTAGTGAGAAATGAGGTAGTGATGGATCAACTAATTCCATTCCACAAACCAAACAAAAAACTAGAGAGTGATATGCTGATTTCCAATTTGCTTAGAAATTCTTCAAGTAACATAGCTCCAGATTTCTCATATTTCAACAATTCATCTAAATCATCTTGCATAACCTTCCTTTTCTACTACAAAACAAGTCTTGATACTAAACAGAGATCTCACAGAATTTCTATATTTAGATGGCGCATTGTGCATTCATGCTACATTGCTACTACTTTATTGATGAAACAATGGATGCTTCCTAATTTGTAAAGAAGTTCAATAATAAAAGGCATTGCTCTTGCCCAATTCTTGTAAAACAAAAGAAGTTAATCCTTGTTGGATGATAAAGCAAGGTATAGTTTTATTGGTGATTAGAGTAATACTTCACTTACCTCTATTCGCTGATCCAGGCTTCCGGGACACTGGGTGCTTCCCCACAATTATCTGAAAAACATGGTACTTTCTAGAAGTTCCTACAAATTTTCAAAATTATCTTGATTAACTGCAGTTCCCATGTGACATTATGAAACAACTTGCAACTAATTGAAGGATGCACAGACCACGAAAGGTAAAAATCAACAAAAGTTTTCTAATCATTTAGGAGAACTCATGAAAGGTAAGGTGATCCTATCATATTTACCATATTGGCTAGAAACAAAAGCAAAAGTTCCAAAGGTGAAGAGAAAACGGCGCAGTACAGGAAAGTCGACGAATCTTATTTTCACTCTCTGGAAAAACAGAACTTTAGGGCAAAGCACATTTTACACCCTCAAACTGTCGCTGAAGTATAATATTGACATCTAACAGCTCTCAACTACTGAAACCGGCCAAATTGCCCTGCTGATCCCATTGAAAGGATGTGTTCCAGTGATGGAGCATTGATAATGAATCAGTTTGACATGTAAGCGCTTATGTCACTAATCACCCCCACGCGCACACCGCACGCGCGGTGGTGATAAATCAAAGTAAATAGCAATAACAAATATATAACTGAGCCTACGGTTAATGTTTTGGCATTCTTCTATTTCCCCCTTTCCTTATGTCCTTAGGGAAAACAGAAAGAGATAAACCTTGGAGATCCAGGAGTGATGTAGACGACTGGATGGTGAGATGGTAAGTTCCAGTGGCATGGCCTTGCAGGCTTACAGCTTGTTCTTTAACTCTTAAATGAATTTTCTCCGACAAGATCAGTAAGGGCATCCTCAATGGAAATCGCCTGCTGTTAGGCCCGTTTGGTTCTAGAGAGTATTTTTTTTAGTCCTTGTCACAATAGATGTTTGGACACTAATTTGGAGTATTAAATATAGGCTAATTAAAAAAAACTAATTGCACAGATTGAGACTAATTTGCGAGACGAATCTATTAAACCTAATTAGTCTATATTTGACAATGTGGTGCTACAATAAACATGTGCGAATGATGAATTAATTAAGCTTAACAGATTCGTCTCGCAAAATAGTCTCCATCTGTGTAATAAATTTTATAACTAGCTCATGTTTAGTCCTAATTAGCATCCGAACATTCGATATGACAGGGACTGCACTAGATCCATGTCACCATGTAGGACTCACATTTATGTTTTTTTTTTTTAAAAAAAATCCTTTCTCTCCAACCGCTTCTCTCTCCCATCATGTAAACCCAGGCACCAGCGAGCAGATTTGCTCTGCGCCGCTGCTGCTGGCGCCATGGCCGCTACGGACCAGTATGCGGGTGGGCCAGCCTTGCCTCTTCTTGCACCATTGCTCATTGGCCACATCTCCAGTGCTGCTGCACTTCCGGACCCGTGCGCCATCGGCCTTGTCGCTCGCCCCATTCTCGTAGCCATTCTTGAAAATCTGGATTCGTTGGTGGGGCACAGTGATCGTAGGGCGCCCGCGAGCACGCACCGCCCAGTTGGTGGCCACCCATGGCCATGCACCTTTGGCTGCTAGTCCTCTGGCAAACACGCACCAGCGTTTGGATCCACCATTAGAATTAGTCGAGCAGGAGCCAAGAGGGCGCTGCTGGAGTCTGGTTTGCTTTGTTCCCACAGTCTACCTATCATCTCTCACCTTGTTTTTTTTGAGCCAAACCAGCGATGAAAAGTCGCGAGCAAGGTTATTTTTTCATTTTCTCTCACTTCCACATCCAGCTGGTGACTTCAACAATTGTTGGGGACACCCTAAGCCAACATCAGGATTTCCAATTTATTGTAGTTTTGCGCTAATTTCCAAGCCATTCCTTAATTTCAATATCCATAATTTTCCACAGCATGGAGCTCCAATTATACAATTCAGAGATGAATCATTCATTAAAAAAAAATATGAATCCATCTTTCTTATCTTATTTCACATCAAAACAAATATAAAGGGACATGCGTTACCTTCAAGGCTGAGGAACGATGAAGCCAGAACAATTGTGCTGATGATAAGAACATTGTATATGAATAAATCTTGAAAAATCACCCATGAAGGACACAAAACAGATGATTACATAAGGTATCTTCAGGTGAGCGTTGACCATGATACTGAAGATGCCATTGCATATTCATTCTTTCTCTTCGGTAGTAATTTGATTCCTGTTTCAGGCCAGCCTTTTCTAAGCCATGTATCAGGACTTCATATGTACCCAAGCAAGCAGATATTTTATTAGTTCTCATTTGTGTGAATAGATCAAGAGCACCATCAACTTTGCCAGCTTGAAAATAGGCATTGATAAGGGCTGTGTACGAAACTACATTCTTGTCTGCAGTCAACAATCCAAAAATATGAGCTGCGCATGCAGACTGTCCAGCATAGCCCAACCTAAGTATTAAAACAGATGATAAATATGTCCCAAGATTGCAACCAGATTTAATCAATTCCTCAACAATCTCTAAGACTGAATCAAATGAACCAGTTCTGATGTACTGACCAAGAAGAGAACAATATGCAGACCTACCAAGTTCACAGCCTACTCCTAAACCATAACGCATAACTGCGAGCCCACAAGACGGTTTATGGTCTGCACAGCTGGCCTCAATAACATCAGACAGGATATGGGTCTCCATTTTCACATTCTTTGGGGCCATTTGGCTAACCATTTGTTCTATAGCAGACCATTTGTTTGCAGACTTAAGGTAGATAATAATACTTCTATCAGTAAGATAGCCTTGATCAGACAATATTGGATCATTCTCAATGCCTTCATATGAAAGGTGAGGGTTTACTTCCCGAAGAAGTTCATCACTATCACCACTAGCTTTTAGAGCTTCTAGTGCTTCCAAAAAAATAGGTCGACGAAGAACAATGAAATGCTCCTTCATGTACTGAAGAATGCAAGTAAGAACTGATGTTTCACCAGCCCTGGAACATTTCTGTACTAAAATATTGCAGAGTGCTTTATCTGGTTGTACACATGCTTCTTTCATCTTGTCCATAATCTCTAGAGTAGCTTCAAATTTGCCTGAAGTCAGCCAGGTTCATGTTAATATATGATGGTACCAAGATTTACAGTGTACTTAAACAAATCAATGACACATGTCAGTCAAAAGAATCCTAGTTCTTCTAATAGTGTTAAATAACCATTCCATTCCTCATGATGTGAAATAGTAGGCACATTCTCAAGGCTAAAAAATGGAATGGTTGCCATGACTTCATTCTTAGTCTGATAATAAGGTCAAACATAAGTGAAACTAATGATGAGAAAATTGAAAGCGAGTTCAAAAAAAAAATGAACAGAAAATTGTATAAGAGTAAGGTTTGTAATTTGTAAGTGAAACTAAGGAGTTATATGCATTCACTTTCCGATTCAGCTGTTAGCAATGACACGTACACTCCATTTGATAAAATGAAATACCAGACTATCAATACCTGCATACCCCTCTTTTAACATAGCAACCAACAGGATCGCATCCCAGCAAATGATTAAAAGAAGCCAGCAGCTCATATCGACAAGGCACTGCTAAGAATGGTATGCAAATTAAATGGCGTCGCACAGGCATCTGGTCGAACACCTAACCTGTGTCGGCGAGATGCTCGATGAGCACCGTGTAGGTCTTGCAGGTGGGGCGCAGCCCTTCAGCCACCATCTCTCTAAACACCCTACGCGCCTCCTCTGCCCTCCCGGCGTCGAACAGAATCTTAACGCACGCGGTGTAGCTGACGACGGTAGGCCTGCTCCTCGCCTTCATCTCCGCCCACACCCGCATGGCGCCGTCGACGTCACCGGCCCGCGCGAGCCAGTGCATGACGGTGGTGAAGGTGGCGGCGTCGGGCGCGACCCCGGCGCGGAGCATCTCGGCGAGGAGGCGGAGCATGGCCGGCACGCGGCCGGCCTCCCCGAGGAGGTGGATCATGGAGGTGTAGGTGAAGCGGTCGTGGCGGAAGGTGCGCGACGCGGTGGCCGCCAGGCGGAAGAAGAGGAAGGCCTTCTGGAGCGGCGGGTGGGTCTTGAGCACGCGCGCCACGGTGTGGGAGTCCCAGGCGAGGCCCGGGAGGGAGAGGAGGAGCGGGCGCGCAGCCGACCAGGGGTGGTCGCGGAGGATGGCGGTGGCGCGGCGGACGACGTCACGGGTGTAGGTCGGCGCGGCTGTGGGAGATGGCTCGGCTTTCCCGGCGGTTTTGGGTTGGCGGCGGCGAGGTGTTCTGGCGAGGAACCGGCGGCTGCGACGGAGCATGGCGGTCGGTGACTAGGGGGTTCTCCGCGCCCTAGTGCACGCGCCGTCACGTCTGGGGACCAGCAAGCAGCAGCCCGTAGACCGTAGTAGTGGCGGCTTGAAGGTGGTTGTGGTTGCGGTGTGCTGCGGCGAGCACCTTGTCCGCGCATCTCATGGGTTGGCTGGGTCCTCCGGCGATGAGGACTGAGATCCCTGGACCTGGAGAGTAGATTGTATGGCCCAACTCACGCCCCTATTGTTATTTTTAATTTTTATTCATTTTTCAAATATATTTTTACAAAGATTTTGCGTAGATTGTATGGCCCAACCCACGCCCCTATTGTTATTTTTAATTTTTGTTCCTTTTTCAAATATAGTTTTTACATAATTTTTAAAATTTATTAGCGTGTTGGGTTTAAAGATTATACCACAAAATTGAAAATAGATATATCATCATCACACTATAAAAAAGCGAGTTTTTTTGAGGAAGCTCTCCCTTTATAATAACCGTTCGATCTAATTGACGTGCTATATAAGCCCTCTATTATTTAAGATCTTACATACATAAGATGTAAGACTCCTCTCAATCTAAGACTCAACTGTCACGTTATTCAGTGTAGGACTCGTATAACATCTCATGTATGTCTCATGTAACTCTCTCTATGTACAACTAAAATGCTCCCAAGAGAATCGTTTACACGGTCACGATTCCTGCGCTTCAGATGCCGGATTCAGGCGACGGTTTCACATGTGCTCCATGCATGCGCCACCATCTGTCCATCTTCGTCCTCGGCGGGGCAGCGTGTACTCGGGTAAAAAAAGTTGCCCGCAAAGAACAAGTCCACCGCAGAACCAAAGTTGGATAAAAAAAACAAGTGCACCTAAGAGAAAAAATATCAGATTACATCTAAACTGGACAAAAAAAATACTAATAGATCGGATCTAAATTTGGATTATACTTCCTGTAGAAAAATATAAGTTAATAAATATAAACAAATAGATCAGTTAAAAAATAGATCGTAACAGATCATACAAAAATTTGTATCGTAGTTTCTGGTACAAAAAAATCTAATTTAAATTAACAAATAGACTAAGAAAAATAATCTAATTTTAATTAACAAAATAGACAAAGAAAATAGAAAATCCTTCAAATAAATCAAATTATAGCTCAACAGCCCAACTATAATCTGCACGTAGGTTTTCAGTAGTACTTGGCTCTTGTCGACGCCTCGACGCTGCAAGACCCGTGCACAAGTAGCTCGCCGCTAGCAGCCCACTACTTGGCGGCCTGTGCGGACACACTCGACACCATGTTCATGGACCATGAGGTGCCCGCCTTACCTCCTACCACTGCTCACCTTTGTCGCTTCGTTGTTGCTCGCTAATACAGGCCTGCCTTTCTGCAAAGGCCACCACACGCTTAGCCGACAACCGCTAGGGTTTGCACTTGGGGAATGAGAGTCTAGAGTCAAGAATTCCAATCTTCAACCAAAGCTACACGAACAAAACTTCCTGATCATGATGCTTGGATTTAGGTTAATATTCCTAATCTTGACCGAAGAGACCACAACCGCCCAATTGATCCTAATCGTTGATGATAATTTCGTAGACTATCTACAAGTACTATGTCAATCAAGTCACAATTGTTTATGAAGAGTGTTAAAGATTCATGAATCTTGGTACACACAACTAGAAAATAATTTACCAAATTATATATCGATCGCTTCGTAATCAGAATAATAAAGCACGACTAGGTGAAGGTTAGGTTTTTTTTCATTCTTATCCAATCTTCGTTGTATTGCTAATTGGTTAGTGTTCTTTGCTCATATATATAGGCAAATATCTTTATCCTTCTTATAGACACTATTGTTTTTATTGTTATTTTTATTGATATATACATTAAGAAGCAATAAGGAATAGAATTTCATGGAGTCCAAATCTCATTGAAGCTAATGATTTAGTCTTTCTAGCATAATATTAATTGTGCAATGGTGTTTTTCATAAACACGTGCGTGCCGCACGTGCATATTTGCTAGTTATATAAAAGTTATAGTAGTTTGAATTAAATATTTTACGTTTTCCTGGTGCGCGCTGTAGTTTTCTAAAACGGGAATGAATATTGATGGCTACTTTCGAATAGAGTGATGGTCCACGGATTAGTAGTTTGAATTAATAGTATTGATGGCTCAGACACAAGAACCAAAAAAGTTTGTGTGAGAGACAAGTGGGTCGTGTATTAATAGTGATGAGCTAACCACTATATGAGTGAGCTACAATAAGGCTATAAAGAAACCCTACAACCAGTAGCCGGCTATATTATTAGCCTTGCTCTAATTAACAGCAAACACCAAGTCTGCGCCCTTCTGCCTCCCGTATGTCGGGCTGACCATCGAAACCCAAGGTCCTAGGTTGGCCGCCGTCACGACTGGCACCGGAGACTGAGGCCACGGCAGCGGTGGGTACCAAGGGTAAACTTTTCACCGGGTTCGGCAGGCGAGGGCGACATAAAGTCCACTGCTCTGGTTGACTGGGTCACTGGGGGCTTGGTGAGGGTGGTCGCGGCATGCGACGCGAGGGTGAGGGCGATGCGCGACGGTGTGAGTGCGACTGCATAGAACGGCGGCGGCGCGCAGCAAGGCCGGCAGGCGAGGGCGAGTGGGCGACGAAGGAGGAGCGAGGTTGCCGCGATGGGATCACAGGGGAGAGCGATGGATTCGGCCTGGCCTCTCGTGATGGTGGCACAACCTCTAGCGACCAAACAACAGACGGAGGATCGTGGGCAGAGCTGGTCGCCATAGCATGAGCGCATGAGGATCGTGGATGGTCGCCATAGCATGAGCGCATGAGGATAGCAGGATGGGTTGAGAGATGAGTAGAGGGGTAAAAGGAGTTGATAGATTAATTTTTCTATGATTGAATAGATGAAAACTCAATCGACTATAGTTTTTTCATATGTATAGATGTGGTGGTCTTATTAGCCGACTTTCACGAGCTTGTGCAGGGTGCCTGGCCTTCTGAGAGGAGTCGGCTAAGCCCACTAGAAGTGGCTTGCCATCTTCTCTGCGTGTTTTGTTTATTATTTTGTTGCTTCGTTTGACCTCTACCATATCCATGATGTTTATAACTTGTTCATGGTGTCCAAAGTCACCATGTGACATTTTCAAGTGTCAACAATCGGCTAATTGTGCTGTGATCATGCTTCATGGATATGAGCAGAGCTGCATTTGCCTAGAGACTACAGCCGCTGCCGAGTGCCGACGACTGCACTGTCCGATTGTCGCCATTCAGCAATGAACTCGAAAGCGCAAAACTCCAATACAAAAAGGACCTGAACGAGTAGCTAGCACACCAGAGAGCATGGCGGTATCCATGAACATTTCATACGTACTGACGTATAGTACGTACACAATGCCAAAAAGTCGCGGTGAATTCCCACCGGCCGTTCTCTTTACAAATCCACACACACACACCTGCAGGGCGTGGCTCGCGAGATGTGTGTGCAGCTGCGCCTGGTGGCCATTGTCGTCCCGGACAGCACCCCTTCCATCAGCCAGATCGTCACCCTCCTCACACCTCCATTATCGGCTGCTTCATATTTCGATGCCTCCCGTTGTAAATTTGGTCACGTACTCCGTTTTTCCTTTTGCCTTTCTCGTCCGGTCCATCTATGTTCTCTTCGTAACCCCCGTCCAGGCGTCCAGCAGGCTGCAGCGCACCACAAGCTGCGCATCCTATATAGAGGAGTACTAGACTACTACTAGTTGCTAGTAGGCTGGAGTAGGAAGCAGCTAGCATTGCGCACGTCATGAAGAACAACTCGAGCTTTCAGAGCACGGGCAGCGCCGGCGGCGGCGGCGGCTCCGGCACGGGCGAGAGATCCGGCTCTGGGTCCTTGAGCCTCCGGTACCTGTCCAAGATCATCCTCCCGCCGCTCGGCGGGCCGCCCGGCCAAAGCCAGTCCCATGGCGGGTCCGACAAGTGGGTCATCTCGCCGCTCGACTCTAGATACAGGTGATGCAATGACGTTGTTTAGTTTCCGAAATTTTTTGAATTTTGCTACTTTTGTTTTTATTTGATAATTATTATTTAATTATAGACTAATTAGACTTAAAAAATTTGTCTCATAAATTATAGATAAATCGTGCAATTAGTTATCTTTTTTATATATATTTAATGCTCCATGTATGTGTCACAAGATTTGATGTTACGAGAAATCTTGAAAAATTTTGAAATGCATCGTACCTAAGTAGTCAGTTCGGGTCACCGTTTACTCGGCCCGTTAGCTTTACCCAATCCATTAGCTGACATGGCAGCGCTGAATGAGCGTTTATGTACTTGACAGCTGGAGCCACAAGGCTCATTTTTTTAAAAAAAAAATAGTAATCCTCATATAAAGTACTCTTTTCATATTACCTCAGATAAAGATGTTTTTATATAAAAATTGTAATCCTCATGAGATCTACAATTGTTTTTAGTTTTAATAAGATTTCTATTTGAGATTGTCAAAATTAATATAAAATTTCAGCAACATATTAATTGCATATCAAGCTTGTCGTCTTAGATAAATCATATCTTCTTTGTATGGTGTCGCATAAGAATACTTTGTATTTGAAAATTGTAGTTTTTGATGAGATGTACTCCCTCTGTCCTTGAAAGCTTCAATTCCTAGAATCCGTGCCAGTCAAACTTATTTAACTTTGACCAACTTTATAAAAAAGAGCATCAATATGTATAACATAAAATGAGTATCTTATGAAAATAGATTCAATGATAAATCTAATGGTATTAATTTGGTACTATAAATCTTAACTTTTTTTCTAAAAATTTGGTTAAAGTTTTAAAAGTTTGACTTAAGACAACTCTAGAAGTTACAGCTTTCAGGGACGGAGGTAATACAAATCTATGGTTTTAATTTTTATCTTTTGAGGTCGTGAAAATGGTAGAAAAAACTAATAAAAATTTTTAGCAGAATATTAATCTTGTACTAGAGCAAGCTTTCAGGGACGGAGGGAATACAAATCTATGTTTTTAATTTTTATCTTTTGAGGTCGTGAAAATGGTAGAAAAAACTAATAAAATTTTTTAGCAGAATATTAATCTTGTACTACTAGAGCAAGTCTTAGAAAACTCATATCTCTTGTGTATGGTGATGCATAAATATACTTTATATATGAAAATTGTAGTGCTCAAGATATACAAATTCATAGTTTTGAATTTTGTCTTTCTTGGACATTAAAATGGTCAAATTCATAGTTATGATTTCGCTACTGTAGCACTGTCGTTTTTATTTGACAAATATTGTCCAATCATGAACTAACTAGGATCAAAAGATTCGTCTCGTGATTTACAGACAAACTGTGTAATTAGTTTTTGTTTTCGTCTATATTTAATGCTTCATGCA
>Ga0182004_10001835_pt1 | contig 16055 bp, 12 predicted proteins | sample Sormic07211540_1_FD_120479 | JGI IMG/M metagenome (GOLD analysis project Ga0182004, IMG submission 120479) | Endophyte microbial communities from Sorghum bicolor roots, Mead, Nebraska, USA - 072115-40_1 MetaG | ecosystem: Host-associated > Plants > Roots > Unclassified | place: USA: Nebraska...
CACATGATAGTATTTTTAAATAAAAGTACGCACCAAATATATATATGGTTTCCGACTAATGAATATTATCCCCCCGCCCCCCCCCCCCCCCCCCTCCCAAAAAAAAAGAAGTTGCCTAGGGTTTTGTAGAAAATATTAGCAACATTTGTATCTCCGAACAAGCTTATTATGAAAGTATATTCAACAATTAATCTAATGATACTTATTATGTACAATAAATATAAATAATCTCTTTATATATTTGGTCAAAATTTAAAATGTTAGACTTCTAAAGCTCAGGGAAACCAAAGCTTTCACAGTGGGACTGAGCAAGTAGCTTTTATGTCAACAATTTGTCTGCTTAACCAAGTGGTAAACTCAAGCTCAGTGAAAATCAAGCTTGACCATGAGACTTATTGTAAAATATAAAGACCAATCTCAAGCAGTATTCACCATACAAAACAGGTTGGGTGCAATTGTTTTATTTCTGGAAAAAACCACAAATTCCAGAGGAAAAGAACACGAACAAACCAAAAGTGCCATGTCGAAAATATATTTGCCAACTTGCAAAAGAAATACTCAAATTCTAAATGCATGCAAAATGATTACCTGTTGACCAGAGATCACCGTATGCCATCATTAAATATAGTGTTCCAGTCTTCTATGAAAACACTTAATCCCATTTATCCTCAAATGACACCACCTGGTTAGAGATTTCTGCATGCTACCTGCTAGTACTGAGAGTCTGGCAAAATTAGTATGGATGGGAGAGACAGGAATTTGTATCAATTGGAAAGTGACATCCAGTTAAAATGAATCAAGTGTCAGAGAACTCTGCTTATATACAACAATTACCTTTCAAATCATTGAACAGAATTGCAAGTTAGCATATTTCATTTTTCGTAGAACATCTCCACTTTTTTTGTAGTTCTTACACATCAAAACGAAGAAATACAGCATTGACATTTTCAATGTCAGTAGCCTCAGAAACCACATCTTCTGATGCATCTGGTAAAGAAAGGGTGTCGTAGAGCTTCACGTGCTTTAAGGCGCTCATTAGGATCATACCGAAGAAGTCCTTGAAGAAGATCAATAAGATCTCCAGCAGAATGATCAACATGTTGCATTACAAGGTTCTGCATGGATTGCAATGATTAGAACTTTTCGAAAGGCATGCCCATCTATAAGATGTCAGTTGGCAAAAGCGATGATTAGTACATCGGAGAGGAAAGTACCTGCAGACGAGGCAACTTCCAGACTGCCTTCATGCTCTCTCGTGAAGCCGCCCCCTCTGGCCAGTCCAACCTTACTCCGCGCTTGAAGTATTTTTCAGCACGTCGACTGTAAAACAGCATTAACCAATGAATGTGAGTAATAAGTTAATATGAGCAGAAGCCAACACAGAACTGACCACCTACCTCATCTTGGATGTACATGCAACAACAAAAAATGTCAAAAAGGTAGATTAAGATGATAACAAAGGACTTGTACACATACTCAGCTCTGACAATCATATGCTTCGGGAGGGGCCCTAAGACCCTCTCCATCATAGCCAAATGCTCCAAATTTTCATGTGTCTGAAAGAGAGCTTCGCCCTAATATTATCATAAAAAAACAAAAAATGCAAGAGACTTCTCAAGACAAGCACCACAAAGTTGCAAAAGATATGGATAAGGTTAATCAAGTACTCCAATACAAAGAGTCTTAGTAAACTAACCGAACAGAGCTCAACTAAAATGCAACCCACACTCCACAAGTCACATGGATAGTTCCACCCAAGACCTAAAAAAGAATTAGCAAAGATTAAAAAACAAATACAAAAAAAATGGTGTCGTTTAGAAAATAAACGTAAATGTCATTTAGAAAATAAGCGTAAATTGGCTACTTTGTGTGTGGGTCAGCAGATGTTAACTATACCAAGAATAACTTCTGGTGCTCGGTAATGTCTTGTCGACACCACATAATTGTGGTCTTGGCTCTCGAAAGTCGTACTCCCAAAATCAATCAGCTTGATAGCACTAGATTTTGGAAGGTTCTTGAAGAAAGAACCATCCTTTGGTGGTCGTATAGAAACCTTCATTGCAAATAAAAATAAAGTTTAGACAAAGAGATGTATTTATGCAGTTGCAATTCTGCATAATCTGTTAATAAAATAAGTAGTCAAATTCCTGTCCACATAAGAATCAGGAATTCCTGCTGTTGCAGTTCTCCATAATCCCTTAATTGTCCTGTCACACAGGTCGTCCCCACATGACATTGCCACATCAATGGCAAATAAGGGATTGCTAAAGAAAATTGGTAATGGATATATCATATATGTCCTAAAAAGAACCTTAATCGGTAAATACCATACAGAAGCAGGTAAAAATTTAGGAGTTCAGTAACAACCTTATAATCAGGCACCCTGATAGACTCTGATGAAACAAGAAGAATGTTCTCTGGCTTCAGATCCGTGTGAATAAGTCGCAAGTCATGCATAACTGTAGAGGTAAAAGAAACATCAGCTTCATTTGAAGGGGACTAGAGAAGGAAAACAGAACTAGCAAACCCAGCTTAACAAGATCATGCCAAACCATAGCAGTTTAGTAATCTAATTATATTGTTTGAAATTCAGAAAACTTGATGATTGCAATTCTAATGATGTTGTTCGAAATTCAAAAGACTTGATAATTGCATTGAAATGTAGCCAGACTGCCAGAGTGAACTGAGTACTCACATGCAACAGACTCTAATATTTGTCTGGCAAATTCTCGGACAAGGTCAATAGGAAATGCACGGTAGCTATTCTTTCGCAGAAAATCATATAGGCTCGGCCCAAGCTTCTCAAATACCTGAAGAGATCATCAATCCAATATCATAACCTGATCATCAAAAACAAGAAAAGTATAGGCGTATAGCCTTCTTGACGCATATGTACTTACTATACATATATGATTACGATAGTCAAACCAATTCCGTATTTGCACACAACTGCAGGCATAGAACCATCGATGCAAATCCATCAACTTGCCAAAAGGGTCAATAAGTGAAACAAGGGAGGTAGATTTCTTACCGGCTCCCAGTAAAGTCATTCTTCCCAAGTCTCTGGAGCACATCAATTTCTATCATAGCAGCCTCTCGGTATTTCTGGAGGGACCGCACAATCTTGATAGCCACTGCTTCTTGGTTTTCCAAGTCCCAGCATTCCAAAACTTGCCCAAATGTCCCTGTGACACAAATTGAAACAATAAATATAACATGGAACGAAAGCAATGAAAGTCAGGACTGAGAGCATAAAAGATCATGCCATCCTTGTCCTGTGCAATTCAAATTGAAACTAAGCATTCCAACTAAGAACAAAGATCATTGCAGAATAGAATATAAATTATATAGTAGTCCAGAAGGGGCACACTAACCTTCACCCATCTTGCTAAGTATCCTATCTGCATGACCAGGAAATCAGTGTTAGTAATAATTATTACAAAACCAATTAGGCATACTCAACAGAACCAAAATTATGAAGTATCAGTTAGGACAGACGCGAGGATCAAGCAGCAGTCAACACAATTATCAGCGAAATCTGCATTTGATGAATGATGGATGTGGAACATGAAATGGCATTGAACCAATGTTCATGAATTTGCATTCAACCAGTGTTTAATTTATGAAGCATGAAGCTATTTATGCAGAGCCACAATATATAGATGAAAACTCCATGACTACAACTTTCAGTAACATATAACATTCAAAAGAAAATACATCTAGACAAACTATTCAGAGATGCGAACCAAAAACGAGCAACCCAATGCAAGGAGAGTAAATGAACATCATTGAGTTGCAGAAATATACATCTTGGTGTGAGATTCTCTCCAACCACAAAAACATAGTGCCCATCCTTGTCATCTGGTCTCCAAGGAGGCGAAAGATTCCGTGGAGGGCCAGTGTAATAAATCGGTGGCGGCGGAAGAAATGCAGTCGTGAAATTACCATTAATTAATTCCTGCCCACAATATAGCATCGGAATTGCCTACAAAAACACCAAGCCATGTAAACTTCTTATTGACAACAAATATGGATAGGAAGTACCAGTTCAACAGGAAAAAAAATTGAAGGTTGATATTGTATTTCTTGTACTGAAATGTTTAGCGGCCAGTTAAATAACTTGAAATTATGTGAGGTGCCAATCGACATTGTCCTGTAGCTACTAACCGAAGTACATAGCTCTTGCATATTCCCACAAAAGCGAAAGTTAATTATTAGGTAATAATAGTTGAGCTCCCCAAATTTAATAACTGTCTTATTTCTATAGTCCTTACAATTGAGAAATTCATCCTGTAACAATTACATATTCTAGACGAAAAAAAGTTATAAACTCCAAAGTTATGTAGAAAGCTCCAAAAGCTAGAACAAGATAACACCTAGGTCAGAAAACTTCCCCGTCTTTCTCAAAAATAGCTCGTCATCAGCGACCTGTTCGCACCATATACACCAGTAATTGGCCAAACCTCTAGATGATTCGCAACAGCAAAGCTACAGATCTCCAATTCCCCGAGCTCCAACCCCTGATCGAACCAACCGACTCCAAATCTAAGCGGAAACCGCGTCCAGATCTAGACAAAACTACCATCGCAACCCCACGACTGGCAACCAATCGAGGCGGCAAGCGGCGCGAGAACCATACCTTGGGGGGCTGGAACAGCGTGGGCGCGACATCCCATGCGAGCCGGGGCCGCTTGCGCGGCCGCTTGTCGGACCCCTGGTGCGGATACTCGGCGAGCCACTGCGCCTCCATTGCCGGCTTCGAAACCCTGACTCGTCACTCCATCGGCGGGGCCAGCCCGGCGGCGAATTTCGGGGTGGAACTGATGAGCGATGCGGCAGGAGCCGCCGAATCGGAGCTCGATTTGGGGGAGGGATTTGTTGGAGGAGGAAACGAAGCGGTTGTAGCAGGAAGGGGGTGGGGGGGATGGCCGGATGGGGAAGCTCGAGGTGGTGCTGGTCTGGTTGTGCCCGCGTTCCGTCCGAGGAACCCTGGTTTGGTCTCAGTCCCGCGGGAGAGGCGACGCCATCTAACTATGGTTAGTTCAATTTTAGCTCTGTTATTACATATCACCCCCCTCGGTTTGTGCTGTATACGGTCTGCTTATCTGATGCAACGCGTTTTCCGTGCGGACCGGACCCGGGTAGAAAGTTTTGCGTATGTTTCGGGACCTTTATGCAAAAAGGAGCTCATCCGAATTCGCGTCAAATTTCTCCACGGTTGGTGGGAAACGGTTTGAACTTCCAGCCGTACCTCTGCAACTGCTTCGTTGGGCATGTTTGCGTTTTTCCTCTTTCTTCTTTGTATAATAATAATATTTCCCCTCTGCTCTGGCCTTGTTCCAATTTTTAGCGTTCCTCACAGATGGATATCTTGGAGCAATGCGCTCGGCTGGATAACTCGCATCTATCATCACCAGCCTCATGGAGTCATGGGGCAGATGGATATTTTAAGCACATTTTCGTCAGGCCTTTTTCTGGGCATTGCCTGCTGCCTCGAGGGAAATTGAAAAGCCACCGTATTTCGAATATGATCAGCGTTTTCTATGCCTTTATTAGACGGTTTGGCCACTTGGGGTGCAGATATGAGATAATCAGAGCAAGGATTTTGTTCCTCTGGTTGGTGTTCGGAGCAGAAGGCACCTTCGTCGCTGCAGGTTCGCAAGTTCCGCGGTGGTGGCCTAGTGGTGGTATTTGGCGGGCCACGGGCGACTTGGCCAACGCCACTTTTGGTCGTCCATCGTTTGGTGCTGGCCGTCGAGAAAGAGTAAACCAGGCCATGATCTTCAGATCTTCACCGACTTCGACCTACCTTTCTCCCCCAAATGGAGCACTGATCCTGTGAGCCATGCCGATCGAAAAAGGAGTCCGTGTTGGCGGCAGGCATCGGATCGGATCAGTACAATCGGTGCTGCCCCACCCTCTGAAAAGAGAATGGCACGTATATGCTGCGGGTACTTGGAAAAATTAGGACCGGTGTTTGCTGCATCTGCATGTGTGTAGACCGGCCGTTCCCCGTAGAGTTTGGCGTTCCCTGAGCAGTGTCTGTACCTCTGCATATGACGCGAAGAGTTCGGCCAAATTCAGGGCAGGCAGCGGAGGCGGGATGTGGAAACAGAGTACAGCATGACGCGAGGAGCAGCATGCCGCGATTTCGGCAGCTTGGCATCTGGTATTCTGAGTCTGAGGTCTAGACGCGAGTCTGAGTGCAATGTGCACAGCACATCGATGCGTCCCGGACCAATGTTCTCTCCTTTCCTGAAAGGTCGCCTAATTAGGCCATCCTGAGCCTGAGAACCTGCTTTCTCGCGATAAGCATGTATTTCTCATTAAGAAATAGAATCTGAGTTGTGTTGCTACAAGCTAAAAAAAGACACACCGAACTTTGCCACCACGGCTAGTTGACAATCAACAGGTTCGCTTAAGATTATCTATTGAAACTGCTAAGCATTCAACAATGTTTTTATCTCACAATAAATTAGCGAACGGTACTTTTAGCCAAGCAAATAGGCCAACTGATGCCTCATGTAGTCATGCGTGTAACGACAACACGTCAGCACTGCAATTTAGGAACTATAAGGATGCACTAAGGTCTCGTAGACGGTCTCATGTAATGTCACATAATTTTAAGACAATTTAATAAACAATCATATATGATGGTTGCCTATTAAGGACAGCAGCAACGCAGTAGAGAAGAGTAAATGCTCCACATAGGTTTGGACAAATGAAGCTCACAAACTACTCAACGCAGGCTAAAAATGCAAGAAATAATCAACTTACAAACTATAAGAAATTGATAAATATTTTATACATGAAGTTGCCCAATTTAAATCATCACAAATCAGCAATAATCGCTCTCCATCTCCCGTATTGTGCCAAAAATGATGTATTCGACCCGACCTAAGGGCCCCAAACACACTATCCTATAAAAAACAAAACTTCTCCCTTCTCTATCTTGCAGCAAGATCCATGCATGTACCAACTCTCCACGCAAAACAAACGAGTGGTTCACTCATCCACAACATGAACAAAGTTATAAGAGGAAGGACGCAAGCTAGCGTACCAGCTTCTCCCATGAGTCTAGTGTGGTGACGAGGAGCTAGGGATGAGCGCTGCTGGACTCACGGGTCGACCCTAGGATAGTTGTTGAATTAGAATAGTGTGTCGGCCTCTAGTCATCGCCATCATCGGGTCAGTGATTGAACCCCTTGGGGGTGAATTTAATGGCCGTGCCCGTGGGTAAAAAACTGGTGGGGTGAGGGTACGGTTACAACTTTGTGCCCGTGGATGTGAGTGCGGGTTTGTAGTTGAGCCCAACGGGTAAAAACTTATGGACATAGAAAATTTGTACTCGTGTCCGCAAACCTGCTCCAACCTCGTGATATGTAGGTCTTTTCTTATCCTATATATAAAGGAAGCAACATAGTTTTATGATTTCCTCACTCGTATCTATTTATATATAAGAGAACCATTTTTATGTTGGAATAATGCTAGGTAGTTTTGATTTTCATACTTAAACTCCTTTCTATAATCTATGCATGCATTATTAATTTATTATGGTTAGGGTACGCCCGCGGGTATTTTGTGCCCGCGGGTACGAGCGTGGGTGTAGACTCACGGGTTGTCTACACCCACGGGTTGAATTCCAAACTCGCTGGTTACGGTGCAGGTGCGAGTTTGGAATTCAACTCGTGAGTGCGGGTTTATATATCTTCCACCCACGGGTAATGTGCCTATTGCCATCTATACCGGAGGTGGTGCAGTTTATCTATACGTTGCAAAAAAAATCCACTCGTCTGCCCTACGCCAAAGTGTCTAAGGCTAGTCTATTCATGAAGCTGTTGTACCGCTGTGTATGAGTGGGGAGAGGTTCGGAGATGTTTTTTGGCTTGTGTAAGAAGGTCTTCTTGTTAAACACAATGCCCAAGAACTGTCTTATCTCCAGATGAGTTTTTTTTAATCGCCATCACGGGCCCACCATAATCAACGGTAAACCATTCAGGTGAGGTCGCTCAACGTCACCCCTCCCCCCACTGCCAAACGGAAAAGAGGTAAAACTTGTCTGTCCATAAAACATCAAACCATTCTCACTTTTTTTTTTGCCTGTGTATGAGAAACGATGGTTTGGACTCTGTTCCTTGCTTCTCTCGTGCACTAGCAATCGTATTTTTTTAGCTACTCCATTTTAAGTGCGACAGGTTATAATGGGTACTTAAGTTGTTCTTCGTCCACAATTTTTTTTATTTTTAAACATATTTTTATTTATATAATTTATGAAAAATTGTTTCCAAAATCAAAATCCAGCCTACTAGTTGAACTATCCTATAAAGTGATTCCAATTCGCTTTCGAAACGCTTTTAGAGAGAATCTAGGTTCGCAACGTTTCTATACAAATCTAGATCTAAGGGTTATATTTCGTTTGAGTTTATTAGCCGAATTTATCAGTCAGTGTTTTTCTCTCACAATAAATTAGCCAACAGTACTTTCTGTCATGACTTATCAGTCAAACGAATAATAAAAGTTTAAAACTTTTTCAAACATATTTTTATTTATATTTGAAAAAATGCAATTTCCTAATGAATCGATATCCAATCTACTACTTGTCAAACGATTTTATAAAATGATTCTAATTCATTATCTGAACTATCTTTTAATTAAGAATTGAATCTAAAACTGATTGGTTCTCAAAAAAAAATCTAAAACTGATTGCATGAATCTTTACCAACCACATGTACGCTCCGCACATGCACATGGGCTGAGGCCCTGCGAGTACCGTACTGCCTGCGGGCACGAGTCTCAGACACTGCGGGCCGTTCGGAACTTCCGGCAGCTGAGTCTCAGACTCAGAGCCTCAGAGGCCGTCCCCTGCAGATGGAGCTACCGCTACTGATAGCTTCAGCAGAAATGCAGAATGCACATTTTGAAGCGCCGCACGTAGGCTGGCTGGCTGGATGTTTCATGTTTGCTTGTGTCTTGTATACTCCGTACACCTGGACAGATATTGTTCGCTTGGTTAGTCATGATAGAAAGTAGTCAGCAGATTTGGCCGGCAGATTTAGCTGATAAACTCAAACGAACAGGCTGGGCTTGCTCCACTATAACCTGACAAAACGTCGAAGCTGAAGTATTTTTTTTATTTACTTCTAGATCAAGAACAAGAAGGCGAATAAGCATTACAGAAGAAGCAGCATCAATACATCACGAAAACAACGACAGCACAGGAGAGGGGACACCGGACCCGATCGGAATACAGCCACTTGCTTTGCACCTAAACGGCCGGAGAACCGCCGCCGCCGGTCCGGAGGGGGCACACGTACCAGCCAAGCAGGCAAGGCAAGCACACACACGACCTCGTGTGATCTACCTCTACGCACCGTACTTGTAGCTCCCAATGTCCTCCGAGATCATCTCCAGGTCCCGGGAGGCGACGGCCATGGACATGGCCCGCCGGTGGCGCCCCGCCTGCCTCGCCGCCTGCAGCTCGGCCCCGTCCGCGGCCGCGGGCTTCCGCTGCTCGACGCCGCCGCCCTCGGCCACGGCCGCCGGCACGTCCTCCAGGGCGAAGTTCTCCGGCAGCACGAACACGCTCTGCGACGCCCGCCTTTGGTGCCTTCCTGGCCTCTGCGACATCTTTGCAGCCTCTAGCTGGCAATAAGCACCTCACGCGGTTGGTTTCACTACGCAGAGGAGCGCTTTGAACTACCTGCTTGTGTTGTGAGCAGAGGAAGAAGAAATGGTGGTTATATATAGCCTGCCCACCGCATGGCGGCGAAGGGACTTTTTTTTTTTGGCTTTGTCATGAACAGTCCAGCATCTCGTGGTACGAAACTAGTACAGTAACTTGTACGTATGCATATTCGGATCCGACAGTCTGACAGTTTCTGCTTCCCAAGGGCGCTGACTTGTGAAAAAAAATGCATGTGCAGTCGTGCAGACGTGCGTCTGCATGGCCCTGCCTCGTTTCGTCAGGGATGGATCGGGCTCGACGGCTCATCCTCATCGTGAATTGGTGCTCATTTGGCGCCTCACCACGATCTACATCAGCGTGTGATTCCTGCAGCTAGCCCTGCCCTACTGGGATCAACTTGGTCTGCAAACTACGATCAACTTGGCAAGCACTGTCTGCTCACTTGCCTGGCGAGTGTAGTGTGTATGAATTCCTGCGCATTTTTTGGTACGCAGGCGATGTCTCCACGAAGCTTCCTGCTAGGTAAACAAATGGTATTCGTGAATCGTATGATGTACCGGAATCTTAGGACCGACCTCGCCAATTTTATTGGGTTTGCACTGATGATGTGATCTGTTCTGGCGTTGTAACTGAGACCCACGTGCACACCGAAAGAAGGAATCCCCGCGCCAACGAAATCAATCACAGAGTAGTGGTCACCGAGTAAGAAAAGAGATGCGAGTACGGTATCGAGCTCCTCCTGTCTAACGGTCTCTTAATTATTGGAAGTTTTCTGAAAACATTTGCGAATCAATAGTTTGTTTCAGTACTAGCAAATCGACACTGCTTGTGATTAATTCAATATGCATAATATCCACGAAACATTTCCCCCGGTTTACACAGACACATGCATCTAATCTAATCTCTTCTACTTTTTCACGATAATTCTTAAATGAAGCATCCAATTTAGAAATGGTTTTCACTATTGAACTCCTAATATTTTTTTTACACGATTCAAGATCCATTGTGAGTATATTTTTGAAAGAAAATTATAAATTTGAATTTTGAATCATGACACATGATGATCGATTGGATGCATAGAAACAATAGTCGAGATGTGTAGAAAAATTTGACGCCAATGTTAGTAATTAGACGAATAAAAGTTATTATGTTGCCGCGTAAAAGAGTCTCCGAACGAGGCCTTTTAGTCTTATCACAATGGAATCTCTCTCTTTTTAAATCTTATTACTTATTTTCTTGGTGCTGCAACCTGATCGAGCTGGACGCTCATGCAGCCAGAAAAGAAACAAGAAGGGCAGCGACTATAACTAAAGAGGGAACCCGTGCATGTTAGTAGATTCCAAATTCCTGGCCATCGTGTCTAGCCTCACATGGGCTGCCCACATGGCTCGATCGACCGGGCCATCATCATAAGCCCACGCACGCTCGTACAAATTATTGGTGTCCATCCGCTCGTGTGCATCGCCAAAATTTGGCTGTCAAAGTCGGGAAAACAAACCAAATACAAAAGAAAGAAAAAACTGTGAGGACAAATGAAGTTCCGAATGGACGGTAAAAACCTTGCAGCAATGTTTATTAGATAGAAGGGAACAAACAAAAAGGTTAGGTGATGCCTAGATTTTCTCGAGATAAACCAGGTCTAAGAGCAATTCCAAGAAATTTTTTATAAATATCCTCTTGTATTGGTAGATATAGAGATCTTGGTGAAAAAATTCGTCCGAACAACTTCTTCAACTATGTTTCCGAATATATTCTCATTTTCTTTTCATGGTTTCTCGTTCGTCAAAAAAACAAAGTTGGCCCTCCAGATTACCGAATAAGATATAGATAAGTTGTTAAAGTGTTAAGACATGCAAATAATAATTTTATTAGAAATTTAAAATGACTTTCCAAATGAGAATTTAGAAAGTAGGTTTAAAAAATAGATGGAGATGCTCTAAAAACTTTATAGAAGTGCACCACCCTTTCCCTTTGACAACTTTGGTATAACGATCGAAATAACTAACAACTAGACTTGTGTGACAACGACTTCATCCAATCACAATGACTGCCTAAAGGATTACGTATACTGCATAGGGGAACATGGGGAAGGGGAGCTAGCCAATGAATGACAGACACTGCTTTGGACTATTTGAATGTAGCTAAGACCAGTAAATGTATGTATAAATATTAAAAAATTTCATCATTGGGTATAAAGTATAAACATATCAAGCGTTTAAAGCTCTAACATCCATATTAGCTATAAGTTTCTAGAGATAATTCCTTGTGAGCCACTATAAAAGATCACAATTCCTTATGAGCCATTGAAAAAATTCAACGGACTTCAGCGCCACTACTCTAAATTTTTTTTGCCCTTCAGGCCTCTGTCGTTAGATTAAGCTCTAACTGTGTCAAACCGTGGGTACGAAGAGTCAAAAATACCCTTAGGTGTAAATATGCTGTTAATTTTTTTGAGCATCTTAATGATTTTAAATAGAAAAAATCAAAACTAAAAAGTTGTAGATCTCCTCGGGATCTACAATTTTCATATAAAAATTATTTTCATTCAACATCGCAAAAAAGATATGCTTTTTCTAAGATATATATTAACCATATCAAAACATATCTTTTTCGTGAAATTAAATGAAAATAATTTTTATACGAAAATTGTAGATCTCAACGAGATATACAACTTTCTAGTTTTGAGTTTTTTTTTTCATTTGAAGTCGTTAAGATGCTCAAAAAAATAAAAGCATATTTACACCTAAGGGTATTTTTGACTTTTTACACCCGCGGTTTGACACCAATAGAGCCTAATCTAACAGCAGTGGCCTGAAGGGCAAAAAAACTTTAGAGTAGTGGCGCTGAAATCCGTTGAACTTTTTTCAGTGGCTCATAAGGAACCATGATTTTTTATAGTGGCTCACAAGGAATTCTCTCAAGTTTCTAAGCAGGGACGAATCTAGGAAAATATTTAGGGGGGCTTATTCTACCTTGAGACAATTTCAGCCCCTTCTTAAAGTACATCAATGACGAAAAATTTATAGGAGGGGCTAAGGGGGGCTCCATGGATTTTGTGGCCGTGGGAGGGGCTGGAGCCCTGGCAGCCCCACCGCTGGCTCTGTCACTGTTCCTAGGGTTATAATATAGGACTAATTAGGTTGAGAACACATATTACGTACATAGTATATGGCAAAAAAAATCATATGTTTGGGGGCACGGGGAGGTGGCATGCCCCCTACTAGCCGCCTACCTATGCCAGTGCCAAGAACTCTGCACAACATTGCTCAAAAAACTATGACAACATACTGGGGACCACCACTAAAGCCAAAACTCCACTAAGGAGAATGAGTTAGACCATGTACCTGGCCTAAAGATGTAACATATCATAGCTACAAGCCTATGATGAAATTCTCACTAAAAGGATCACCCACTCTAGTACCAATCCATTAGGATCCCAATTGGTTGGAGTATGGGAAGATACATCGATGACTACAAGGGGAAGAGTTGAAACAACATCGGGAGGTCTGCTGGCGCCTGTTAGAAAGTTGAGTGGCAGTTGTACCAAATACAACCATAGCGAAGTATTACAAACATGAGATCTCAACTAAAACTTGGACTTAACTATATGCAACAAAACGTAAACAATCAAACGTGGTTTCACGTGTGCAGAATAACCAAACACCAACACGCTACATGAGCTTACATGGGCCTAGGTTATGCTGCGTAAGGTCTAATGTGAGCAATCAATTAGACCTTAAGAGGTCTAATGTAAGCAACAAATGATCCTGACACTAGCATATAGACCAAGCATTTTGGCCAACAAGTTTCTTATAATGAGTAAAATGGGATTTTTTTACTAAAAAAGGGATCCGACAATATGGTTGAAAAACACTAGTTTTTTTCTTTTGTGTTTTTTGATCCTATAATGAGTTCCTTTTGACTCGTTTTCTTTAAGAATGCATAAAACGGTCGGGTAAAAAAAGCAGAAACCGTGTCCATCGGATTGCAAATGTCTTTGGCCTTGTTTAGTTCACTCCAGAATTCAAAATTATTTTAAGATTCTCCAGCACATCGAATTTTACGGCATATGTATGGAGCACTAAATATAGATTAAAAAATAACTAATTGCACAATTAAATTGGAAAATCGTGAGAGGAATCTTTTGAACCTAGTTAGTTTATAGTTGGACAATAATTGTTAAATACAAATAAAAGTGCTACAGTATCGAAATCTAAATTCTTTTCGTATCTAATTAAACGAGGCCTTTGTCGGTTTTCATTCCTAACCCCACCATAGCAGATCTAGTTTGACGTTATTTACCAGCGTTTGCCATTGAGATAAATTCTGCAACTATCCCTTTCCCTCCACAATTTGGTGAGAACAGTCTGCACGGAAACACGGTGTAGATATATGACTGACGTGTGGTCTATGACTATGACTCTATGAGGTACTCCTATGTCATTTACCATGCGTATGTTTAAAATGATACCGTGGCCCATCTATCGGCTGCTCATTCCGCATGAAGTTCTGCTAAATAGGGATGGTCCTCACTCCTCACCAATCTTCTTTCCCCATATTGTACCCCACACCCATCGCCGACTGCCGAGTTCTCCCGATCCGCCGGCTTGCACCCGTCGTACCTCCTTGCGTTTACGGTTGGGGGGCCTGGGGCGCTGCCCGCCCGGACACCCAGCGCCGCGGGCCTAGCCGGCAGCCGCCTCGCCCCGCTCTGCCCGGGGAATCGGCACACGCCAGCCGCGAGGTGAGCCCGGTCGCGCGGCCAGGATGCGGAACCTCGCACCCGCCTGCACCGTCCGTTCGTGTCCAATCCAGGCGCCGCCGTCCTCGTGAACCGTCAAGCTGGTGGCCGGCGTCTGCGCGTTCTGGTCTTCTCCAAAGCCCTCGGTCCCGCCATCGCGCGTCCCCTTCTGTTCCAAGCGCCACCGCCCACCGGTGGTGGATTCGCCGCTGCTGCAGGTTGTGTATATGGCTTGTCAATATCATCACGAGAGGAGGGAACGTCAGAACGTGGTTCGTTGAAGAGTGATAATGGGTGTCACATACTCACATGTTGTGAGGGAAACACATAGGCCGGTTTGGCTACTGAACCCACTGTGTTCCATGGAAGATCATACTGTATATATATAGCTGCCTCTGCCTGTTATGTTGCTGTTTGTTGTCAATACTCAATAATGCATATGTGTCTACTATGATCAGGGAATATCGATTACAATACACTCTATTTGCGTGGAACATATACACAAATTAATATACCCAATTAATTAAATGAGCCTTCACAAAGAGGCCGGGAAGATCTGAAAAGGCAACATGACTTGTCGCTACAGACATGTACAATAGCCTGCACGGTTGCACCCAAAGGGCCCAAGGTACACTTCACTAATAATTCTCATTATTGCTGTTGTAATGAAGATAATGGATACATGATATTGCATCTCTACTATGACTCATCAAAGAGATGGTCTGGATATACACGCACTCCATTACCATCTTCCCACGGAAGATGAAGATCTGCCAAAGATGTATAGTTGCCCTACATGGCCGAACGCCAGCTGCCCTGCCCTATCAACAGGGCACCAGCACCACAGTCAGCGCCCGTTGTAGTACTCGCCGTCGCCGGTGTTGCCGCGAAGTATTCGCCGTCTCCGGTGAAGCCGAGAGTGGGAACGCTGCACGGGCTACATGGCAGCTGCGTCAGGCCAATGTTGGGGGTAGAAACTAGAGAGGGACACCCGGCCAGGGGAGGACGGGTCCTCCATGGAAGATGTTGGATGAGGATGCATATATAGAGAGCTCGAGGCTTCTTCCGGCGAGTGGAAGCTTAGGTGGTGGACTGTACTTTTCACAGGCCAAAATGTGGTATCTTCCTTGGCATATTCTTGAGCACATGGAAACTCCTCCACTTTTCCTGTTCCATGCTTTGCTTCGCTTTGGAGTATTCAAAAGGATATTCCATGCCTTCGTGTGCCTTTCTCTAGATGTAGAGGTAGAATTGGACGTGGCTTGACGAAGCATGGGGCTGGAAAGCAGCTGTTTTAGCTGTGACCACGTGGAAGAGTCTTGCGTTGCATGTATATACCAGCTTTATTCGTCTAGCAGCGTAGCGGCAGGTAATATGGTCTGTCCCTAACGCCCGTTTGCTCGTTACGCCGTGAGGTCGTCAGTACTGAGTACCAACGTCGTCACTCAAAAAAGGAATAATATATTTTTTCGAACAGGTTAGGTTATTGATTGTAGAGAAAAAAACCGGCACTACTAGCGCCCGGACGTCCGGATCTAAAGTCCCGTCCGGACGCACCTCATCCGCCCTTCACATGGAACACCCCCCTCCCCCCGCACGGGAACGCTTTTCCCACGGAACGCCCACCTC
>Ga0182004_10001836_pt1 | contig 16054 bp, 20 predicted proteins | sample Sormic07211540_1_FD_120479 | JGI IMG/M metagenome (GOLD analysis project Ga0182004, IMG submission 120479) | Endophyte microbial communities from Sorghum bicolor roots, Mead, Nebraska, USA - 072115-40_1 MetaG | ecosystem: Host-associated > Plants > Roots > Unclassified | place: USA: Nebraska...
CTTTCAAGCTCTGTCCCCAACCTTTCAGGAACTTTTTCACTCTATCCATCTTAATACACCAAGCATCAATCTTAGATTTGGCAGTTACTTTCTTTTTCCAAATTTCATTCACTTTTTCCTTAAGATCAGCATGGCGTAACCAAGCTGTTTCAAAGCAGAAAGGTCTAGCTCCAATGACCTGAGAGTTGTCTGTCCTTACAATCAAAGGACTGTGGTCAGACATATATCTAGGAATTTTTCTGAGGTTGCATAGAGGGAATTCATTTTCCCAAGAACTGGAGATGAGAACTCTGTACAATTTTTTGAGGGTTGGGTTTTTCCTATTATTACTCCAAGTAAATTTTCCACCTGATAAAGGCAAATCTCTAAGATCATAAGAGTTGATGATATGATTAAACACACAGGAATACTTCTTATCATTGAATTTTTTGTTCTTATCAGAACTAAATCTCATGATATTAAAATCACCTCCCAGAAGCATAGGATGTTTAGCTTTGAAGCAGAAACTAGAAAGCTCAGTCAGGAAACTTTCCTTAAAATCATCATGAGTCGGCCCATACACATTAGCCAGGGACCAATTTTTCCTAACACTCTTATCAAAAACATTAGCAATTATCATATAATCCCCACATTCAAAACTTTCCACATCAAACTTATCTTTTCTAATTCCACTTAACATTCCCCCCGACATCCCATTAGAGGGAGTCCAAAACCAGCTAAATTCCTTGTTATTATCAATCTTCCGAAAGAATTTCTCAGAATAAGACTTTTTCATACTCTCTTGGATGCCAATGAAATCAGCTTTATGGTCCCATAACAACTCTTTTACATAAGAACCAAGACCTTTTTTCGCTACCCTCTACAATTCCAAGTAATGCCTATCATTTAACCACTTTTTTAATAGTATTTCTATCCCTTAGATTTATCTCCCTTCAATTTCCCAGAAACATCAAGAGGATGCTTCTTATTGTTGCTAGACATTTTCTTTTTGCCTTTCTTGCCAGATTTATTTTTTCTAATACTGTCTATAACAGTCAACTACTCCTCATCTGAGGAATCAGACTGCCATTCCAAAATATTTTGATCCTTTAAGGGAAGATTTTCCTCTTCCAGACATTTACTTTGATCAACAGAACCCTTAGATTTGTTCACCATACCTATTCTAGCATTTTCAAGATCTTTCAACATATTATTTTTCTCAGAAGAAATGGAATGAGTGTGAATCCCCATTTTAGATGCCAAATCACTAATACGCTGGTTAGACAGGACTGCAAAAGAGTTAGAATGAGTGGCTATAATACATTCTTTTTCCACGTCATGATGGTCATCACTGAGCACTTGTTCGTTGATCTTCCTCTAGAAAGTTGCATTGGCTCTGATTCTCTTGCTTTGCCTCACCTCTTGCCACTTGGGCCATTCATCCTTGCTTATCTCTTGGTCTTTTCCTTACACAGCAAGCCCTTCACTGGAGTATCCTTCCCGGGCATTAGCTAAATCATCAGGATCAACTTTCATTAGTTGACAAGCTTCTTTTGGGATAGAAATCTGATCCCCACTTGATCCCTGTTCTTTATCTTGAGTATTATCATCCACCCCCACTTCCTTTCCTGCAGCCTCAGTTACTACAGCAAGCTGTTCTTGTCCCCCGTGAATCTTTTGTTGGGCCTCCTCCTGACTAGACTGATCACCCTCATGCCCTCCTTGACTCCCCCTGACAGGGCTCATGGAGATGGCTCTACCAACCATAGGTGGTCCCATATCTTCAAGAATAGTTGGTAATTTCTTCTCAGATCCAAAGTCCTCCAATTGGAAAATATCACTCTTCTTGTTCTCAAACAGAGCTCTCTTGGTTTCAATGGTTACCAAGGGATCTTGTTTGTATTTCATGAAGTTAGAACCATATTCATTAATAGTGACTTTTCCAAGTTCCAGAGTATTGAAAGAACCAAATCTCAAATGGTCAGCTCCCGGAGCAATCAGATCACCCATGAAAAAACTATCTTCTTCACTGTCTCCCTCAGAACAATGCTATTGCTGCTGAATACTCTCAGATATCTCATTAGTCATCTGTTTTCCTTTTCCTGCATCATAACTCTTGCTAGGCCCCGCCTCAAATCCCTGGCCAGCTTGTTTAGATTGCTCCATTCTTTGTTTTTTGGGAGATGGGAAATCATCTTTAGCTTGGTCTCTCTCATTCCTTATCCATTTTGTCCCAGAAGCATCAGTATAACCATCCTGGGGAACTTCTCTTTGAAAGAAGTAATCATAGAAGTGAAAATCAAGGACTCCATCCACATTAGCAGGAACTTTGGTGACATCTCTACATCCAATTTTGACTCTAACATAATCATTTTTTGTCAAACTCTCCTTGTCAACTTCTAGAGGTAACCCCACCTTCGAAGCAACCATGCACACATTGGCATAAGATCTTTTCTCAACTAGGATGTTAGTAATTCTAAACCAAGCCACATCCAGTGGGCCCTTGGAGCCAGTGGAAGGATTCCATTTATCCATTGATCACCACATCAGGTGCAGACCTCATTCTCATTTCAGTAAAGTGGGCTAAGTCATCAATGTTCTGAGAATTGGGGAACCTCATTTGATATTTGCCTTCTGAAATTCTTTTGGCATACCACCTCCAGGTAGAATTAGGTCCAGCCTTCATCTTGAATTCTCTTTCAATTTGTCTAGCATCCGCTTGTCCAGAAGTAACAGTTACTGAAGCCACATTGAACATATCTTTTATCCCCTCCTCAGTACTGGCACTCTCAATGACATGAAACCCTTGTCCATATGCAGAGAAACCACAAAAAAGGGAGATGAACTCCCAAGGCATTTTAGTTAAGCAGACTCTGACAACATGTCCTTCCAAATGACACCTTGTACAAATCACAAGATTAGGGCACACTGAAGCAATGTGACCCACTTTACCACATCTTGGACAGAACTGAGTTCTGTCATTTTGTTCATTCAAACCTTCAGAAACCTCACTGCCCTCTTCTTGAATGTTTTGTTTCTCATTCACCATAATTTGATTGTTCTTATTCACAGAAGTTTCAACCTCATTAGAAGGAGACTTTTGCCTAGAACTGAGATCCTCTTTCTGCTCACGAATACCTCCTTGTTCATTCTGGCAAGACTGATTTCCATAACCACGTCCTCCCCCTTGAAACCTTCCACCTCCTCTATCTCTTCCCTTCGGCAACCAGCCCCTATTACCCTGTCCCTGCCATCTAGGACGAAAACCGCGATTTCGCTCAAATCCTTGGTTAAAATGGTTCGGAGGAAACTATCGACGATCCATGTTCCTCACAGGCTGCCAAGGGCCTGGAGAACCTAAAAGACCTAGTATCACCTCCCAAAGTAGACCAACGTTTAATCACCGGATTAGCACCACTAAGGGGAGCTAACTCCGATGATCTAGAACTCTGCGACCCAGGATTTAGAACAGAAATTTCCCCACAAACCCCAACTTCCCGACTGTGATTCCACTGGTGAAGAAGACGCTTGCTCAAATCCGCATCAGGATGGTCACGTACCTCGTGTGGCAGCCGCGCCCTGACTTCCTGAATCCCCGCCGCCTCGATCCGACCAAAATTGCTAGGGTTTCCACCCTCCACCGCGGGATAGGCAGAATGAAGACGGGAGGGAGATGGATGCGCACTCATGACTTGTAGGGCCTTCCCCTTTCCCGGACTCCGCCATGGCCCAGAGGTCAGCGACTGCAGAGGAGTCGAGACCTAGACCACGCCCGCGGGACTCGACGCCAGCTCACCTCCTGACCGAACGCACGCACCTCTCCCTGTAGTATGGGTTCGACTAGCGAACCAGCTCTCACTCGAGACTCCCTCCACTCGCGCCGAGACGGCTCCTCCAGCCTAGAACACGCCCGTGTCGCTCGGGTTGCCCATGTCGAGAGGAAGGAGACTAGACATCATGATCTGAACCTCAATTACCTAAAGTCATACCTTGGCTATCTTGATGCTGTCTCCAATTTGGTTGATGTGGAACTTTCCTGACAGCGGGACTTGATTTAAATTTAGATATTGTTTCAATCGCCCTCTGGTCTTCCTTGTACTTGGCCCTCTGGTATAAGCAGTGGAGCAAGTCATCCATCTTGGTGGATAGTTCATTTACTTCTACTCCTTCACCTTTGTCTTGGGACCAGCTTTGATTATCTCATATCTTCTCCATAAGCTCCTTAGCTTTCCTAAGAGTGAGTGATAAGAATGATCCTCCAGCAGTAGCATCCAGGTGCACACGCATCTTTTGGTTTAATCCATGACAAAAGCCTTGTATGAGTAACCATTCTTCCATTCCATGATGAGGACAATCTTGAATGTATCCTTACAAACGCTCCCAAGCTTCTGAAATCTTTCTATGGCAATGGTGTTTCCAATCTTCATGAAGTCCTACAAATGTGTACTTGCGTTTCATTCACCTTTCCACTGTATTGGATAGCTTGCACCATGTTGATGAGGCTTGTCTTGAGCTCAAACCCAAAATTTTCTGTTCTTAGTACTGGACTAGTGCGGATGTTCTCCAATGTTGGAGCAGTGAACTCCAACAAGGTCTTTTCAGCCATAGCTTCAAATACTGGTGACAAGCTTCCTTCTTGGTTGATCTGATTCGAATAAAGAATTGAGTGAATTAGATTCAGTCCTGCTATTACCCTATATAAAAATATAAACACAGAAAAACAATAGGGGTAAACCTGCCAAGTAGAGGTGACTAGCAAGCTACCTACTCATTTATTAAGTATCTATTTAGGCATTTTTTCTCGAAAAGCTTATTCCTTTCCTAGCATCAGCGCTAGAAATGCTTGTTGACACTTCTAACACCACTTAAGCTAAGTTGTCATCCCTAGCATTGCGCCAGAAGTGTGGTATGAAAACTCTCCACTAATAAAATAAATATAGGATCCGCAAGCGTACAGATTAAATACCATTGTAGCACTTCACTGGGAAGTATTCTAGGTACCGTTATTTATATTTAGCTCAGGGGAAAGAACTAAGGACTTAAACAATGAGATCAACTTGCAAAACATGACTACTTATGAGTGATTGGGTTGCATAGTGATATACTTGGCAGGAGGGTAAACCATAGATATATGATATATAAAATATAGAAGCCCAAGGAATATAGAGACTAGATTTACACTACTCAGCTTAATATTAGGCAGACGTCCGATTAGTCCAAGAGATAGAAAATCCTATGTAGTTCTAATTTATCAAGTCATTCATCAACTCTAATGCTACACTATCATGTATAGCACAAAAGACTCTTCATTTATGTACAAGGAACATTGCTATAAAAAGCCAAGATAGAGCTGGTTGCAGATAAACGCGGTCCTACCTGTCCTACCAACGGGGGATGGAATACAAAGGACTCAACGGAATTGTCATTTCGGTGATCTACCACACTACCCGACCAATAGGATGTAATTGCAGATAAACGACATCTAAGCACCATGCTTATATGACATCTATCACTTAACTCTCCCGCGAAGAAAGCTAAGCGATTTGCAAACATATACATAAACTCATTATCAATCATAACCATATCAAATGTAGAACTAGAATAAACTAAGAACATAATAAACATAAACATAATGATATTAGAATAAAGTCAAAAGAGAGATAAAAGATAATACCAATCTCTGATAACGAAGATCTAGAAATTCCGAGCACATGCGCCCGACTCTTCCTCTATCTAATCTAACCTATGTAGAAGATGAAGATTAGGAGTAGCTAATCTATCTCTAATACCTAGCTCTAATGGCTCGCTCTTATTCTCATATGAGAATAAAAATATAATTTTGTTTTTTCTCTCATTCTGAGCTCTCCTCCAAGGGGGTAGGCTTATATTTATAGCTCCTTAGGAAGCACCACAACCCTTGGATCAAACCAACTTAAACGTATGCTTAAGATTAATCCTCACAGTCGATGGACGCAGTATCCACGAGACTGCACCTGATTGGTCTAGATCACCGGGCAGCCGCTCCGATCCACCCTACCCTGGGCGCCTGCCCCTGTGGCAGGTGGGTCCAAGGTTTCAAGGCACGCCTTCGAGAGTCTTCTAGAGTATTCTAGATTTGACGTTCGGGTCTTCTCTCTATGTAAATCCGACATGTGGATCTTCTTTTGTTATTATTCCGATAACCCCCTATAGAAATAGACATTCACCGAAACTCGTGGAAATTGTCAGTAAAAAACCTAAGGATATGATGATGTTCAGTTTTTATCACCTTTCTTCTCCTTAGTTGACATATAATTTTGATGGTTAACAACCGTCAATAGGGACATATACAAGGATGATGAACTCTTGGAGCTCTCGATGACCTTTGCGGCTTCATCATGTATGAGGTTGTTCCTTCTAAAGGCGATTACCATGATCGATCTTCTGACTTAGGTAGTAATCGTAGGTACCAACACCTACGTGAGACTCACAGGCTAGCTCTAAGCCATGGATGGCTTTTCTATAATGGTTTGGACTTGTGGAACTATTTGAACTTGTGAATTATGACTATGTAATGTTGTATTGATGGACTTTGTGAATTAGAATTTTCAACTTGTGAAGTATGTGGCTTGTTGTGGTTTATATCGTGCTTGTGTGTTTTTGGATGAATATATGTATATGTGTGGTGGTTAGATTCGAATTTTAATTTGAAGAACATATTATATGCTGTGGTTAGTTTTGATTTTGATTTTTTTCCTGGAAAATCAACTGTAGAAGCTGTTCTCTAAAGTGAACCGCCCGTAGATACAAACTGTAGGGGCAGCTGGTGCTGCAGCCACACTTAGAAATGGTATTTTTAAGGGCGCCTGGCTCACCAGCCGTCCTTATAAATACCATTTGTAAGGGCGGCTGAAAATACTAGCTACCCTTACAAATGGTATTTGTAAGAGCGGTTGGCCAGCCGTCCCCACAGTGGGCTGATTTGTAAAAGCTCTCTGGGAGGGGCGGCTAGGCCAACTGCCCTCACAGTGGCTCTAGAGCCGCCCCTATAGTGACTTACTATAGTAGTAGGACATGACCTTTTCCCATCATGATTTCACATCCGTTGGAACCGGTGATGCAATTCACGTGCACCGCACCCTCGCAGCACCTCGCTCCTTCAGCGCTATTCAAGCGTTGCCACTGCCGCCGAGGCCATGGACAACTTTACAGCATCCTGCTCCACTTCTTCAGGGATCGAAGTCACAAGATGACACCGCTCCCAGCTTGTTGCAACCACGCCTTCCGTGGTGTACACTTCTCACTCGTCCCAGTCCCACGCCTAGAGCGGCAACCTCTGAGCCATCGTCATCGTGAAGAACTCAGCTATCAACCTCGCCGAGGTGCACAATCACTCACCGTCTAGTACTTGACCGCAGCAACTCCTTCAGTTGGCCACTATCAACTCTAGATACTGCTAGGTGACAAGCCTCTTTGTAACTCCTACGTATATTCTGTTTTACACTGAGCTGCAGCAGAGTATCAACATTGTAGCAGAACCGTATACGTATCAAACTCCAAATGATGCTTCTAGTATAACCACGCGTACTAGCTAGAATAACCAGGTTAATCCTTGCTCCCAAATTCCGTGCATGAGCTACGTATACAAGTTAATCAGCACTCAGAGCATATACACTTGGCTCACGTCAATATTTCATCATGCAGATGTCATACACATATTCTTTTCATGATAAATATAATTTTCAGATCCATAAATATCGCTATCGCAAACTATCCTTTGATCTTTGGCGCCTGTGACGACGCATTTTTTTGGTGTGCACCGGCGGCAAGCGCAGACCAGTTTCACCGCCGCACATGATCCGTCCCCGTAGCTAAGGCGTTTCTGCTATTTCCATCAAGTACCCATCGCTGGCCAAGGCCTCGTCACTGTCACCTCGCCGTGGTCGATGGCCTATCGGCCGATTGACCTTCACGTACATGTAAGAAACCTTCTGCTCTTTCCACTAACTTTGTACAGAATGTGAGCAAGCATACCCAGAATCACGATAATTTTGTTCCTTGCACAAGCTATCATATTCAATATTTCGTACTGGATTCAAATATCGAAAATCATGGTCTAAGATCTCGTCCATCCAAATATTAGACATTCCACTAGTACACAGGTGCTCTATGCCGGCGGAGCAAAAACTTTTCACAGGCGATTTCAGTTATCATGCGCCTGTGTTGTAAAATTATACGACCAGAATTAAAAACCGTCTCTGTAAATGGGTCAGTATAGATAGTTATTATAATAAAACCGCATGTGTAAATAGACCATTAATACATGAGATTCAGTTATGCTACCGCCTGTGTAAATCGATTAACACAAGTGGTTTACATAACTGAACCACCTGTGTTAATGCTCCATTTACACATGTGGTTCAGTTATGTGAACCGCCTGTGTTAATCGATTTACACGGACGGTTTCTTAAGCAAACCGCATGTGCTATTTTTTCTATAAATACCCCCTCTTCTTTCTCCTCGGGTTGAACTGTAGCTCGTAGCCAACTTCCATTGGAGCCCATCTTGGAGGTCCAGATTTTACAAAATACAAGGGGGGTTGATCTTCATTTCTTAGAAGGAGGTGGCTAAGAAAGGTTAGTTGATGCTTGTAATGTCTCTTTTTGTGCCCTCTTGCTCAATTTGAGCTACTTTTTGGATCTAGGGTTTCACCATGAGAGGGATAGAGTAGAGTAGCTAGGTATGGACTATATTTCCTCAAATGAGGTTGCTTAAGATGGTTAGATGATGTCGCTCCTCTCCTTTTTTCCATGTTTCCTTCTCTAATTAGTGAATCCAAAAAATATATATGTAGTGGTTTCCATGAAAGGTGTTTCCATGCTTGGGAAGAGAGAGAAAAAATAGGTTTTCTTTTTAGTTTTTTTAATTATATTGTTTAGGATATTATTTTTATGTCAATTTGATTTAATTATGCAATATGCATTTTTCATGTATGAGGTTGTCTAAGATGGTGAGATGATGCCTCTCCTCTCTCCATTTCCATGTTTCCTTCTCAAATCTATTTTAGTGAAATAAAGATATATATTTAGTTGATTCCATCAACAGTGTTTTTCTACCTTGTCAATTTGATTTAGTTGTTAGGTGTTCTTTTTGGAATTATTACTTAGAGTTTTGTCTTTATTTTTTATGTTAGCTCCGAGGTCTACAAATTGGATAGATATACAAGTGGGAGCTTTTCATCTTCAGAGGTTGTTGTTTGAAAGGTTAGATAAGAAATATTTCTAGACAATATTTCATACTTATTTTGCATTGAGTTCAATTAATTTACTAGTTTTTCCACAGCTCATGATGGAGAGGTCCTTATGGATGTATAACTTATCAAGACTAGATCCTTCATATATAACCGAGGTGCATAGGTTTGTTGATGCCGCTAAGAACCATGCTTTGAGAACAGAGACGAAGCAGATATATTATCCATGCTATGACTGCAGAAATATTGTTCTATATGAAGATACTGAAGCAATCATTTCTCATCTAGTCTGTCGAGAACTTATGAAGGATTACTTGATTTGGACGAAGCATGGAGAGGGTAGCTCGGCGCCTTATACAGTTGGGGACCCAGCAAACATCGACACCGATGGTCCAGGCATGCTAGCTGATAGATTTCAGTTTTTCCATGACACAACCAAGAGTAAACATGTTGTGCCAAATGTTACTACTGGTGGATTTGCTGGGGGAAATAATGGTGCCAGAACTCATGTCTCATCAAATGATACGACTGCGGAAGATGCAGAATTCTTGGAGGCAACGTTGCATCGTCATACTGAACCATCAATGTTATTAATAAAAAGGATGGAGGTCTTGAAGAAGGCAGCAAAAAAGCCTTTGTATGATGAGTCTAAGAGTTATACCAAAGAGTTCACGATGTTGCGAGCTGTGCTAAAACTGTTGATGGCAAAAGCCAGGTATGGTCCGTCTGATGCTGAATTTGATGTGTTCTTGAGTATTGTCAGAGATATGCTTCCAAAGGAGAACAAAGTGCTTGCTAACACGTACTATGCAAAGAAGTTGATCAGTCTGCTCACTATGGGTGTCGAGAAGATCCATGCGTGTATAAATCATTGTATCCTATACCGAGGTGATGATTACAAAGACTTGGATAGTTGTCCAAAGTGTGGTGCAAGTCGATACAAGACAAATAAAGACTATCGAGAGGAGTGTGCTGCCTCCATGTGTAAAGCAGGAAAGAAGCGAAAGAAGGCCCAAAAGAACACCTAGCAGAGTTCAAAACCCACTAGCAAAGATAAAGAAGAGGTTGACTATTATGCATAGAAAAAGATTCTTACTTTAGTGATGTCGTACTTTCCAATGGTAGATTGATTGAGGAGTTTGTTTGCTAACCTTGAGGATGCAAAACTTATGAGTTGGCTTGCTTCCGATGAGCACAAAAATGATGGCAAGCTTCGTCATCCAGCCGATGAAAAACAGTGGCAAGATTTCAATGACAACTACCGAGACTTTGCCAGCGAACCAAGTAATGTTAGGTTCGCACTGTGTACTGACGGAATGAATCCATTTGGTGAGAGGAGCAGCAAGCATAACACATGGCCGGTGATTCTCACCATCTATAACCTTCCTCTATGGTTGATGTAGAAGCGAAAATACCTTTTGCTAACCATACTTATCTCTGGACCAGTTCAACCTGTAGTTGACATGGATGTTTTCTTGGAGCCCTTGATGGAGGAGATGAAAATATTATGGGAAAAAGGTGTTCAAATGTTGGACAAGTATCGTAAAGATTCATTCACGCTGAGAGCAATTATTTTTGTTATGGTCAACGATTACCCTACTCTCTTCATTTTATCAGGGCAATTCAAGGAAAAGGTTGGTTGTGTGGTGTGCATAGATGGAACCCATTACGTGTCCCTTAATGTATCTAAGAAGATAGTGTACATGAGGCACATATGCTTCTTATCGAAAGGACACAAGTACCGCCTGAAAAAGATGGATAAGTACTTCGACTATAATGATGAAAGGAACATAGATGCACCATTAGGTAATAGCAAAGGCAAGAGAGTTTTCAAAATAGTGAGCAATATTAAATTTGTGTTTGGACAGAAGACAAAGGATGAAAAAATAAGAAAGGATGTCAAATAAACTCTAGGGGCAACATTCAAGAAGAAGTCCATTTTCTTCGAGTATTTGCCATACTAGAAAGACTTGGATGTATGACACATGATCGATGGTATGCACGTCCAGAAGAATGTGTTTGAAAGCCTAATTGGCACATTGCTATACATCAAGACCAAGACAAAGGAATTACACAATTCACGCTTCAACATGGTGCAGTTAGGCATAAAAAAGAGCATCATCCTGTTCTTCAAGAAAATGGGAAGTACCATCTTCCAGCAGCAAGTTACAACCTCAACATAGATGAGAAACATGCGATGTGTGAGTGGTTGAAGAAATTGAAAGTCCCATCTAGATTCTACTCTAGCATACAGAGTTTTGTGTCAATGAAAGACCTTGCACTCACCAACTACAACTCACATGATTGTCATGTCATGCTGACTACTTTCCTCCCTATTGCAATAAGGGCTATAAATCCAATGTTCTTAAAGATGGTAGTCACACGATTGTGCTACTTTTTCAACAAGATCATACAAAAGGTAATTGAACATGATGAGTTAGAATTCCTTCAGGAATTCGCAGTGGAGACAGTGTCACAGTTTGACATGTGTTTCCCCCATCATTCTTTGATATCATATTGGTGCACCTTGTGGTGCACTTGGTTCCACAAATACACACATTGTGTCCCGTGTACCTACATGAAATGTGTACATACGAGCGTTTTATGTCAATACTAAATGGCTATGTATCAACTCATGCTCATCCTGAGACGTCCATGATAGAGGGGTACTGTACTGAAGAGGTGATTGAGTATGGAGGACCATTCTGCAATAGTGTCCTAATAGACTGGGTGGCAATCGGTTTGCCTCGGTCAAGACATGAGGGTAGGCTGCATGGAAGTGGGAGGATTGGACAGAAATCATTCATCCCGTTAGATTACAATATAGTTCTTGAGGCACATCACAACATCTTACATCAGCTCTCGATAATGGAGCATTTGATCGATCAACACATGAATGAGCGCTAGAACATAATACTGGGCAAACAGACAATTGGGTAATGAAGGAACATAAGAAACAATTGTACACATGGCTAAGGGAGCAGGACATTCCATATAACATAAGAACCATCAAGGTTTTGGCATCTGAACCATCACACCAAGTGATAACATGGCAAACCTATGACATAAGTGGATTCACATTTCATACCAAGTCTAAGGACAAAAAGAGCATGACAGAAAATAGTGGTGTTCGATGTGAGGCCATAGACGACAAAACTGGTGTTATTATTACATACTTTGGCTTCATCGAGGATACATGGGAATTAGACTATGGTACATTTCAGATCCCCGTGTTTCGATGTCAATGGGTTGAAGATAAACATGTCATAGTGGATAATTATGGGGTCAGAGTTCTTGATCTAAGTATGGTTGGATATAAAGATGACCGTGGATCCTTGCTAACCATGCTGCACAGGTTTTCTATGCTGAACAGATCCTTTCTAAGAATGAGAAGAAAAGTACCGACAAACTGAAGCATGTATTTTTTCCAGGAAAGCAGCAAACAGTTGGAGTTGACGGTGTATCGGATTTGGACAATTTTAACCAGTTCAGTGATATGTCCCACTTTGTGGACCGTCTTCTGAAGATAAAAAATATTGAGCGAAGCATTCCACAGAGTTCTTTGCCCTGGGTGCGCCCTGATGGACAAGGAAGAATAGTAGCGGCCTAGATTGTATCTGTGATTCATCATGTAATCTCTGGTCAAATGCCCTATGTATGAAATGTATATCTTGATGAGTGCAACAAACTTTCTATTCATGACTTTTCGAGTTGGGGTCATCTCGGGTTTCGAAAACCTGTGTGTAGCTGTAAAAATTTGAAATTTCAAAATTTGAGTGGCCCAAACTCTCTCAGATGAAAAGTTGACTGTTAAACACAACGTGTACCGTGATGAGCTGGACAAACTTTGTATTCATGACTTTTGTATTTGAGACTACCAAGGGTCCGGTCAGTGTCTTTTTAGAAAAAATCCAAGATTTGACTTGGTCAAACTAGGTCAAACTAGGCACTAAATGACTTCAAATGAAGAAGTTTTGAATACAAATCTCATCAAGATCTACCTTTGATACATAGACCATTTTCTCATTTGGAAAAGTTTAAGTAAACTCTAGTGACATGTTTTAAAAATCAAGGCTTCACTTGGTCAAACTTGGTCAAACAAGGCACTAATTGACCTCAAATGAAGAACTTTTGAATACAAGGGTGTTAGAGCTCATCAAGATACACATTCTATACATAGGACATTTTTATGTTTGAGAAAGAGTTGGTAAACTCTGGTCACAAAGTATTGAATCTCACACAAACTTTATGAAACTACATGTGAGACATGTGGATTTAGTAGTGCACTTTCATAACGCTTTGTCAAATACAAAAATGTCCTATGTATGAAATGTATATCTTGATGAGTGGAACAAACTTTCTATTCATAACTTTTCGAGTTGGGGCCGTCTGAGGTTTCAAAAACCTGTGTGTAGCTATGAAAATTTGAAATTTCAAAATTTGAGTAGTCCAAACTATCTGAGATGAAAAGTTGACCATTACACACAATATGTATCTTGATGAGCTGGACAAAGTTTGTATTCATGACTTCTGCATCTGAGACTACTAAGGGTCCAGTCAAATTGTCTTTTCAGAAAAATCCAAGATTTGACTTGGTCAAACTAGGTCAAACTAGACACTAAATAACCTCAAATGAAAAAGTTTTGAATACAAAGAAGTTATAGCTCATCAAGGTCTACCTTTGATACATAGTCCTTTTTTGCGTTTGAAATTTGAAATTTCAAAATTTAAAATAATATTCAAATAATATATAGGTATGAAAATTTTTGTGTAGGTGTGAAAATTTGAAATTTCAAAATTTGAGTGGTCAATATACAAATAATATATAATATAATTATATTACAAATAAAGAATATAGAAATAATTATGTTACAAATAATGTACAAATAATATAATTGTATTATAATATCATTATACAAATAATATATAAACAATATAATTATGTTACAAATATAGAATATAGAAAAATTATGTTACAAATAGTGTAGAAATAATATAATTATATTATAATATCGATATTGTTGAGGGTGTCAATAAGGAGTACCCCAATAAACATCCCTGACAGATAGTGAAAAAGCCAATCCACGAGTTGGACTCGACACCCCCTCTGTAAACGTGCACTGATCGACACCCGGACTCGACACATGGTAGACTCAGTGATCGATCCTGGTCTCAATTACGGAAGTACGATCGAGCGAATGACTAGAAGGTCAAAGCTAGACGACCCTCAACTACGGAAGTGGCGTCGAGCGAATCAGCCAGCGTTGAGCACAAAAGTGCACTCCCGCCACCCGCCGCCGGTACGGGGCTTAAGGCATTTAATGCGTTTGACAGGCTCCCACCTAACCCAGCACGCGTGGGAAACACGATGATGGATCATGCGCCCGTCAAATCCTACCTTTTCTCAGCTTTATCCTCAAAATTAGAGAAAGGTACGTGCAGGTACAGTTGCAACAGGCGTACTATCCCATCCAGGAGTCCCTAGAGACGAGATAGTCAGCGCTCTCGTACACGGACCTCGTCTAAGCCGCCAGACCCTCGAGCCCGCGTGCTCCTTCCCAGGGAACAGTTGAGCGATGGAAGTTAGCGCTCCAACCACTCCCGACACGACATCTGCTACAACATACAAGCAGGCGTATACGCGAACCAATACCAGGCGGCATACAGGATATAAGCTCAGGAGGTGCACGTGCCATCATCGCCAAGTACGTTTTGAACAAGACGGGTCGAGGCCACGCTAGTATGGAAAGCCTCGAGAAGATTCGTGCCATGCCCCTAACGAGGCCTACTCTAGCGCCTACGCCCTGTAACCTTGAGCCTCCTCTTGGACTATAAAAGGGGACGCTAAGGCCAAAACACACGACACACGATACGTAGAACACTGCTCGCATACAACACTATACCCCACTAGGACTTAGAATCCACATCCAAGCTTCCTTGTATTTCCATGTACAAACACTTAGGTGCAAGATAATACAAACTCTCTCCCCAGCTGGACGTTGGGCCTTCTTTTGCCTGAACCAGGATAAATCCTTGTGTCCATCTTGCATCACCATTCGGAAAGGAGAACATGCACACAAATTCACTCGTTGGTGTTACCCCCGAGGTTAAAACACCGACAGTTGGCGTGCCAGGTAGGGGTTCTGTGTATTTCACTAACGATTTTCCACCTCATTTCGGATGGCCACTTCTATCTCACTGATTGCATGCTCCATGGTGATCTGGATTTGGAGCCTCGAGTTCATGTCCACCGGCTTCGTCTATGACATGATCTTGCTCTCGGTCAGAGGACCGGAGGGGGCTTGCATTATGGCCACACGATCGAAGACCAAGCGTCGACCTCACCAGCACGCCTCCCCGCCCAAGAGGAGGCGCAATCATCATCGTCACCGCCGCCCCACGGCCGCTGTGCGATCGCCATCCCGTGCAGGGTAGATTGACCCCTTGATTGAGGGGCCGACAGCTCTACGCCCCGGGGCGGTGACCGAGAAAGTTAGCCAGCGGAGCGGCCACTGTTCAGCAGCGCCAAGGGATAACGTACCCCGTGCAGCATCACCACCATCCGCCCTGCTACCGCACGGATTGTTCTCCACTAAGCGGATGCTCCCATTCGTCTTCGACAACATCGTGGCATCCCTCGCCAAGACAATCCATCCTAGCGCCAATGCATGCGTGGAGCGGACATTGGCCATTCCACATAGCATAGCAACGCGACAAGAGAACCCCTCATTGGCTGAAAGCCCAGGCTTTCCGCTGATACGCAGGCCTCGACCCCTAGGACTGGGACGCTACACGCTCACCACGGTGAGACAGTAGCTGGTGAAAGAGTGGCATGGTGTTGACACC
>Ga0182004_10001837_pt1 | contig 16054 bp, 13 predicted proteins | sample Sormic07211540_1_FD_120479 | JGI IMG/M metagenome (GOLD analysis project Ga0182004, IMG submission 120479) | Endophyte microbial communities from Sorghum bicolor roots, Mead, Nebraska, USA - 072115-40_1 MetaG | ecosystem: Host-associated > Plants > Roots > Unclassified | place: USA: Nebraska...
AGATCTGGAAACTAATCCTAGTCGGTTACAATTGCCATGGATAATTCGATATCAATTCCTATTCTAACCGACTAGAATCCTGCTTGATCTCCACATCTTGTTTCCTTGCACGAAACTCCAGGTTGTCAGATCAAGCCTTGAACTCGTCTCGTAATGGGTCAAGCCTCCTGGCCGAAGTCTAGCCGTAAGGGTATAGGGGTTTATACCCCCACAGGTCTCGGCCGCTGCTTGCCTCCACTTCTCTGAGCGTCCTCGAGGATCGCGGTGGTCCCGTCGATGCCGCGCACGCCTGCGTGACCTTGTGCCTATGCGGCCGACGCTTGTACATGTCGCTCCATGGTTCTGCGGCCTCCTGCGTGATGAGGCAATAGCGGGCGATGGAGGTGTGACCGGTGGGGCGCAAACGACGGCGGCCGCTGTAGCAGCCTCCCGTGTTGCTGCGGCTGTACGAGGGAGCTTCCTACCACAGTTCTTTTGTAAGCTCTTGATTTTAATGGAGATAAATTCTTATGTGTAATTTTTTAGGTATACAATGGTTACACAACTTAGCGGGAAATGTTTTCCTTGTGGACCTAAAATAATTTAAAATAATGAATTATAGTAGAGATTATAAAATCTTCGTAGAAGGTATTATTTAGTTTGTTTTTATAGCGTGGTCACCTCCACGACTTACCGATCTGCGGGTGCCGCCAAGCCAGATGTTCCTCTGGCCCAAGCCCGTAGTCGTTGGGCCCACAAGTTGACGAGATCCAACACGACTCGTGGGGAGGAGCCCCGGCCGTTCTGCAATCATTCGTGCCACATGGGCCCAGCGTGCTGGTGGTCCCCACCATTCTCCGGGCCCGCCGTCATACTCCATGTCCTCCGCCAGCGTGGTAACCGGAGGCGATCCAGGATGTCTTTTCCGCCTCCCTTGATCTCGCCACTGCCGCGACGACGCCCGCGGCCGCAGCAAGCGAGAGAGAAGGAGAGCGGGAGATGAAGGGCGCCGGGGCCGGCGCGGCCTCGCCGGGGGACTACGTCTACTTCAAGTCCGTCGTCCCGCTCCACAAGATCTCCGTGAGTTCGAGCGCACCTCGGCTCCACTCCTCCCACCTCGCCAGTCTCTTCCCCTCCCATCCGGGTTTTATGGGTATGGGTACTCGGCCTCAGGCGGTGCCGTTTGGTACGGAGTTTTATCGTGGGAACGGTTTCGTCGTTGCTTCATATATGGGATCGTCTGAATTTGGGCTAGATTTGAAGCGAATTCCGGGTGAGGAGCTTTCTGTGGTTGGCGATCTGCAGGAGCTCGCTGGTTGGTGTAATTTGGTGCGGTGCTATTGAATCTACACAGTGTCTTTACCTGAATCTGACGATATCTCCCCAGACACTGCAATGTGTATATTTGTAATGTTCTGCTCAATTTTCTCTAGAGGGGCCTGTTTGATTCATTGGGCTGCTATGTTAGCCAGCTAATTTTTAGCCCTACCCCCTAGCTCATCTAGACAGGGGGGCTAATAGGTGGGCTATGTTGGAGTTGCTAGCTAATTAGCTAGCTAACCCTAACTCTGTCCTGTTTGGATCAGCCAAGGCTCGTTATTATTAGCTAATTTTTAGCCCAAGCTAATAACTAGAACTAGCTGATCCAAACAGGCCCTTAGTTTGCTCTCCATTCCATATCTCTGTACTTGGTCTGCTCAACCAAGTTATTTAGCAATACACTTTTCCTATATTTCAGCTGCCTGTTTATTTGTTGTTGTCCAGATATGTAATTTTGTCATTGTTTGGCTATATAAAAGAAATGTGAATTATTTCTTGTGAGTTGTTCTTTAAGATTGTTGTCTGAAAATTCAGGCACTTGAAATGCAACAACCCCCTTTGCAATAAGGAGTCGATTTCATTTTATGATGGAGCTGCTGACTAAATAAGATGTCTTACCTTGAACACAACTACTTCTTTTCTGCTTGCTTTCATTAACCAAGTGCACCATTGGTTACATGCTACATACCCTAACCTCTTGTTTTTTCCTTGCCATTGGAGTATGTTTCGTTTTACATCATTGTGCACATGCAAAGGACATGATATTGCAAATGGGTTTATTTGGCATTGCACACTTATGGATTGACCATGTCGAGTAATAGATATACATGTTATACCTGAACTTTCAATCTACTTACAAGTCCCATGGTTCATGTTAAAATATGGTTTTTACAATGCTTTTTATATTTAGTCAGGAGGTTGTCCTAAACTCCATATTGCTCCTTATCAGTTCAGTACGATTTTAATGTGTTATATCCCTTTCGATATAAAAGTTCTTAAGTTGTTCCTTTTTCTATATTAATATTTTCAATTTGTGCCATATTTGTGGCTAATTTCTGAGCTATTTCTTGTCCTCGGAGACTTTGTAGATTGGGTCAAAACTGTGGAGTTACTATGACTTTGGACCCAAGGTTGTGCCGCCTCTTGTATGCATCCCAGGAATTGCAGGAACGGCTGATGTATACTATAAACAGATCATGTCCCTTTGTATGAAGGTACATGCTTTGGGAGTTGAATTTTTCTCTCCAACTCACATCTATTCTGATTTCTATTATCTGAAGTTTGAGAGTTCATGTGTTGCCTTCATCTGCTGGGGTGCTGGCTACCTGCAAATCATACCATATCATGCTTTGGAAGGCGTCCAAATTGTGTAGTGCTGTGCAGTTACACACCGTATCTCTTTCAGGGTTATCGAGTAATATCTATTGACGTTCCTCAAGTTTGGAATCACCATGAATGGATTCATTCATTTGAGAAGTTTTTGGACTCCATGAATATCCATCATGTAAGAAACATTACCCTGTTTCCCTTATGCGTTTGTATCTTGATCATGCTACTACTTAAAAGTGATTCACATTTTCTCTTTTTTGCTACTCTTGATTAATATGGTCATATTCTTAAAATTACATGCATTTTATTAATGCTTTTCCCGCTAAATTTTGAATTTTATTTTTCATTTTCATTCAACTTTGCATCATTACACTGACAAAACTTACAACCATGGTATACTGAGCTATAGCACAAGTATACAAATGTAATGAACTCTCCTATTTACATATTCTACAAAAAAAGGCATGCATTTTGCTGCTCTTCTGGCAAGAAAATTGTCACAAGTTTGATTTATTCTCTTCTCTATTGAGAAAAATAAGTGCAGGAGGGGGAGGGCTAGCTGAATTTGTTCCTTGTAAATGTACAACAGAAGACATAGTTTTACTTCACTTAAGTTATTCATTTGAAATAATAGGTTATACTGAACTGTCTGAGAATGCAGGTTCACATTTATGGTACATCTCTTGGTGGATTCCTGGCACAAATATTTGCTCAACACCGTCCAAGGAGAGTAAAGTCCTTGGTCCTGTCAAATACTTTTCTTGAGACGCACAAGTTTGCTGCTGCCATGCCTTGGTCTCCAGTGTATGTATAATCTCTTCAGTGCGTGTTAAAAATAGTGTTACATGGGCAGGGGTGCATGTGTGGGTGTCTGATTTGACAGATTTTTTGGTGGCAAGCCAGATAGCATTTAGAATCTTACAGGGTGTTGGGTGTCTGACTTGAGTACTTGACAAAACAAAAAAAAAGAAGGGCCACAGGTATCTGGATAACATTATAAACTGGTCATATACCCTGTTAGCATCTGACACCTATTTTCATTTAATTTTATGTTGTTCAAAGCCATTTATTTCAAATGTTCCTTTTGAACACAAGGTTTCAAGTTTTCATTGTAACTTAACACTGATGTAGAATATACAAATACACCCATCCATTTTTTAAATAGACATTATAGTCTTACATGGCTTTAACTGAATCTGGATGCACCGATTTTTTTGATTCTTCATTAGTTACCAGATAAATTATTTTGACCGAATTACCTTCAAGTGTTATTGGTAATGAATTTCAAATTTATTCTATTGAAACCAGGGATTCATGGTTATGTAGAAACATGTATTATTTGTAAAGACAGTATGTTATTTGGTACAACCAAGATTCTGGGCCAAGTTTTTTATGTTTTATGAGATGCAGAAGAAGCTTGTGAAACTTTGTGTCTATGTTTAAAGAAAACCTGTCTTTGTGATAGATTATTTTGGGCTATGGGGCAGTTTGCGTTTGCTTCGTGCTTTTCTTATTTTATTTATTAAAACTATATGTGAAAATTCATCTGTGAGGAAATACATTACCCTGTTTGGCAAATAAAATTATAATATAGCAAACTGTGCACTCCAATGGCTGGCCCTAAAATATTATTTTTCACTTCTGAACAACTATATTTTTACCTTTCGATAACACTATTTCATCTTCTTTTAGAACATCTAACCTCCAATGAGTTATGCCATTGTCGTAGCTTAGATGGAGTTCATTTCAGCAGTTGTGAGTGGATTGTTATTGTTATAATAGGGTAACATGAACCTCTATGATGTCCACTGAAACACATGGTGTAATTGTGTGAAGAATAACATCACGCAAGAAACTTGAGGTCCTTTGTGTTGGACACAAAACACGGTTTCGGGGCTAGATCTTGATTTCATTAGCCTTGCCACAACTAATCGCAGGTTGTGGATACATATAAGGTAGCTTGCTTGGTCCTTAAGAAAGGATTACATCATATTTTAGAGATGCTAAAGTAGATGCTAAAAGATAAGGTGCTGACACAACAACCACCAACTACTCCATATAGGGATCCTAAGTAGATAAGCACAAGACTTATAGCTATCAATCCCCCCCCCCCCTAAGTCTTGTGTGGCGCCTTCTGGGGAATTTGAACCATCCCAATTCAGGCGTGAAGCTTCTGGAACTTGACCTGCCCAAGGCACTTGGTGAGAAGGTCAACGAGCTGGTCCTGAGTGTTGATGTAGCCGGCCTTGATGCTCCCCTCTTCCAAGTAGCTCCTGATAAAGTGGTACTTGCTTGCTGCGCTCATGGAAGATGGGTTCCTTTGCCAAGGCCAAGGCGGACTTGCTGCCCACCATGAGCTCCACTGCTTCTGCATCTCTTCCTAGGAGATCGCCTAGTAGCCGAGCCAACTAGAGAGCCTGAGTCGAAGCGGTAGTGGCAGCGATGTACTTTGCCTCGCAACTAGACAGAGCCATCACCTGCTGCTTGACCGACTGCCAGCTGATCAGACACTTGTCGAGGAAGAACAGACGCTGCTAGTACTCTTGGTTGTGTCGATGTCGCCGGCGAGGTCGCTGCCGTTGTATCCGACGAAGTGCTCTGCGCCGGGGCACCTCGGGTAGTGCAAGTCGTAGTTGATGGTGCCCTCGACGTAGCGCAGGATCCTTTTGATGGCCTACTCGTGCTCCGTTGTAGGCCACTGCATGAACCAACTGGTGTAGCCAACGACGAACACCAGGTCCGGCCGCGTGTGAACGAGGTAGCGAAGGCTGCCCACAATGTGCCGGTACCGTGTGTTGACCTCTTTCGTTGTGCTGTCGCGGCTCAGCTTCAACCTCTCCTCCATGGGAGTGTGGGCTAGGTTGTAGCCGGTGAGCCCACCCAACTCGACTATGTGCTTGGCGTAGATGGCCTGGCGAAGGGAGATGCCGGAGCTGTCTTGGTGGACCTCGATCCCCAAGTAGGAGAGAAGGCCTAAGTCGCTCATCTGGAAGGTCGCCTTCATCTCCTCATTGAACGCCTCCACCTCAGCCTGGTGCTGGTGATCACCAAGTCGTCGACGTAGATTCCTACTAGGTTGCAGCTGGTGAGCCCGCCCAACTCGACTATGCGCTTGGTGTAGGCGGCCTGGCGAAGGGAGATGCCGGAGCTGTGTTGGTGGACCTCAATCCCCAAGTAGGAGAGAAGTCCTAAGTCGCTCATCTGGAAGGTCGCCTTCATCTCCTCCTTGAACGGCTCCCTCCTTGGTGTTGGCGATCACCAAGTCGTCGACGTAGATGCCTACCAATAGGACATTGGCTCTCTTGCCCGTCAGTAGACAACAACCCTGTGAGGACTCCGCTGGAACCCTATTTGCTTGAGGGTGGAGTCTAGCTTGGCGTTCCAAGCTCGGGGTGCCTGCCGCAAGCCGTACCGGGCCTTGCGCAAGCGAAGATCCTTGTTCTCCTTGCCGGGGGTGACGAATCCCGGCGGTTGGTAGACGTAGACCTTCAGTCAACTTAACTTGTTTGCCTAAATGGCCCTTTAGACTGTTAAAAGCCGTGTAAACGCTACACAGTGGTACACCATACACCGTTTCCGTTTAATCATCCGTTTAGCTTGTTTTAATTGGCTGTTTAGCCTGTTCAATGCACTGTTTAGTCTGAATAATGGCTAAACAGCAGGTGACCCACCATTTACTGTTTAACGTTTAGGAAAACATTGTTGTTGAGGAAGGCAGACTTGACATCCATGTGGTGCACACGCAATCCCTCCTAGGCCACCAGCCCGAGGAGACGAACGGACTCCATCTACGCGACAGGCGTGAAGGCGTCATCAATGTCAACTCCTGCTGGACGAACCCTCGCGTCACCAAACACGCCTTGTGGTTGATCACCGCCTTGGCCTCATTCTTATTGAGCTTGTAGACCCACTTAAGGGTGATGGCTTGATGGCCGGCAGGAAGATCAGCTAGCTCCCACGATAGATTCTGCTCGTATGCGTCCATTTTTTGCTGCATCGCGGCGAGCCATGCCACGTCTCCCTCTGCCTCAACAAAGGAGCGGGGCTCGCCGTCCTCGTGCGCCAGGTGTAGCTCCGCCTCGAAGTCGTGCATCATTAGTCTAGGGATGGGCTGATCACCAAGGATGTTATCCATGGTGCGGTAGCGCAGAGGCTCGTCGTCGTGGTACACATTGATGCGATCCTCGTCATTGGATAGCGGAGTGGAGAACTCCACCGTGCGTTGCCCATCACGGACCGAAGCTGCCACCTGCCGGTGCTGATCCTGGAGGTGTGGGCGCCGATGCGAGAGTGAGGAGCTGATGTAGGAGAGTGAGGCACCGCTGGTGTAGAAGAGTGGGGCGTAGTCGATAGTGGAGGACTCGCTGGTGGTGTAGGCGATGGAGGACTCGCCGGAGCTGATGGCAAGCCGGGTGCCGAGGTGGATGAGCTCGGTGAAGATGAGCTGCTAGCTCCCCGTCTCCCTTGAAGTAGACATAGTCGACGACGAAGTCTGAGAGTCGAAGTCGAACCGTCGTCCACCGCCTTGTCCCAAGCCCAGCCTCATCCTTCATCGAACACAATGTCCAGGGAGATGTGGACGCACTATGTCGTAGGGTCGAGGATGCAGTAGGCCTTGATACCCTCGATGTAGTCGATGAAGACCCCTTGGCATGCTCTGGTCGTTGAGCTTGTCGACGTGGTTGAGCTCCTTGGTGAAGGCGAGACAGCCGAAGACGCAGAGGTGGCTCACCATCGGCTTGCGCCCATGCTAGGCCTTGTATGGCGTCTTGCCATCAAGGGCCTTGGTGGGCGAGCGGTTGAGGAGATGGATGGCAGTCATCACCGCCTCTGCCCAGTAGATTGTCGGCATCCCTCTTTACTTGAGGGCGTGGATAGTGGCCACCACCGTCTGGTTGCGGCACTCAATGATGTCGTGGGTCTCGAATGCCGGAGTCGAGCTTGGAGAAGAACTTCCACCGCCCGGTCATGTGGTGGGTGGTGCCGGTGTCGAGGTACCAGCCATTGGTCTTGTCGTCGCTGGACCCATTGCCGAGGAAGACGTGGGCCCGTGGCTCGTCGAGGTGGAGGAGTGCGACAGCGGCCGGCGCAGGAGGTAAGTGCATCTCGATGCTCCCGTGCATGAAGAAGAAGAACAAAGCCACCTTGTCACCCTCCTGCGCTTGCGGACGTGTGCCTGACCGCCACGCTTTGCCTGCCGGCAGTCCTTGGCCTAGTGGCCCGCCCTGCTGCAGTTCTTGCTGGTGTTGTCATGAGTGGCCTTGTGCTCGCCGTTGGTGTCATTAGGAGTACCACCACCTGCCTTGTCCTGCTTGGACGGCTGCTGCTTGTGGCTGCTTGTTGAACCTGAAGCTGAAGAACCTGAGGCCTCCCCCTTCTTTCGCTCCTGCTAGACACTGCTCCTCAGTGAAGAGAAGCTTGCCACCTATTTGTGACAGGCTTTGAGAGAGGTAGCTGCTCGTAGTTGTCGACGGCCTTGAGGCGACCTGTCACCTCCTTGATCGTCAGCTCGGAGAAGTCCAGCAGCGTCTCGATTGACAGAGCCACCCACGTGTACTTGGGGACGACACAGAGGAACTTCTCGATAGCTTTCTCCTCGTCGATGTTGTTGTCGTTGATGTTTTTGTTTCACCGTACCACGCCAACTGCTGCATCAAGGTGTTGAGGCGGAGAGCGAAGTCAACGATGTCCTCGCCCGACTTGAAAGCCAGGTTCTCCCACTCCTGACGGCATAGTTCTTACGGCGTAAAGGCGAGGCACGGCGATGGGGGGGCGCCTGGACGCCTAGGCGCCCGCCTTGCCCGCCTAGGCGCCCATTCTGCAAGGCGATGGGGGAGCGCCTGGACGCCTAGGCGTCGCCTAGGCGACGCCTTGAGAACTATGGCTGACGCAGCTTCTGAAGCGTGGACCTGCAGGCACGTCGAGCCCACCAGCGTTTCGTCCGTACGCGCGGTCGGTGCCGTCCATGTCCGTACGCGCCCCTGCATCCCGTGGCCACGCATCGTCGAAGCTGCGCTCGTGCAGTCCGCCCAGATGATCCGCATTGCGTCCGCCTCGAGCGTGGGCTCCGCGTGCGTCTCCGCGGCAGCCTCCGCAGCCTGCCTGGCTGTCTCCGTGGCCCGCTCGCCCGCGAGCTCGGCAACCATGAGCCGCTCTGCTCAAGCGGCTACCTCCACCTGGTCTGCTGCCTCCCGCTGCTGCCTCTGTGCCGCATGCATCCGCCGCCTGCGCTGCTGTGCGCTCATGCTCCACACGCGCTGCGGCGTGCCGGCGCCGTCCTGCAGAAGTCAAGCTCTCGACCGAGTGGGAGGAGTGAGAATGGCAGTGGCTGGGCATGGCGTTTCATTGGGATGCAGAAAAACTACAGGTAAGAAACTTAGGCTCTAGATACCAATTGTTGGACTCAAAACACAGGTTTTGGGGCTAGATCTTGATTTCATTAACTTCGCCACAACTACGGCAGGTTGGGGATACATATAGGGTAGCTTGCTTGGTCCTTAAGAAAGGATTACAACATATTCTAGAGATGCTAAAAGATAAGGTGCTGACACAGCAGCCACCAACTACTCTAGATAGGGATCCTAAGTAGATATAAGCACAAGACTTATAGCTGTCACTCTGCTCAATCGGAATCGGAACAAGTTTATAAAAAATAATACAACAGATGACATCATAAATTTAAATCTTGACTTTATAAAATTATGCTTTATGCTTAGTATAACTACTAGTAAGTAACACTGTCAAACAATTTTCTTTGACGTTGCAGTGTTAATTGGACCCCTTCTTTTTTGCTGAAGCGGTACCTCTTGACAGGAATCCGAGATGGTCCCCATGAACCATTCATCGCAGACTCAGTAGATTTTGTTGTGGGTCAGGTTTGTAATAATTTTAAACACATTAGATGCTTTTTAATCGGTAGAATCCACAAGGTTTAAAATGATTTTATGACATGTTATAAATATGACTAATCAAGCTTCATGTTATATAATCATATATATTTCTATTTATTAGATGACTTCATGTGATATGTTAAATATTTCTATTTGGATGATTATTTTAATGATAACAAGCCATTGTTTTTCTTCATTACCCATTTGCGCACATGTTCTGCGTGCCAGGTGGAGACATTGTCAAGAGATGACCTTTCGTCAAGGTTGATGTTAAATGTTGATGTTGCATCCATTGGTTCATTAATGTTGCCAGATTCACTCATCACTATAATGGATGTAAGTTACCTAAAATTCATGTACGCATTAGAAAACTCATTTATTACTGTTCACATAGGCTTTTCCTATGCTCGAGAGAGAAAAAACATACTCCCTCCATATAGGATTTAGAAGTCGTTTAGGACAGCGATACGATCTTCAAAACACAACTTTGACCTCTTATTTTTATAAAAAATATTTAGAAAAAATGATATATGTATACTTTTATGAAAGTATTTTTCAAGACAAATCTATTCATATAATTTTCACATTTGTAAACTCAACAATTTAAAAGTTATTGATGATTTATATTCCCAATGTTTGACCTAAACCTTGTCCAAAACGACTTCTAAATCCTATATACAGAGGGAGTATGTTTTTTTTTAGCTCTCCATTCTGTGAATTGGCTGCAATGGCAAGATTCATATGGCCATATATGTATGGTTACCATAAGATTTTGAAATCGAGTCGTAACATCTATGAGTAGGTTGGGGCCTTGGAGGATGAACATCTTTGAATTTGGTTTACTTCAGTAACTGATGACTTTAGGACCAGTAATGACTTCCACATGTTGTCCTTGCAATAATTGATGACCTTTGACAGTGTAATACCTCATATGCTAACACTAACAGTGTGCAGTGAGCTTCTTTGCACAGACAAACGACTACTCTGCTGTTCCCCAGCAGTTGAAGGAACAGTTGAATGAAAGGTACCCTGGTGCAAGGCGTGCTGTACTGAAGACTGGTGGTGATTTCCCCTTCCTGTCACGTCCAGACGAGGTTAATCTGTACCTTCAGGTATTGCTGCAGATGTGTATGTCGTTTCTGTTTCTTTGTTAGGGGAACTTGAAGAGTAATTATTGAAGCATTGTCAGCTACATTTGAGGCGAGTTGGTGTAGAACCAAGGTCAGAGCTGGTCCAAGGCTTCACCCGAGATGGCAGTGCTGGGAGTTCAAAGGATCAGAGAGATGGAGGGGACAGTTTTGGTAATAGTGGTGAGGACAATGGCCACCATGGTTCAGGTGGCACTGATCATGACAGGCACCATTGTGGATCAGAATCACACAATTCTGATGAGCCAATACCAACAAGCACAATGCTTGCCAATACTGTACTAGGTATGCTCTGCTCAACCCTGCAAGCTTCACCACGGATGTTCATGATACTTCAATGTTTTGTCATTGCTTTTCACATTTCTTACAGATAGCTGTTCCACAATTGAGTACTGAATATGCCCTTTTGCCTTGCATGCAGAACTGGTAATTTAGGAAATCATGGAAGCGTGTTTTGCAGCTATATTGGGGCCATTGTTGCCGGTAGGAAAGGCAAAAGAGCACCTCAAATGATGGAAAGGCGCTTCTATATGTTTGTATAATATATGCTTGTCTTCTATATTTAGTTATTTACCAAATTTACTGTGTATGTAGCCTGTAAATTGCATTCCATATGCCCGAGACATGATGTGATTGTGCGGCTTTCTTGAAACAGAATACCTCATTGATCTCTCTTTCGGTAGTTTCTTGCTAATTTGTTTGAGACCAATTCACTCTAGCTTTCGTGTCTGAATTCAGTTAAATTAAATCTGACCATATTACTGATTCTCCGTTTTCTCAGCATTGCTGACTGCTTTTTTTCTGACGTGATAACCTAGCTCATGCAGAGTTTCAGACTGATATTTTTTCAATTAGACAATTGTGCAACTCCCTCCTTAAGGAGAGGGTGAGGCTAACGCGTTTTTCTAGAGTAACTCTAGCAGGATCTCTCTTACGTAGCTAAATGTGGATTTTCACGAAAAAAAAGTCTAGACTCTTACTAAGAGCAACGTCCTAAGCCCTAATAGCTAAATATAGGTGTCCAAGCTAATAACATTATTAAATATAGGTGTCCAAGCTAATAACATTATTCCAGTAGAGCCTCTACTTCAGACCTCATATTTGGTTGGGCATTCATATTTCTTCCTCAGTGACCCAATAGGACAGTCTCCATCCTCCATCACGTGTTCTAGCTCTCTCTCTTCCCCTCCACATGCATGATACCTTACGGTCACCAGTTCGATCCTCCAATTGTGTCCTGTCCAAAGGAAGAAGAAAGAGACAATGATGAGTGGGTCCCTTTTGTCACTCTCCAAAATAGGTTCGGGGGTCCAAATTTGGGTGCTGCTGTTGGAGTTGAAGCCAAAAAATTGAACCCCAAGAAGTAGGGAGATTACCCAAATCAAAAGTAGGGACCTTTTTTTGAGGGCCACTGCTGGAGTTGCTCTATGCCCCTCAAATTTAGGTGGGCATTCAAATCCTTCGACCCTCATTTTTGGGGGCTAAGGCCAGATCTTTTTCACGTGCCCTTGCGATTTCTCTCGTGACTCAGGCTGGGTTGAGGCCTCCCTTGGCGGTGGACGGCTATAATTCATGTCGCAACTCCTGCCCCTTTGTAGCCGTGACTTCTCTGTCATCATGCCCCTCTAATGAATATGACTCTTGAACGATTGTCATGATTCCTCGTGTTTTGGCCAAGAAAGTCTATGACAAGTGAGTTCTAGATGTCATTCTCCATTGGAATGAGTTTGGACGCTCTGTTTTGAGGACCATTGCTGCACTGCATCCCAAAAATATAGGCCTCAAAAGTGGGGGAGACATCAAATGAAAAGTGGGGGCCTGTTTTGAGGACTATTGCTGGCTTTTCTTGGCTAAATCATGCCATATGGTCGTGTGGCAATTCATCTAGGCTAACAAAATACCACTGTTGCTCAAAACATTGTTTCCTAATAATATTGTTTATGAATGACACATAGACTAGTTCATACAGCCACATGAACACCTAGCTAACATGTAGGTATGGACAACTCCCCATGTTTCATAATTACCCATGAAGGGACCGATGATAAGAGAGGTAGTGAATTAGTCAACTTAAAAACTAGCTTTAAAACTATGGCCTTTAGTTTCTACCTAGTCAAAATTTATGCAATAAATAAGCTATGTAGATCTACATCTAAGGTTTTGCTAGGTATGTTGCTAGCTATTTCTACCATGAAAGAGTTATGTAACCTAGGTTCCAATCTTATCAACTAGCATATCAATCTAAGTTAGGAAAATAAGCACACAATGGTGCAAACTGTTTGGAATATGCTATAGAGGTAATCATAGAGATGATGATATTACGATTGTATCCATGACATATATTATGAGTTCAATGAATATCCATTGTAGACAAACTTGTATCGATTGACAATTATGTGAATTGTTTGTGAAACTCTTTTACTTGTATGGTTATTCTAAAGTTGTCCCAGATCAGAGTTCGTGTGAGGACACACATGAATATTAGATTAGCACATGTATTAGTTGATGACTATGTTTCACAAGTCATAGACATAAAGATGTCAAACTAATAATGTGGGCACATGTATGACAAGGGGCTGGACATCTCCAACATGAGATGTTCTTATTATCTCTCTATGCATCATGGATGTTATGTCCTTAGACCTGAGATTGTCGTATGTACTCAATGTGAAATGACCTACTTAGGGACTATTAAACGCTACTCCGTAATAGGGTAGCTATAAAGGTGGTCTTTGGGTTTATCGAGAAACATGTTGTGAGACATAGATAATCAAGATGGAACTTGCCCCTCTCTATGTGAGAGAGATATCACTAGATCACTTAAGTGATTGGATCAACAAATGTATGGTCGTGCTTGGGTTAAGTGTTAACCCACGAGTTGGACCAAATATCATGTGGCAAGGGAATATATGTATGTGTATGTAGTGGTTCATCTGATATGATCTTTGCGTGTGTATAGGAGTTGTCACGCCTTGCTAGAGGCCGCTGTCAATTATTGGACGAGTAGGAGTACTCGGCCCATGTCTATATGTACGTGAACCCATAGGGTCGCACGCTTAAGCCTAATTCAGGTTGGACCCGAATTAGACAAGGCTTAGGGTTTTCTAATTGGGCCTCCAACTCGGGGCTAATTGGAGGACACCTATATAAGAGAGGGAGGGGGCGCGGCCAGGATGATCTCATGCCATTAGACAACCGCCGCCGCCGCTCACCCACGCTCACGCCTATTGCTCCTCGCGGACCTAGCAGTCTGGAGGCGCAACGCTTATTCCCCGCACGTGTGGGATACCTCGGAGGTGCTGCATCTGGAGCACAAGGATGAACCGCGCGAGAGGGATTGACGTGGTGGATGACCACGCAACTGCATGACACTGCTACTACACGTACGACTACACCGAGTCGCTTTCGCTGCACCTACACATCTAGTGGTAATCCCGTGATCTATAAGTGGCAGGTGATCCTATTTTATGAGGTCGAAATTTTTGTTTTCTAGCTAGCGAAGCGTCCTCATAATCCATCAGTGGTATCAGAGCTGTTACTGCATTGTTATAGATTTGATTGGGTACATATAGAGATATGTGCAGTTTTAGATGAGTCTCTGATCTTGGTTCATGGTTATTGTGCTGGTATTGTAACGATGTACTCGTACCGGTCGGAATTCTGCCATCCGAGTTAAGTGATACATGTAAACCCAGTCATGGCGAGATAGAGATCAATCAGATTGATCTAATTAAACCCTAGGTCAAGTGCCAGGCGCATATGATGTGTGGCGGTAGTATATGGGATCTACTGCCGGGCGACGGATTGCCAGGAAAAGTGTTGTTCAGTAAAACAACCATAACTTTTGATCTGTAACTCGGATTGAGACGATCTCTAAACGAAAATCATAGTGAAAATGTTACATCCGATTCTCCACCATCAAACCATGTTTGCCAAAATTAGAATTGCGAGAAAAGGCTGGGAAAATAGAGTTTTTGGCCCTGCAAGTTTAGACGTCGGAATCGGTTAACTCTGTTTTATAAGGATTTATGACTGGTATAGCCCTTATGTGTATGTGATGCATGTATGTAATAGATTCATGGCTTGCATGTCATGATAAGACAATATGGCTGGAGCCACATAGATATTGTCCATATGATGTAATGGCCTGCGTGCCAATCTGTGATGATCTTACCTGCGACTATATAATTTTAAATTCACTGCCTTGTATTAGTGATAGCTAGTGTTGGTGGAATCATTGCTAGAGGATGGCGTACATGGATCATGGAGATGGAGATCACCATGATAAATAGATACATGGAGATGGAGATCCCCAAAGTGATCATGGGCTATACCAAGTTATATCTGTGTTTATGACGTTCTTACTATGTTCTACTTTCATATGTGATGATGTTTTTGTCTACATGCGCCCGGTAGTGAAGTAGAACAATCCCTGAACAATGTTTAAGTTACATGCTCCCCTAAACCTTGCACTGTCATGTGTCTTGTACAATCAGTGGTAGGTCTATAAAATTAGGGTGCCACTGGTTTTCCTTAACTAGGCAGGTTCATATCGGATACTTACTGCAGAAGGGTTGGTTTCTTGAACAAGATCATCCTAGAGGTTAGGGACCTTGGAGCATAAATAGTTGCGCAACACAAGCATAGAGATGGCACCCCAACAACAAGAGTCATATATGATATGATTAGCAAGGAGTTGCTTACCGATCTACCATGTCTACTAGCGGTGATACTAAAGTTCACTAGTACACTTGTTAGTTGTGGGTCTTGAATCACTAAGTATCAATCAAGGGATATTGATTTTAGTGGAAGTAGATTTTATTTAATATTATTTACTCTGTCTTGGATACGTTGTCTTAGTATTTTGCATTACTTTTGTTGTAGACTAATGGCGCCCACCACTCAAACATTTACTTTGCGCTCAATTCTTGAGAAAGATAAGTTGAATGGAACAAACTTTGTGGATTGGATTCGCAACCTGAGAATTGTTCTCAGGGCTGAGAAAAAGGAAGAGATTCTAGACACCCCATTACTAGAAGCACCTGCTGATACTGCACCTGCTGTAGAGAAGAACGCTTACAAGAGAGCATGTGATGCTAATCTTGAAGTGAGTTGCCTCATGCTTGCTTGTATGGAACCTGAGCTGCAGATGCAGTTCGAAAATAATCATGCAGCGTATGATATAAGCATAGCACTTAATGATATGTTCCAAGTAGAGGCTAGGAAAAGGTTCCAAGTCTCAAAAGCTTTTGTTGAATGCAAGCTAGTAGAGGGTGTAGCAGTTGCCCCACATGTAATCAAGATGGTTGGTTACACTCACAGGTTGGAGAAGCTAGGCTTCCTAATTGGCCAAGAGTTGGCTACTGATTTCATTCTCTCATCTCCTCC
>Ga0182004_10001838_pt1 | contig 16051 bp, 11 predicted proteins | sample Sormic07211540_1_FD_120479 | JGI IMG/M metagenome (GOLD analysis project Ga0182004, IMG submission 120479) | Endophyte microbial communities from Sorghum bicolor roots, Mead, Nebraska, USA - 072115-40_1 MetaG | ecosystem: Host-associated > Plants > Roots > Unclassified | place: USA: Nebraska...
AGGCAAAGTTCCACAAGGTAATAAATGATGCAAGCACATACCCTTCCATCATACGACAAAGAAGCGAATAATGATGGATCATGGGAGCTCCATGCAATACCTACAATTTTAATTAACCCTGTGATTCCTTGTCAAAGTTCTAATTGATAAGTGAAGTATGAAGGTTGGAGGATACCATAGATGCTGTCTTCGTAGTCGGTATATGAGTTGAGTAATGGTTCTTCTTGCCTATTCGGTGAACCAGAAGGGCTGTGGAAAATGACCAGGCATCAATATCCCAAATTTAAACAAAATGATATAACAAACACACACCAAAAAAGAAAACACAGACCTATCAGATTCAGAATCGTCACTGCTAACTTTAGCCAACCATAAATTTACAGTTGAATCTGTTCCAGCACTCTACAAAAGATTCAATGTCATCAGTACAGAATAAAACCAATATCATAAATTTACAGTTGAATCTGTTCCAGCACTCGACAAAAGATTCAATGTCATCAGTACAGAATAAAACCAATATATCATTACTTTAACCCCACAAAAAAGTTGCATGTGAGGGGAGGAGTGAGACGGACCAGAAGCAACTCGTCATACTCAGGATTGTGCCGAACAGCCCATGTCCTGTAAAAATAATGAGACCATAAAATCCTGGATATTTGCTAGATATAAGAAAGACAAAACAGGTCTGTGTAATCACACATGTTAGTGACCGAAGCATTTCTAGAAATCTAACTCTGAAAAGGATGAAGTTGCTCTTGTTCGATGGAAATGTTAGTGACCGAAGCATTTCTAGAAATCTAAATCTGAAAAGGATGAAGTTGCTCTTGTTCGATGGAAGGTAAATGTCAAACCGTACACATTCACAGCATATATGCAAACAGAACAGATTGAAAACATTTAAAGATTGCAGCGAAAGATTCTAGTTTGAGTATATTTTTACACAGTACATACCAATGTGAGTGCCCAGGGAGATCTTTTAGAGGATGCTTAAGCATTCTGAGATCCCACAAGCGAATTCCAAATTCGTCTTCTGCTGTTGCCTGAAGTGTATAATCGATTACTAATCAGAAGCAAATATTTTATTTGGGCACAGGAGTATAAGTTGATAACAATTCAATAATGAACCAGTAATAGCTGTCCTTGTTACTGAACTTGAACACGGGTGTCCAATTAGGCAGACTCTATGAAATTGGATTGGGACTTATCTAGATTAAATTAATGCAATTATGAACCAATAAAAAATGAATTTGTTGGTAAAACACAATCAAGAGTTCTAATCAGTTATTTAATAATAACACAGCAACAACTCATGTCATACCCCAGTGTGGACATGATGCTTAACTACTGAAGCAAGAAAAAATATACAAAATCCACAAACAAAATATAACAAAATAAAGTTGAAATGTAACCAAGAAACAGAAGGTAATACAAAGCTGTTGTCTTCAGTGTTACTACAGAAAGCTAATTCATAAGAATATTCATTTTATGTAAATATATATGAAGTATTGCTTGATATGGGAAACAAGAAAGTGTCGAACTTACGATAATGTTTTGCTTCTTGGGGTTATAATCCACGTCCCGTATATGTGCATGTTCAATTGCAGTTGATTTTCTGAGAATGGTACATTTAAAGATAAATATAACTACAACATTTCAATAACCGAACTACAGATAAAAACATAGTAAATAGTAGAAGGTCAAGATAAAGTATTAACTCCATAGAACGTAGATCCCACAACTGAAGTGACGAATCAGATATTGCAGCAACTGAATTATGATTGTGTGGATCCCAAGCTCCACCACGTAAATTTGGAAGCATGTCAGCTGATCCTTGTGAGATCACCTGTAATGTATGAATTCAAATTAACACCATTGTGAGGTATGAAGTATATAAACAGATGGTCTGTAGGTTCTTGACATTTCATAATCTGGTACTTAAGTTAATGTTTGAAAACAGAGAAAGTATTTTGCAAGTATGCTGATGATATATTGATGAACAGAAGGATGATGGCACACCTTAGCTGATTTATTTGACGTGTCTATGCTCCAAAGAAAAATATTTTGGTCATCAATGCTAATTAGTTTATCATGCTTTCCAAGTGGCCACCAGATCACACTGCAAACCAGCTTAGAGGTGTCAAGAACCATGAATAAAGATGACACACATATCACAAGCAGCTTTTAAGAATATGAAACAAGCGAGACTAGTTTAAAAGATTTATATCGAAATAACTATAGAAGTTGAAATAAAACATTCTCATCTATTATGTCCTTCACGAGCACTGTGGGAAATAATCCTTGTATTGCTTAATTGGTGCTCATAATGTGAAACACGTGCAGCATGCTAGATAGGAAAGAATTCATTGCATCTTTCTTAGTAACTATACTCTTATCTCAATGTTCATGTGTAGCGAACAAGTGATGTAGTCACAAAAATGAGGCCAAAATAATATAACTACAAATAAACACCATGCGGTTCAGGAAGGAACATTAACCCCACATTTGCATTTCAGCCACCAAAGTTGGACACATAAGTCTGAAATTCAAAGCATAGGAAGAATCTATCTAGTACAGTAAGTAGATCAAACATCACTAGAGCAACCAAAAATCAACAGAAACAGGAGTGCACCGTCTAATCTTGCCCCTATGCCCACTAAGCTCAAAGAGCTGGTCAAGTTGCGGTGAGTTTGATTGCCCATTGACCTCTGGCATCTTCCAAACTGACGCACCATAGCCCTCACCTGGCATTCACATCACGAAATTTTCAAATTACAAGAAAATCACACACTACAGATTTGCAAATTGCAATGCTCACGAACAGAGAGGCAACTTTTCCGTTCTTTACCAGACGTGTAGACTGTGGAGAAGATCCTGTGATCGAAGGGGCATGATTTGAGGTCCCAGATCTCGTCGGGGTGGTAGAAGAGGCCATCGCACACCAGCTCGCCCTCCGCCGGCGAAAGCCGGATCAGGTGCACCTACTTGGACGCACGCAGAGGATTCGAGATCCAAATCAAATCTCACCCCATTTCCCCTGACAGAAAAAGTACTAGGAGTACTCGAATCGCAATCCCACCAGGCGCGACGCGCGGCGAGACACGCACCTCGTTCTCCTCCTTGAGGCTGAGGGTGCCGGCGAGGAAGGTGGTCGAGCCGGCGTCCGCGCGCACGTCGGCGATACACCGCGCCTGCAAGTGCAGAGAGAGAGGAGGAAGGGGTTAAGACAGGTCGCTCAGGAAGGTTCCAGAAGGCGCCGCTGCCGCTGCTGCTTTGCTTGCCTGGTACTTGAGGCCGCCATAGACGATGCCGCTGGATCCGCCCTGCATTCTCGCGCGCGCGCTTCGGATCCGCGCGGCGACGCCGCTGATCGCTCGCTCCGAGACGGGAAGAGACCGCGCGGAGCAGGCAGCCGCCTTCCACACTACTTTAGACGAAGAAAGAATACGCTTTGGCAGAGTGAAAGCGTATTTCTTAGGAAATACGTGTTCAGAGAGGAGCTGGCGCAATGGCAGAGGAAGACGAAGCGGATGGTGACGTGGAGGAGGAAGCGGATGACGGGACGGCTGTGGACGTGGCGCAACGGGCATCGGCTGGTCCGCATCCCCTCTCCACCACTCCTCCCCACCCCAAAAGCATCGCGGCGGGCCACGCCACGTCGCCACCAGCCGCCCCTTGCCCACCGCCATGGCGTCGACCAGCCTCGCCGCGCTGCCATCGCAGCTCGCTTCCCCGGGCCGCCTGCGCCGCCGCGCCGCTCTCTCCTCTGCTAGCCGCTCGAATCTCCTCCTCCACCGCGCAACCAAAGGTACCCCCGCCATTTTGCTTCCCGTTCCCGAGAGCCGCCTGCGAGTCGTGCGCTGCCTCCCGGGTAACAGAGTGCGTGTTTGCTTCTGCAGGTGGATCGCGATGCAGGCTGGCGGTGACCTGCAACGCGCAGGCGGTGGCGCCGACCAGCATTGCGCAGGGGACGCCCGTCCGACCGACGAGCATACTGGTGGTGGGCGCCACGGGGACGCTGGGGCGGCAGGTGGTCAGGAGGGCGCTGGACGAGGGCTACGACGTCAGGTGCCTCGTCAGGCCGCGCCCGGCGCCCGCAGATTTCCTCCGGGACTGGGGCGCCACTGTCGTCAATGTACGGTTACCTTGGGTTGCCATTGCTACTACACTATTCAATCTGTGCAATTGTACCTGTTTTCGCTGTTGGTGGTAATTTTGTGTGCTTTGCATTCGAACTGATTAGGCCGACCTCAGCAAGCCGGAGACCATACCTGCGACACTTGTTGGTATTCACACAGTCATTGACTGTGCGACAGGACGGCCAGAAGAGCCCATCCGGACGGTATGCTACGGCCATTTCAGTGAATACAGTAACAAATTATTGTACTTCTCTGTTGTCCTGAATATTATTCTTGCATTAATATGTTTTTGCTGGTTGTTACTCAAGCTAATTCTATTGCTCTTAGTAGTGAAGAATTTCATCTGGCTGCATTTTTTGTTGTCGTAAGGATGGCGTGCTCTTGTATTGTACAAACATATATGCCATGGATCACTTGATTAGACTTGCTGATGGTTATTCCATTTAGGTAGATTGGGAAGGAAAAGTTGCTCTAATACAGTGTGCAAAGGCTATGGGAATTCAAAAGTATGTGTTCTATTCCATCCACAACTGTGACAAGCATCCTGAGGTTCCCTTGATGGAAATCAAGTATTGCACTGAGAAGTTCATTCAGGACAGTGGTCTGGATTATATCATCATCCGTTTGTGTGGTTTCATGCAGGTAGATTTGATCCTCTCCGTGTGATTCTGAGTCTTTGGCTAGAAAACGCTTTCTTACTGTCAATGATCCTAGTGAAGTACAATGATGATAGGTTACAAAAGGCAGTTCCTTGTTAGTGGAACTATACTATTAAAAGATCAAGTGGCGACATGACCTCGAGTTGATACATCGTGCCATTGTCATATTTGCTTGTTATATCCAGAAATAAATTCCTGTCTAACATTGGTTGCAATAGGGCCTTATTGGGCAATATGCTGTGCCTATACTAGAAGAGAAGTCTGTCTGGGGAACTGATGCTCCAACTCGGATTGCTTACATGGATACTCAGGTCTATATTTCCTCCTTGTCCATTTGAAAATGGGATCACCAATCTCTTTTTGGACCTCTCCACACCTTTCCTTTGACACATTCTGGTTAAATTATAGGACGTAGCTCGACTAACGTTTATAGCTATGCGGAACGAGAAGGCCAACAGGAAACTCATGACTTTTGCTGGCCCACGAGCTTGGACAACTCAAGAGGTATTAAACTGCACACTGTCGTTTTGAAGGAAATTAATTACATAGTATGTCCAGAAAAGTTTTGAACAATAAATCTATCTTCATATATTATTAAGTTTGTATCACTGTTGTCTTTCAAACTGTTATACAGTTCATTTTGTTTGTGATGCTAGATATTGTAAATGATGCTTCTCAGAATTATGTTTATTGTTTGTACTTCATCTTTTTTTTTCTTTATTTTGCCTCTCCAGGTGATTACTTTGTGTGAGAGATTAGCTGGGCAAGATGCCAATGTAACCACTGTCCCTGTTGCAGTCTTGAGATTTACTCGTCAGTTGACACGGTTCTTCCAATGGACAAATGATGTGGCTGACAGACTGGCATTTTCAGAGGTTATCATGTTGTCCTTTCTGTTCAGTCTACATGTGTCCATGTAATGGTAACCTGTACCATAGCTTGTGAAAACTAATAGAACATTTCTTTAAACCAGGTGCTCTCAAGTGACACAGTTTTCTCTGCTCCAATGAATGAGACCTACCAGCTTCTCGGGGTGGATGGAAATGACATCCTCAGCTTAGAGAAATATTTACAAGATTATTTTACCAACATATTGAAGAAGTTAAAGGATCTGAAGGCACAATCCAAGCAAACCGACATATTCTTTTGATAAGAAGTATTTCTGTGACCTGGGGACATATTTTACAGATCTGTGCCTCAAATGACAGATGAGTGAGCACAATTTTTTTCCTGTATATTTGCATTTTTGCATGTGCAAGAATGCTCTGTGCTATTAGATGATGTGTATAGAATCTTAACATTTTGAGCTATCAAAGTTCTGAAGTTTGTGCAAAACAGCATAGAGTCTATGGTTTCATGTCAACTTAAATTATTCAACAAAGGTATCTGTAGGCTCTGGTGGATGATTATATGCATTCTTTTCATGACTGTATATTAGTGTGTTCAAATTTATGCACATTTGTGGTATGTTCAATGCAAATATTGAACCACATTTTTTTAGAAAATGGAAGTAGTTTCATCCAAGCTTCATCCTGGTCATGGATAGATCACCCAGGTTCGGGTCCATTAGCAGTGACAATCGCCCTATGAAGACTCGCTTTCGCTACGGCTCCGGTGGGTTCCATTCCCTTAACCAAGCCCCTGCCTATGAGTCGCCGGCTCATTCTTCAACAGGCACGGAACTTCCCGACTCTGTGTGTCCACACAGCGTAATATAGAACCAAATTGATATTATAAGTATGCCATAAGTACTAGATGTACAACAAACTGAACTAGTACTTTTTATTTTTCCATTTGAGCAACTATGTGTGCACCTGTACTATACATCTGTTAAGTATACAATGACACATGGATCCTATAGAAGGCGGATGTCAATTGTAGATGTCAGTATGTATGTGCGATGAATGTTCAGGAGAGCAACCCTGCTCTGAACCAATCTCCTGACTAAGTGTGCTGCTCCATCCTCAAGATCCCCATTGTTGCATTCTAACACCTGCAGCTTCCCCTTCTTGCAACCAACCAAAATTTTCTTCTGGAATGCCTTGTGTAGAGAATTAGGGAACACCTCACAGCCAATATGGGGGGTGGCTTTCATATATATGGTCAAGGTACGACTTGGAGTACAAGTCACATGATATACATGTGTTAGACTATTCATATCTCTAATGCCTTGGACAAAAACCATTTGGGCATTGCAATTTGTTTGCCTTGGAGCTGCACTGTTAGGTTGAAGGTTGTGATCCCTGTAGCCTTGCTCAACAGCTTCAGGATCCTGCAATCCTCTTTGTCAAAAGTAACCTTCTTTGCAGCCTTCACGAATCTTTGCCTTTTTCACCGAGCGGAAATAAGACTGGATCTTGGCTTGAACTGCTGTGTCATCTCTTTTTCTGAGAGACATTTGCAGATATTTGACAATGGCCTTCAACTCGCAACTCAGTGAAGTTCTCATGCATCGCATTACAGAGATCAAGTACCTCAACATAGCATTCCATTTCTCCATCCAACATTTCACTGGCATGCCGTGCTCACATCATTCAGCGTCTGCTGGAAATTGTAAGAGATCACCAACATGCTATTCAAAATCTTAGTGTGATACATGTAGCAAGGCAAGTGGACACATTTTCATCTCCAGCTATTGGCACCAATAGTTACTATGGTTGTTTAGTCTACATCTGAGAACCTTGCATACATGCATGTTGTATTTTTTATGTAATGGATAGTGGGTTTCAGCTTTATCCTATGCCTAATCGCTTGGGACTAAAGGCTTATTGTTATTGTTGCCTCAACATCTCTTCTATTACTTGTTGAAATGGAGCCATGAGCTTTGTATGTTAATTTCCTGCTTTAGGAGACTCAAATCTGTTCATTTTTTTCATGTTCCAACTGTTGCAGAAAAGAATCCAAATTAGTGTGTAGCTTATTACTCGTGAGCTTTAGTGGAATCTATTTCTTTTGTGATACATGTGATGCAGCCTGTTTTCAGGAAATTATTGATAGATTGGTTGTCTGTTAGATCAGCTGTGTGCTAACTATAAGTTTATATGCCTTTCATGGTGGAGCTGGTGTATCCATGCATAAGGTGAAAACGGTGTCGAAATTACATTGTGAAACAGATGTTGAGACAACATGCCTATTTGAAAAATCAAACAATTATGCTACACTCTATTAGAATATTGCTTTCTGATCACAATAGTGTATGTTCAGTTTTTTTATTTGTAAACAAAAATACATCCTCCTTTTGTTTTTGTTTGTGTATTACAAATGTATAATGTTCAGGTTCATCATTGAACATATGCACCTTTTGGCCATGGAGAAGGTAAAAATCACTTCCTTGGTACCTTTGAAATTGAAGCATGCCTAAAGTACTAGGTTGACAACATGAACTGAACCAAAATTTTGTTTTCCATTGGGCTTTTTATATATATTTGTGCTATACAGATGGTAAAGTACATAGCGACTGGCAGATCCTTTAAAAAGCGGATAACAATCGCAGATGTCAAGAGTGTCTAAGCTAGAGGATCTATGAACTAAACATGTTCAGGAGTGTGACCCTGCTTTGGACTAATCTCCTGAACAGAAGTCCTGCTCCATCCTCGATATCTCTGATGTTACACTCTAACACCTGCAACTGCTCCTCGCAGATAACTGAAGCTTTCTTCTGGAACGCCTTCAAGATAATAGATGATTTGGGCATTGCAATTTGCTTGGCCAGGATATGCACTGTTGACTCAAGAAGAGAGGTAGTGATCTCTCTAGCCTCGCTCAACAGCCGCAAGATCCTGCAGTCCTCATCAAAGGCAACCTTCTTTGCAGCCTTCTTGAAATGTTTCTTTGCCTTCTTCACCAAGCGGAAGTAAGACTGGATCTTGGCCTGAATTGCAGCATCATCTGCTTTTCTGAGAGAGACTTGCAGATCTTGGATGATGGCCTTCAACTCGGTGAAGTCCTCATGCATGACGTTGCAGAGATCCAATAGCTCAAGAGAGCGTTCCATCTCTCCATCCAACATTTTCCTCTGTTGTGAGGAGCAAACTTGGTTGCTAGGCAGGCACATAATCTCCTCAATGGAGTTGTAGATGTCTCCAAGCCTCCTTAGACCATTGGAGATTGTCTCAATGGTCATCGAGGGCGAAGAGGTGCATGCCTCAAGGATTTGTAGCTCCTCCTCAACTTTGGAGGCAGGCCTAGAAGGTAGACTGATTGATCTTTGGTGGCAAGCCATGGCTGTTGCTGGCTCTTTTATGTTTGTTGGCTGTGGAGATGAGAGGTGAGATAGCAGGTGTTGGGTTGAATGTACTGGCCTCCAGCTTGAGGCCTATTTATACCCAAGAAGTGTGCGAGGTGGCATGGCATCATGTTGATGGTGAACAAACATAATTCTTCCTTTTTGTTTTCCAAACTTTCTAACTACTATGGTTTGAAACCTGCAAGGTGGCTACAGCACATGGAGTCTGTTACATGACTCAGCTTAGTTCTGTTTTTTTTTAATTTCAGTAGCTATCCTCCCAATGAGCTATCACATTGCCATGTTCCAGCTATTGGCGGCAATAATCAACAGGTTAGTTAAGCTCAACTGGTGGATCTTGACATAATTGCATGCTCAAGCTCATTTTAGTGGATTGCTAACCAATTATTATTTGTGGTGACAAGCGTGTTATGGAGCCAGTGTGCAATTCTTAATTTGAAAAGATGCTTTATTCAGCGGAATTCATGCTACTTACACGCTCAACCTCGTGTGTTGGAGCTGACTTGTTTTAGGTGTGGGAAGCAAGATCCACCCCACGAGGATCCTTTGCTTGTTGCTTGGACAACACATGGCATCTACATAACATGCACATCTCTACTGAAGCATTACAAAGATTAACTTCTTTAAGCGTCAATAACGATGAGCATCTTTTGAGTATTCTAAAAATTAACATAATTAAACTGTTAAAAAACTTGACAACAATACTTTTTTGAGCGGATCCATAAACAGTAAAATTGGTAACAGTAGTTTGACCAAAACTGTGACCTTTTCAGTAATTTTCTGTACAGTTGCTCATTTACAGGTATGCTACAAAATTATGACCAATCGCAAGGGATTGGAGCTGGTGCATAATCTATAAACTGAGAGTGTTGAGGAGAGAGACTCTGCTCTGGATCAATTTCCTGAACAAAGTCTCAACTACGCTCTCAAGATCTACAATGACCAACTCTGTATCTTGCAATTTCTCCTCGCAAACAACTCTTCTTTTCTTGATTGCCTTGGAAACAAGGGACCATTTGCTGGAACTTGAGATAGCAATTTGCTTCGATAGAAGATAGGACAAGGATTCTAGCATGGAGATTGCAATCTCCCTGGCTTCAGCCAAATGCTTGACCACCCTGCAGCTGTCCTTATCAACTGAAGTAGGCTTCTTGCTGATCTTCTTGAACTGATTATGTGCTTTCTTGGCCAAGTGGATGTAAGACTGGATCCTGGCTTGAAGGGCCAAGTCATCTCCTCTCTTGATAGCCAGCTGCATCTCCTGGATGTTGATCTTGATCTCTGAAAAGTTCTCTTGCATGGTGTTGCAGAGATCGAGCAAGACAAGGGAGAGCTCGACCTCTTGCTCTACCATTTTCCTCTGTTGTAATCGGCACAGGCTAGCTTGGCTACTGGATGAGCAAATTGTCTGCTCAATGTTGTTGTACACTTCTCCAAGCCTTTTGATACCATCGACAATTGTCTCAATGGTAGCAGAAGAGATGGTTTCCTTGAGGCTCTGCAGCTGTTCTTCAATGTCGATTTCTTCAGATCGAAGGCTGGAAGGCAAACTCGTGGATCTGATAATGGAAGCCATGGCTGAAACTGGAAGTGAAGAGAATGGAGAGAAAATTATCTGCAATGGTGTCGACCAGGTATACGGTTTCCCGGTATATATAACCAAAGAAGCTGAAGCAATGGCATTGTGGACCCTACCAACAAGAAGAATCTCTCTGGTCATGAAGTGCTGGGCTGTTGCGACATAGCCACTAGTCTCCACTGCAGGTTGATGCTTTCTGTATGTTCAACCTGAGCAAGAGGAATCTCTGAATGTGGCCTGATGAAGCTCTCATAGTGCTATCTCCCAATTATAAGCAGCATGTATTATGTTGTTTACATTGAGATCTAGATCATGAGATCAGTGAACGTGCAAGGAAACAAGGAAAGAACGGTTGACCTGCTAGCTTCACCCACAGTTGCTGCCTCGTTGCCTGGTTGTTTCTCATGCTGGCAGGAGGAATCAGCAAGGCAGCTCAGATTTCGTGATGTGTGATAGCAATTGGCTGGAGCTGGCATGTATGCTAGTCGGTTTGGGGAGCAAGATCCACTCTGCAAGCATCTTTTGCTTGTTGTTTAGCAGGCACATCTCATATGAGTGACTATCATGTCCATCTTGATTCTGGCTGCTGCACAACAAATACAACCATATTTTTTTTCTGATAATATTTATTTGAATTTGGAATAGCAAACAAAAATGTGTTATCTAGCATACTCACGCATTGCATGCATAAGCAGTGATGTGGACACTTTTTTCTCACTTGAATTTTTTTTGTGTACATTTATATCTCATAAATACATAAAAAGGGCTTGTGACAACAGTGATCATGAAAGGAAATATGAGCGAGCTGTTTCTTTGGCAGTTTATGCTTCTAGTGAGGAATGCTTGCTTCATTTCTGCAGGCTCCGAAGCTCCTTGCATCGTTGTCATGTTCCCTACTGTGTTTACAACATTTAGAATCTGGGTTTCATAATCCCGAGACTGACTCATATGCTGTTCAATTTTGTAATGTATTATGCCTAACCGAATCACATTGCCATGTTGTAAATACCGGCAGCAAGAATAAGCATGGAGCTTACTGTATGTGCTCTACATGTTATTGCATCTGATTTTGAATTATTATCAACTGCAGGCTTAAGCCTCATGGCTGGAGCTGACATGCTATCACTTAGAGAGAGAGCATGATCCACTTTACAAGGATCTTCTGTCTGCTGTTGAGCAACATTTCATTTGCTTAGCTGTGACTGAACCGTTACCATTTTTTTTCATAACACCAGAAAAGTTTACTATTTTCTGGACAAGAAAAAGGAAACAGCAGAAAAACTGACAGCATGAGATGGATCAAAACTTTTGATTTTCTCATTGAGAATATCTATGTACACTTTCTCATAATATACATCAAAAAATTGTTTTCATGATTAGCTAATCCTCGAAAAGTCGGATACTAATCACTAGGAATCACAGTTGGTGTATGATCTACAAGCAAAGAGCATTCAGAAGAGAAACCCTGCTCTGGATCAGTTCCTGAACAAAGTCTCAACTCCACTCTCAAGATCAACAATGTCCAACTCCAACTCCTGCAGTTGCTCCTCCTCACACACAACTCTTCTCTTCCGGAAAGTCTTGGAGATGAGAGACCACTTGCTGTGACTTGGTACCACCATTTGTTTCGACAAGAGTTGGGATGAAGATTCCAGCATCAAGACAGCAGTCTCCCTGGCTTCAGACATCACCTTGATCAGTTTGCAGCTTTCCTGATCAGCTGCTGCAGACTCCTTGCTGATATTCTTGAACTGTTTTTGTGTCTTCTTCGCCATACGGATGTATGACTGGATCTTGGTTTGAACAACTGCATCATCTCCTCTCTTGAGAGCCAGCTGCATGTCCAGGATGCTTTCATTGAGCTCAGAGAAGCTTTCTTGCATTGTGTTGCAAAGGTCGAGCAAGACAAGCGAGCACTCAAGCTCTTGCTCCACTGCTTTCCTCTGCTTTGGAACTTGGCTGCTAGGTAAGCACACAAGCTCACTAATGTAGTTGTAAATTTCTCCAAGCTTTCTCAAACCATCGCACATGGTTCCTATGGTGGCACAAGATGAAGAGATGGTTGTGTTCAAGCTCTGGAGCTGTTCTTCAACATTGACGTCATTGGAGCGAGGACTGGAAGGCACGCTAGCTGATCTGAGGTGGAAGGCCATGGCTTCAATGGAAGCTGAAGTGCTCTGTTTTCCTCTAGAAATGGAAGAGAAGAGAGCACAAAGGAAACTGCTGAAATGCTGTCGACCTGCCATGGTTGTCCTCTATATATATAATGAAAAAGCTGAAGAAGTGGCATCGCTGACCTTGTAGACAGCAAGAATCTTATCGGTGACAAGGTGCTATTGAGCTTCTGGCCAACATGGGATGTCTAGATAACTGGAAGCAAAATCACCTGCACGATTGTGTAGTTTAATCATTTAATGTTAGATTCAGATCGTATGAAGAGAGGATAGCTGGATGCTGCATATTAACAGAAGCAACATTTGAATTCAATATTCATGATTATTCTTCATGTCACCTTGCAATGCTGGCATGTTTGGCCTGACTGCTGTGCTGTCAGCATTTAGAATAATCTCTGAAACCGGCGATTGCAAGATGATCAACGTGTCATCCAAATTTCTTGAGCATTTGGTGTAACTGTGTAAGTGATCAATCGCACTGTCATGTTCCAACTATTAACAGCAATAATCAGCATGGAAGCTCATTCTAGTGCTGATCAATTATTGGTTGCGAACGAACTTAAACTTCATGGCTGGGGTTGGCAAGTTATTGGTTAAAGAGAGCAAGATCTACTTTGCAAGAATCTTGTGCCTGTTGTTGAGGCACATCCATGCGAATATAAACGTGGGCATCTCATCGACTAATTTCTTTGATGATACCAAACATGAAGAGCATCTTCTTAATATATTTTTTTCGAGCTAAACTTCAGCTGAAGCTCCCAATTTCAGGTGATTTGTTTTGTGTTTTCCATGTCAAGCTAGGAGAAGAAATATAGTAGCAGACAGTTTGGGACATGATATGGATCGAAATCTTGCTCTTTCATCAACTATTTTTCTGTACACTTTGTCTCAATATATACATCAAAATTGTTCTGGTGATCAGCCAATCCTCTAAAAGGTGGATGCTAATCGCAGGCTATTGGAGTTGGTTGGTTGGTGCATGACCTTTCTACAGGGTAAGAGCATTCAGAAGCGAGACCCTGCATTGGATCAGTCTCCTGAAGACAACCTGAACCTCGCTCTCAAGGTCAGCAATCTCCAACTCCAACACCTGCAACTGCTCCTCCCTGCACGCGACTCTTTTCTTCTGGAATGCCTTGGAGACAAGAGACCACCTGTTGGCGCTTGGCATCACGATCTCCCTTGACAGGAGATACAGTGCCGACTCCAGCATCGACAGAGCGATCTCTCTGGCTTCAGACAACAGCTTGACCACCCTGCAGCTTTCAGTGTCCTCAAGAGCAACCTTGTTGCTAGTCTTCTTGAACTGCTTCTGCACCTTCTTGGCCAAGCGGGCATAAGACTGAGCCTTGGCCTGGACAGCCACATCGTCTCCTCTCTTCAGACCCAGCAGCATCTCTTGGGCGAGCACCCTGAGCTCCGCCAAGCTTTCTTGCATGGCGCTGCAGAGGTCCAGCAGAACAAGGGAGCGCTCTAGCTCCTCCTCCACTGCTTTCCTCTGCTGACGCTGGCTGCTGGTGCTGGGCAAGTATGCGAGCTCATCAATGCAGCTGTAGATGCTCACGAGCCTGGACAGGCCATCAACGATGGTTTGGACTGTCGCGGAGGGTGAAGAGATGGTCGCCTTCAGGCTCTGGAGCTGTTCCTCCACGTTGGTTTTGTTGGAGCGAGGGCTTGAGGGCACACTCGCGGATCTCAGGTGGCAGGCCATGCTTGGAAATGGAATGGAACAGAAGCTACGAAGCCTCTTCTCGCTGGAGGATGGAAGAGAAGTCAAGCTGCTGCGATGGTGTCTTCCCAGCTCTGGGCTCCCTCTTTATATAGGGACATAAGTTGAAGCAACTGCACAGCTGAAATAAGCAGACAACAACAATTATTTCTCAAGGGGCATCACTAGTTGAGCTTGATTACAAGGCTGTCTGCTGTCATGTCCTGCATTATGGGTGGCAAAATGAGCAGCACGGGTGAAGGGGGAGTTAGCATCAGATTCATAATATCGTGTGATCCGTTAATTAACATGCAAGTTGCCGGTGGAAGCATGGACAGCTATTTGACTTCGCTCACCTCCAGGCTCCCAAAACGTGTTTAATCATCTGATTCTAGACCCATTAGGTGCAGCTCCTGAATAATTAGCTTATTATCGCACTGTCATGTTGCAAGTACCGGCAGCAAAGGATCTTTTCTAGCTCATAATATGTGCACGCTTCGCCAGAGATATCCATCTCTCTTAAACTCGTGAGATAATAGATGTATCATTTTTATAAGGGCTGAACAACAGAAAAGATTCCCTATTTCGACTCACAGGTTAATATTTCGTGGATTTACATTTTATTTGCTATGCCAGATATTTCACTCCGACAGAAGTTTACCTTCAGTCCAAAACATTTGTTAGAACAAGGGGTATTTGTAGCCCCCTCCAAATCATTTTGCACAAGAAAAATAGTATGGTAATAAAAAGAGTTGCTGCACGGGTGCATAGTTTAGTCTAAGATTCAGATCATGAGATTGGAGAGCAAAGCTGTGCAATTAGAACTGCTGTTGGCTAGGCTGGTTGATGCATGCTAGTGGAAGGAACAGTTGACTACAGCGTTCTTGATACTTCGTAACACGCTGGTTTGTTTCTCCTGCCTGCTGTGCGTTAAGCATTAAGAATCTGAATCCTGCAGTATCAAGATGTCCACATGCCGTCCAAATTTCTTATGCATTGGCACCTAACCGAATGCTGAACAACTATTAATTGCAAGTGCAAATCTCATGGCTAGAGTTGGCATGCTATCAGTTAAGGAAGCAAGATCCACTTCATTCGGATCATACTCCTATTGTTAATATTAACAGGCAAATAGTGGATAGATAATCATGAGAGCCTTATGATAATTTATTTTCCTGAAGAAACAACTGCAGGACTCCCATTTCATTTATTGTTTTTTTTTTATTTAGCTGTCCTCCATATTGAACAAGGAGACGAAAGAGGGAAAAAAATCGACAGCAGGAAAATTGACCCAAAACTTTGCTTTCCAGCATAGTATATTTCTGTACACTTTCTCTCATATATATACATCAAAATTGTTTCCATGATCAGCAGATCCTCTAAAAGGCGGACGCTAATCGCAGGGATTAGAGTTGGTTTATGATCTATCTACAAGGTGAGAGTGTTCAGAAGAGAAACTCTGCTCTGGATCAGTGTCCTGAACAAAGTGGCAACTCCACTCTCAAGATCAGAAATGTCCAACTCCAACGCCTGCAATTGCTCCTCCTTG
>Ga0182004_10001839_pt1 | contig 16039 bp, 7 predicted proteins | sample Sormic07211540_1_FD_120479 | JGI IMG/M metagenome (GOLD analysis project Ga0182004, IMG submission 120479) | Endophyte microbial communities from Sorghum bicolor roots, Mead, Nebraska, USA - 072115-40_1 MetaG | ecosystem: Host-associated > Plants > Roots > Unclassified | place: USA: Nebraska...
ATTTATGAAATTCGGTTTCTAGAATATAAGAACCGATCGGTTCCAAAAAAATTTAGGAACCGAGCATTTCGGTTCTCGGTTATTTCGGTTCGGTTCCGGTTCTTACCGAACTAACCGAATTTTTCTAGCAAAGATTAATACAATAAAAAAATATGTAGGTTTTAAAGCAAATATAGGCAACACCACTTCTAATTAGATAATAATAATGGGTAAGATTACAATAGCAATATAGTAACATAAATACATAGTAATTTAGTATGAGACGTCACACAAAAATCAAACTTTGTCTTATAAAATACTAGTAAGTAAGTAAAGTAAAATTCATGAATTTCGGTTCTTTCGGTTAATTCGGTTAACCGAGGGTAGGAACCGAATTGTTCTCGGTTATTTCGGTTCCTCAAAACTTAGAACCGAATAAGGAACCGATTTTTTCGGTTCCGGTTCTTTCGGTTTCGGTTCCGGTTCTTTAGGTTCGGTTCCTCGGTTTCGGTTAATTGTGCCCACCCTGAACCACTATGGATCTTGGAGATTGAAAGGCCTACTCATTTTTGGTCTAATGTGTGGCACAGTGATGACTCTTTCGCCGACATGTACCCGACACTCTTCAGTCATTGCAACCGGAAGGAGGTAACAGTCAGTGAAATGATCTCAGGTGGAATCCATCAAGGCTTTGTCCCAAGGCTAACAGAGAGAGCAATCGTGGATCTGATCTAGCTGCAACAAGCCATAAACAACACTAGCCTTTCAACTGCACCAGATAGACGCCTCTCGCCTTTCATCAAGGGGCATTCAGGGCTGGACAGTGGGACTATCTACCGACTCCTAAAGGCTAGGGGACAGTCGGACGATGAAAGATCAAAATTCATTTGGAGGAACTGTGTGCCACCGCGAGTCTAGCTCTTTATGTGGCTCTTTGTCCAGAGAACGATTAAGAGCCGCTCGGTCCTTCATAGAAAAAGGATTTGTGCCGATCAAACGTGTGAAGTCTGTGGTCAGGCACCTGAAACTCCATACCACATAATTGCAGGATGCCAAAATGCAGTACTCTTCTGGCAACGCTTGAATCTCAGTGCAATCCTTGATGTACAGGCATCCTCTATCCATAACGTCACGCCAGCCGGAGGCGTGCCCGTGGAGGAATTCCTTGCCTTTCTTTCCTTATGCTGCTGGCAGCTTTGGAAGACAAGAAATGCAAAGGTTTTCCGCCAGCAAACACTCTCCGTTTAAGACATCCTAACTACCTGCAAGACCGCTGCTGAGCAATAGAAGTTCAGACTAGACTACCAAGAAGAAACTGGCAAATCTTAGATGTTTGGTGCCAGTTTTTTGAGATGGCTAGACAAGGTCAGGGCTAAAATAAATAGGTTTAAGCTTGGACCATTTTGCACATTGCAATTTCCACTATGTACTCTACCCCTTTCTACCTGTCACCATTTTGGCAACCATGTACTTAGTCTGCTAAACTTTGGGCCATTAAGGGGCCAATGAATGAATGAATGAATAAAATCAGGTGCGGACCACCTCCGCCACCCCTTGACCGTAAAAAAACATCTATAATTTCAGGCATGAATTTGTATAGCCGCAACCGCAAATGATCTAAAATGATTTTTGCAGCCGCGTTCACGGTATATTGGTTATTGGTATGTGTTCAGATCCAGCCCGTGAAGCACGTCTAGCGTCTCACCGGCCGGGAAACCACGATCCATCCCATCATCCCGGCTCACGACCAGCATCATGCAAACCGATCGAGAGCATATTTTTCAAGAACGCCTCTCGCTGCCAATGCCATGGCCGGAGCCGGAGAGCGCATCCATTTTAGCGTGACCGGGGAGCAACCATTTTAGCATGGCCGGAGACCATCCATCCATTTGAGATAAGAGCGAGATCGCGGGGGCCAACGGCTCGGTGCCAACTGTCGCCGGAGTGGCCCCACCACGGCGGGGATCGCGCGGAAGGACGCGGCCGACACCCGCGCAGCCGCGGCCCCCTCCCACTTGCCATGTCACGACGGCCGCCTAAATTTTCCGGCGACAACGACGAGCTCGTCACAGCCTTCCGCCGCGACCGCGAGACAGCGACGCCACTGCTGAATCGGCGAGGCTCTCGCTGTCGCGGCGCGAGGCGTACGTGATTCACCGCGCGCGCACGGACGCCCAGGTCCGGCCGCAGCGTTTTAACTGTGCACGGCACACGGGCCACTGGCCCGGGACGCAACCCAACCCGATAAGAAGGTGACGAGGCGCACGGGCACGGGCGAACAAATTTGGCCCCGGACCCGCCCGGACGGCGACTTCCGTGGTGAGCCGGTCCTCCACGTCGCTCGTTGGCGTCGAAGACCCGCCCGGGCCGCCCCCCACGGCCACAGCTCAAATCCGGAGCCGGGGGTGGGAAAAGCTTGGCTGAGAATCGCTTCGTCCCGACAGCCACTACTAGCAAGTAGGAACTGCCCCGACCGAGCTTGCTGCTCCGGCCGGTGTGCGCCGTGCCCGTGCGCGATAATGGAGGGCGACGAGAAGTCGGCGGGCGGGGCCCCGGCGTACTGGGGCCTGGGCGCGCGGCCCTGCGACGCGTGCGGCGCCGAGGCGGCGCGCCTCTACTGCCGCGCGGACGCGGCGTTCCTGTGCGCCGGGTGCGACGCGCGGGCGCACGGCGCCGGGTCGCGCCACGCGCGGGTCTGGCTCTGCGAGGTCTGCGAGCACGCGCCGGCGGCGGTCACGTGCCGCGCCGACGCCGCCGCGCTCTGCGCCTCCTGCGACGCCGACATCCACTCGGCCAACCCGCTGGCGCGACGCCACGAGCGCCTCCCCGTGGCGCCCTTCTTCGGCGCGCTGGCCGACGCGCCCAAGCCCTTCGCCTCGTCGGCGGCGGCCGTGCCGCCCAAAGCGACGGCCGGGGCCGACGACGACGGGAGCAGCGAGGCCGAGGCGGCGTCGTGGCTCCTCCCCGAGCCCGACCACGGGCACAAAGAAGAAGGCGCCACCACGGAGGTGTTCTTCGCGGACTCCGACCCGTACCTCGACCTCGACTTCGCGCGTTCCATGGACGACATCAAGACCATCGGCGTCCAGGGCGGGCCACCAGAGCTCGACCTCAACGGCGCCAAGCTCTTCTACTCCGACCACTCCATGAACCACAGTGTGAGCTAGCTACCATCTCTGTCATCTCAGTACTATCTAATCTACACCGTATCAGCACGACCCAGCACTACTTGAAGTTCAAGTCATGACACGTACGGATGGATATTGTTGCAGGTGTCATCGTCGGAGGCAGCGGTGGTGCCCGACGCGGCGGCTGGCGCGGCGCCCGTGGTGGCAGTGGTCAGCAGGGGCCTGGAGCGGGAGGCGCGGCTGATGCGGTACCGGGAGAAGCGCAAGAGCAGGCGGTTCGAGAAGACGATCCGGTACGCGTCCCGCAAGGCGTACGCGGAGACGCGGCCGCGCATCAAGGGCCGGTTCGCCAAGCGCACGCCGGGGGCTGGGGAGGACCCGCTGGAGGAGCACGAGGAGATGTACTCCTCGGCCGCGGCGGCCGTGGCTGCGCTCATGGCCCCCGGCGGAGCCGACGCGGACTACGGCGTCGACGGCGTCGTGCCCACATATTGATCGATCTCCGCAGCAATTGCAACGCCGACATGTACACTAGTTTGCCTCGAGCTTTTGGGGCTGTAATTTTTGCTGCATGCTTTGCATGCAAAGCTCTCGTGTATATGAGAGGACTTCCAAGCGCGCGAGCGCTCTCTTTTCCTCCCTCTTCTCTAATTCCTATATAGTATATTATTACTATACGAACTGCTAATCTGCATCTTTTACTTTTAGTACTCCCTCCATTCCAAATTATAGGTTATTCGAGAGTCAAAGTATTTTCATGTTTGATCAAAATTACAGAGAGAAATACTAAGATTTATAACATAAAGTGAGTATACTATAAAATATAATTAAGAAAAAATCTAATGATACTTAGTTGGTATCATAATAATTATTATTTTATTATATAAATTTTGTCAAATTTAGAATAGTTTGACTCTTCAAGATTTTTGGAATGACGCTGTCTGATTTCGTACTGGCCACCGGTGATATATTGAGATGTTTTCCCGTAAATTGGGATGTCAATGAAAGCCTCCCCGCAACCAGCTAGAAAGTTAGGCACTTAGGCAGCAATTCCGTTCTGCCTCTAGGCGCCTTAATACGGACACTTGGATCGTTTGGTGAGCAACAAACTACACCCATATAGTTAGCGTGTTGCTAAGTTGGGGCAATTTATCTCAGCTTTTTATATGACAACGGAGTATTTGGCTTTTAATGGGGGTAGCCTTGTTTTTTTTTTCTTCACTCATCTTCATCCTCCTCTCAAACTCCGACACATCCATCTCCTTCATTTCCGACTCCTTAGGGTTAAGGCTCCAACTCCAACATAATTGGTCAGTGGTCACCCTCTCCTTCATCTCTGGCTTGTGAGGGAGGAAGATAGTGAATGAAGGCAAATCACAGATGCAGTGGAACAATGTGGTGCAAACAGTATTAAGTTGCCTAATTCCAATCTTCAATAGGTATTGGCATATGGCACATTCGCACTATCTATATAGGTGGAATTGAGGAGTTGTTGGCCATAGTGTCAAGTAGTAGATATTTCTCTTCTGATCCCCTATGTTGGATTTGGATCATGTCAACTTTGTGGGACAACCCACATAAGATGATTACTCAAGGTGCAACTTGAAGATTTTAATTTTCTTCCTTTTAGTCTTCTTTCCTCTACTGAGGACTTGTCCATTGCCACCTCTCTGATCATCACTGTATGACCTAGTGGTCTTTTCGTACCCTTCAGTCGACCATTATGTGTTTTTCTGACTTCCATGTTGTTTCTTCTTCACGAATCAGTGTATGATCAAGTTTTCAATGGTTGGTTGATTCAATACATTTTTTGTCACCATCTCAGCTCAAATCTTCTTCAATATTGTTCCTAGAATCCACATGACCTATATGTAATCATGTCTAGCACATCTTTGCACACATGTTAGTCCTATCGATCACTTATGTCATTTCAATCACCAAAACCACTAAGGATATGCCATAGGGGCATGCTCGCTAAATTATTATTGTCTAAACTTTAGTCTACCAAACTTTATGTCTTTTGTGATGGTGCATGATGAATATATGATGCTATGGAGTTGTCAAGTTTAAACTTAATTACTTGTTCTATTATTGCTCACTATTTGACCTGGGGCCATCTACATGTTTATATTCCTATCTTCTGCCATGCTTTTGCAAAATCACTAACTGGTACATATTATAACTATAGTTGCCTATAGTTAAACCTAACTAGTATTTTGCATACTTGGATATTTAAATCATGACAACAATTGTTCACAATTACATCATAGGACTCATTATCTTCTCACCATCTGACAAACAGTTAATATTTAATCATGTTGTCATTCGGTCCACTGAAACCTACAAAGGAGTTTGGATGCATGGGCTGCAGAATGTCTATGATTTCAGGTTGTCTAGCAGCACACGTGGACGGTTCCAGCAATCATTAAGGAAGCTTCATCTATCTCCAACAACCTATTGACCACTACCTTAGAGTTTGGTATGTGCTCTGAGTACAGCTTGGGAGTTCATCAAGGTTTATGGATGTATTATGTTGAAAGAAAGATGATATATATCTACTAGGCAGAGCACAACATAATGAAACTCCCATATCACAATTTTCTCAACAAACTACATATGATACACAAATAAGAAAGTACTACACCAAATAGAACAACAGGTCACCAAGGTGGCGTAGCTAATAGCACTAATTTTGATATAGTTAGCACTTCTTTGCACAATGTGCTTAGGCCAAAGTGATTGTGTTGCTTGTAAGGTGTTTGCCATCGCATGCCCCAAAGACCATATAGTACATCAAGACCCTTTTATTCAGAGCTTTTGTTGTGTCTTCTCCACCAGCTTTAACCAAAAGCCCTATCAAATATGTATACACGAGAATGTTTTGTGAAGCCAAAACCAAACCAAAACAGTGAAACTAGAGCATGTACTTTTTTAGTTTTATCTTTTTTTTTGAAGCCCAAGCCCTACCGAAGAGGGTCTAATTATCTGTAATTTTTATGTAACCCTACCCTGGAACCATATCTTTTCAGACAACATGTGAGACTCTTTTTTAAGAAACCCAAGCCCCACCAAAGAGGGTCTAATTATCTCTAATTTCTATGTAACCCTACCCCAGAACCATATCCTTCGAACAACATGTTATACTAATTGAAACCCACCTCTTCAACATTTTGAGTCTCTATAAGCCCAACAATGTCAATGAGCAAAGCGTGCTTTTGAGCTAAAAGTTCACTGACGACTCAAATCCGCCACCTATTTGCACCCCAAAAGGCTCAGCTATTCATGTTGATACATTTTCCTCTTGTGTGACTCTTTTTTTATAGAACTTTTGTGAGACTGATGCGTGGACCCGTGGAGGCAGCAAGCAGATTTTTTTTTTTCTTGAGCAACCTCTTTCGCAAACTAACCAGGCAATTACGGTGGCTGCAGCCTGCAGGGATGCAGAGGAAGCCGAGCTCTTCCTGATTACCGGCCGGCCCAGTATTCGCGGGCGGCAAAGCTACCCACACATGTCCACGGGCCACAGCCGGATCATCCTGGGCCAGACCAATGCAGCCTGCAGCACAGGACACAAAAACCTCATCGTTTCAGAGGCAAACAGGCAGGTTGGGCGGTTGGGCCTGTCCCCGAAACCCAGCCAAACCCCAGTCCCCACTCCTCGGAGCCTCACCATGCCGACCGCCGCAGCCAGCTCCTTGCTCGGCCTCAACCCCCCGCATCCCAGCTGCTCCGGCGTCCGCTTCCTTCCCCTCACCGCCGCCGCCGCCGCCTACCCCTTCCGGTCCAGATCCTCGTCTTTCGCTCCGCCGTTCCGCAGTCGCAGAGCCAGCGCCTCCGCCGCTGCCATCCATGCCTCCGCGCTCGCTCCTGCTTCCTCGTTCCCCACCTCTCCGACTCCGCCCCCGCGCGCTCCGGCTCCGCCGGAGCCTCCCTCCACCGTGGTCCACGCGGGCCGCAGCAAGAAGAAGAAGAACCCCCAGGGCGGCAGTGGCGGCGGCGGCGGAGGCCGCATCGAGGGAAGCGGGGACGTGCGGCGCGAGGCCAAGGCCAAGGCGCGCATCCGCAGCCGGCGCATGGGCGAGAACGCCTTCTACCGCCGCAAGCGCCGCGCCGCCGCGGCCACGGGCCAGGCCGACGCCTTCACGGACGCGGAGCTGGAGATGATCGGGATGGGGTACGACCGCGCCGTCCGGTTCATGGACGGGCCCGACGACCCGCGGCTCCAGCACCCGCACGACTGGTACAAGTACGGCCGCTACGGGCCCTACCACTGGCGCGGCATCGTCGTCGGCCCGCCCATCCGCGGCCGCTTCTCCGACGACCGCGTCTCGCTCATGGAGGAGGTCCACGACCACGAGGAGTGGGACCGCGTCGAGCAGTTCGACATGTGCAACCAGTTCACGCACCGCCTCAACGAGCTCGGCGACGCCGTCGGGTTCCGCTACTACTGGGTCTTCGTGCGCCACCCCAAGTGGCGCCCCGACGAGAAGCCCTGGGACCAGTGGACGCTCTCGGCCGAGGTCGCCGTCCAGGCCAGCAAAGACGAGCGGCTCGACAAGTGGAGCCTCATGGGCAGGTTCGGCAACCCGACGCGAGAGCTTATCACGCGGTGCGCGGCATGGACGCGCCCGGACATCATATACGTCAGGCGGCCTCTGTACCAGTCGCGGTTTGAACCGCAGGAGGATTTCTTCAGCAAGCTTCGGCCGTTGGTTGATCCAGCCACGGAGAACAACTTCTTGTTCGATCTTGAGCTGGATGGCCAGGTCATTCGGACAACCTACTTTGGTGGCCTCTGTAAGATTGTGAAATCCAACCCAAAGGCTTATGTCGACGATGTTGTGAATGCTTACTCAAGGCTGAATGATGCGGACAAGTCGCGATGCCTGGAATTCCTGCTCACGAACCACCCCATGGATCTCCTCCATCCTTATACCAAGGAGTGGAAGGTGAAGCTAGAGGAGCTAGAATTGGGATGTGATGCGCCTGATGAGAGTGATGATGAGGTTGGTGATGACTATGGAATTGAGGTGGCTGATTGGGTCGACGAAAATGAGGCTGATGATGTTTTGGATGGAGGAGACGATGATTATGAAGATGAGGATGAAACCGATACCCAGGAGGATATGGAACCAGATGGAGTTGAAAATATTGTGGATAGCGAGGAATACTGGGACGAGCAGTGGAAGGAGGCTATGAGAAGTTCTGATAAAATGGAGAAGCTAGTCAAGACAAGCATTGAGGCATCAAATGAGTACAGTAAGCAGCAGATGGATCTCGAGAAAGAGATGGAGTGGAAAATGGCCAGAGCAAATGCAACGATTATGGAGCAGGAACAAGCTGAGGAAGATGAGGAGGAGCAGGAGAGGGCGAGTAGCAGGAGTGCAGCGGATGGAAGTCAGAGCAATGCAAACACAGGGCTCTTCTTGAGGGCGGCTGTCCGCCCATTCACTTATAGGAACCTTGTCAAGGAAATTGTTTTGATGAGACACCACATTATTGATGGAGAGATAGTTTAGTATGAATATGACACCAATGCTGTGTTCAGTTTTTCAGAGTAGCCATTTGCCCCTTTCAATGGAGAAATGCAGAGCTTGCCTTTAGAAGGTCTAAGAAGCCCCTAAAGCTCCTTGGTTATGTACAATATTAGGTATTTTTTTCCTTGAATACGCATGAGAACTACGGATAATGGCATTAAAAAGGACAATACTAGGTCTTGTTGGGTACATTCATTCCCCATGTGGATTGTAGAGGAATGGAGGGGATTGAAGGGTTTAGCTTATTTTCCCTCAATCCCCTCTAATCCAAAAGGGTAATGATTTATCCAAACTAACCCTTGTGGATATTGTGCTATTGTTGATAACTTTTGAAGTTCTGTTCTCGGGGAAAAGCCATGGCTTTTGCTGATTTGTTGTGAAAGAAAACACTGCTGAATGGCTGAATGATTCGACAGATAAGCTCAAGCGAACAAGGCAGTCTATATCATAAAGCTTAATGACCCAATCAGAATATATATTTCTGATGTGTTCTTCACTTCTTTTTAAATGGACTTGCTTTCCCTTCGTTCTGACTCCGGCTTCATTTTCATTTGTCTGGCTATGACAGCAGTCACTACTTGATATATAATGAAATCGGTAATCTTCATGAGTGCAGTTGCAAGCCACTTTCTCCTACCATGATAACGCCTGAAACAAGAGGACGCCTCGACCAAGTGCGGCCTGACAAAGGCAAAAAAAATGTCCGGCTAAAACCAAAGGCCTACAACGATCTGGGCATCAATGTGATGCCCGGTAAAAGAAGCCGACTGCATTGCCTACCCATTAGAATGATTCTGTGGCTCCATCAAAGAGAACAACGATAGTGGTTCAGTACCTCATTGAGCTTCTAGCTCAACGATCATATGTCTGAGCCCATCAGGAATTTGTTCCTCATCTGTCATCTCATTCCAATAACTGACATCTTCCCTTGAGGCTAAAATATGAAGTTTTTGCTGAGTTACCTAATGTCCTAATGGGTTCCTTGAACATTCATTAGAGTGCCTAGTGAAAGAATATCTCTAGCAAGCATAGTGCCGAAGGAATTGTCATTATATTTTCCTTTCTCAAAAGCTAGTAAAAAAGCAGTGACAAGAACTGCATGCCGACAAATTAACATGATTTCAGCTTCCCCTGAAAATTCCCTGTGAGAGCCTTCAAGAATCCGCAGCCCCCCACTTTACATCCAAAAGGAGCTGTACTGTACAGAGCAGAGACCAAACTATTATCCCATCCTTGATCAAAAGGGCCGTGATATATAAATATAATATATATAATTCTATCTAGCAAAATTTTCAAAAAGGTTAATGATTAGCAGACAGGATTAGAGGCCTACACATGAGATTAGAATAAACAAGGGTTAAGAAGCTTCAGTTGGAATGCTCTTTAGGCAGCAGCATGGATGTGGATGGGAAATAGTTACCTAACGCTTGTACAGAAACCAACATTAAAATCTTTGATTTTTTTTTATTTAGGTTTGATATTACACCAACTGGCAAAGGCATTACTGTCACACCCTCTATTGACTACTAGAAGAAGCAATGTTAGGAGAGTCGCTCAACTATTGTTCCACAACAACGGAAACTGCTTTGGATCATCTGAAAACACCATTCCACTTCCAAATCATGCTGCCATTTCTTGAGGGACTGAAGACCGATAATTCACCAGCTAATGAAATTCTTCCTGCTCTACGCCCAAGCCGATCATTCCACTGACCTCAGCTTCCGAAGCATTCTCTTCTAGTACTATTAGTGATACCAAACTTCAATGATACTTTGAGACTGAAGAATCCTGAGAGGCATAATCATACATGCTTTGCCACCTTGTTTAGAAGGCCAATTGATTTGCTTCTACCTTCTAGCTTTCTTGTCATGGACAATGGGCAGCGACTGAAACTCTGAAAGCCCTCAGCGTTATCATTTTGTGCTTCTACTACAGTTTGCTACAGCCTACAGCACGAGATCATTAGCATTATTTTAGGGGAAAAGATTTTCAGATTGAAACCCAGTTCGCCGAACATCCACTATATCCATGGGCACTGACCCAAGAGTTATATATACGTCTAATATATACTCCAGCACTGCAGTATTGCACGCATAGCAATGATGCCCGAAAGTTCCGAAACATCGTATGCATGACACCCTCATCCTGCTGCCTTTTCTGTTTTTTTTTTCTATTGCACAAGTGGCAGCCCAACACCTCATGTTCTCTTCGCCTTTTTACTCGATTTGATTTACAATAAAAAACACTTGGATCATTGCATGGAAACGCTAAGCATCTCCTCTTTGCAGCAGTGTTTCTTGGTGGCGGCAATATAAAATCCGGCACCGAAAAGTGTTTGTGTGCTCAAACATCTCAAATTCTAGGACAGTTATTATGCCGCCAATTTTTCTACTGTAAAGGCTACCAGGTCCCCATTTTGATTCCATCTTCGTTGTGTGCACCTAAAGCATACTTGAAGCTCATGATCTACTCCACTCCTCTTCCTCTCCCTCCCCTAAAAGCTAGTACTAATATGCTTGATTATTTGGTACTTAATAGTTTCTTACTCAGTGCCTTTCTCAGTGACACCTGTGTTGTTTCGGTTTTTTACAGCTAAAAGTTGGCTCTGGTGGTTGGGGCTATCCTAGTGATTCGATCAAGGATCTGGTTCTCCTACTAAGACATTCTCTGCGGCTGCAGGTTGTGCATCAGAATTCAGAAAGACAGAAGGGGCTGCCCCTGCACAGCTACCAAGAGTGACATCCACTCATCCAGTATAAATCTCTGACCCCTTGCCTTTGCTGAGTTGCTTCTAAGCTTGGCTTCTGCCCTGCCGTAGCCAACTAGCCATGGAGCCAGAAAGAGGCCTGATTGCATACGAAGAGCCGGCTCCAGAGTCGACGGACCTGCTCTCGAGCGCGTGGTGCAGCTCGGCTATCCAAGTTGTTCACTCAGGACCCAAGGAGTGCTCGATGGCGCTGGTGGAGCACCCGGTCATGGCGCTCGGTAATGACAGGAATGACATGTTGGCAGTAAGTATAGATTCAGTACCGTAGCAAATAGTATGTCGTGTTGTGCTTGAGATGAAATTTGAGACGCGTGCCAATCTATTTCTATCCTGATGATTTGCAGAAGAGTGATCGTAGTTTGGTGGTTGACAACAGCAGTTTCAGCACGACCCAGCAGTGGAAATATGATGATCTGAAGGTACACAATTTGGGTGATGGGATGTTCATGCGCAAACTCATTTTTTAGCCTTGAGTCAAGTTTTTACCTTACTAGCGTTCTTCGTTTTTCAGTCATGGATATGGCTGCAGAAGGCAATTCATCCCGAACTGGACTATGATCTCTGCCTCAAGAAGAAATGGGTGAGTGAAAGGAGGTGTATTGTTAATGGCTCAGAGTCAGGGAAATTAAATACATGCATGATTCCCTGAAAAACGTGTTGCGAATTTTTCGAATTGCATAGAGATGATTTACATGCTTTCATCTAAACCATTCAGATAATCTTGAGTTATTCAAGAATTTATGTGATCGTGGAACTTGTTCTTCCATTTATTTTGGTCTGTCACTCTTTTTGATGATTATCATATTGGGGAAGATAACGATTTGAGTTGCTTGCTGTGATCAGTTGAACTGTATGCCCGTATCTCGTTTCCAATCTCCTCTTTTGAATGATTCCAAAAAAAAAAATCTCCTCTTTTGAAATCCTTGTTAAGAAACATTAAACAGGGGGATATGCTTGAATTGGGATCAAGGAAATCGTGAGATATTTTTATTGCCATATATATATATATTGTGATGGCTTGGCGAGGTCAGGTCTTAAAAATTTTCTGAACTTGGCGTGCAGCTCCCGCGCAAGATGGCGCCGTGGAATGGGATCTCGCTCAAGAAGTGGGTCAAGGAGCGGAAGCAGAAGCGCAAGGAGGAGGCGCGCCTGCAGCGGGCCGAGGTCCACGCCGCCGTGTCCGTGGCCGGCGTCGCGGCCGCGCTCGCCGCCATCGCCGCGGAGAACGCCGCGCCGCCCCGCGCGCCCGGGATGAGGGAGACGGCGGTGGCGTCCGCGGCCGCGCTCGTCGCGGCGCAGTGCGCCAAGGTGGCCGAGGCCGCGGGTGCCTCGCGCGACCAGGTCGCCGCGGCCGTCGACGCCGCCAGGGCCTCCACGGACGCCGGCAGCGTCATCACGCTCACCGCGGCCGCCGCCACATGTATGTCTCGTTCACAGTTCGTCTGGCATACATATCCCCTGACACCGAAGAACTTATTTGGCTGTCTGGCATGTCACAGCGCTGCGTGGCGCTGCGACGCTGAGAGGACGGCGCAGCACCAGCGGCGGCGGGCACGGGCAGAACGAGAGGGTGGAGCACTCGGGGTCGGCGCTGTCGCAGGACGACCTCGACTTCGACTTCAACCACGCGAGGTCCCGGGCGGCGCTGGCCAAGGGCGACGAGATGTTGGTCGCGATGCCGGACGGTGAGTGCCTGCCGGCTGCCGCGTTGCTGCACGTCGTCGCTTTGCATGCGAAAGCTGAACGGGTTGTCTTGGCACGTCGCGTCGCGTCGCGTCGCAGGGAAGTGGAAGCTCCACACGGTGTCGGCGGCGTCGAACAAGCGCGGCGAGATCGTGCTGCGGATCAAGAAGACGAACCTCGTCATGGCCTTCTCCCACGCAAAAGAAAGTAAGGAACCGGCGCGATCGACCTTCCCTGTCTCCTCTTGTCTTCTTCCTCGGACAGACTGGACTGACCCAGCAGCCACCTGGCCACGCACCCGCGCGCAGGCGTGATCCGCGACGTGCGGCCGTGCGCCCCGGAGAAGCCGAGCCACGACGAGGGCGCGACGTACCCGGTGGAGGTCACCACGAACAAGGGCAAGGTGGAGCTCCGCGCGGACGACTACGGCGTGTACAAGCGGTGGGTCGCGACGCTGAGCCACATGCTCGTCATGTCCACCGCCGTCTCCGTCTCCGTCTCCACCAGGCACGAGCCGCCGCGGCCGGCGCGCCGGGACTGAGACTGACCGACCACCGGTGCGGCACCTCGCTGGAAGCAGCGGCGCCGGCGCGGCCCCACCCAATACGACGTGAACGACGTCGCGTCCATGATCGATCCGTGTCGATCGCATGTGTATTAGTGATTGCCCATGAACTATATGTACCAGTATCAGCACTGCAAAGCTGCAACCAAAGATTCGATCAAAGACTATCACAGTTTGACTACATTTCTTCGTGTTCGCATCGTTTTCCTCACCTCTTTTCTAGATGCATGGTACTATTTTCGTGAAAGAAGATAGCGGTGTATCACAAGATCGATGACGACGGGGCAAGGAGACATCTCGATCAATCCATGGTCCTGCGCGTGGCAGAAATGAGCAGGTGAGTACTAGATGCCAATGGCGGCGATGCTTTTGAGCCTTCATGCATCATGCGCTGTCAAATATGGCTATATTGGGTCGGTTTTGGCCCACAAAAGAGCTAGTAACATGAATAGTTGCCACATCCAGCCATCCAGGAGCAGGCCAAGCTCGAACACAGCCGTACTGATGACCGATCTTTTAAAATACTTTCCCATTCTTCTTGGCAAAATTAATTGCCCCAATAAACTAATTGGCGGGATTTCTCTCATCGCCAATTCAATAGGTGAAATTTCCCCTTCACTTGCAGCTTATTTGAAAAAAAAACCCATAACTTTTCAACACGAACTCTTAAGTTCATAAAGTTTTAAATTTTTAGACCATATTGGTCCCAAAAAAACCAGTACAATGTTCTAATCAACACATACATATATGAAGATTGGATTAGTTATTTTGGTATCGAGATGGCTTCAAACAAAAAAGGTCATTAAGTATTAAGTTGCAGACCTCATCAAGAATGTAGTTTTATTATAAATTATATATTTTATATATTTATATGATGCCATATGAAAATTTAAACATATTTTGGACATATGTTAATGTCGCTCCGCCGTAACATAAGCCTAAAAATCATAACTTTTTTCTATGTCATCTTATGAAAATTATAGTGCCAGTTAAAAAAAAACCTACTCGATGGTATCTATAACTTTATAACTTTTTTGTTGGAAGCCCCAGCTTCAAACAAAAATAAACAATGAGTTGCAAAGTTATAGACCTCATCAAACACTATAGTTTTTATATAATCTCAATCCGGGCTCATCTGGAATTGTTATAATGTTTTTAAAAGATGCACGGTGTAAAAAAAGAGAGAAATCTCATCACTTCAGTTAGCAGAAAGGGTAATTTCGCCAACTAAATTGGCCAAATTTAAATGCCGCTGTTTCAATTGGCTATACATAGGAGTATGCTTCTTTTAAAATAAACGAATTAAATATACATATAAAATCGATCATGAGCTTTACGAGTAGCCAAGTACGGTTAATCGGTTATCAAGCCCAACACCTTAAATGTTGAAAACTTCCTCAAAACTCAAAAGCATATTAAACGTTTTTCAAAAGGAAAAGTCTATTTTCCTCCTCCAACTTTCACGAAAGTACAATTTTTCTTCCTCAACTTCAAAATTGAGTAAATCACCTCCCTCAACTTTTAAAACCGTGCATTTTACCTTCCTAGACCTGGAGTGGTTTCGAAGACAGTTTTGCTACAGTGAATGAAGGTTTTGCTACGATAACAGTGATTTTGCCTTTTTCTTTTAGAATTATTTTGGCTCAATCTTTATAAATCATAGAAAAAAAATCAAAAAATAAAATAATCATCCAACAAAATTGGATTTTTACTGTAGCAAAACCGCCTAATGAGATAAAATGCACGGTTTGAGATAGATGGTTTGTCCAATTTTCAAGTTGAGAAGGAGAAACGAACTCCATGAAAGTTCGAGGAGGAAAAGTAGACCTTTTCCTTTTCAAAAACTTCAAAACGTCACACAAGTGTAGATGCAATATCACTATATCACAAATTATCTTTTGGATTTCTTGGTATACATTCAAGAAAAAAAACAAGTTTTCAAATGGGTATACTTTCAAAAGAAATCAATTCGCTTGAGTTCTTAGATCAGTAGATTTGGATAGTCTCAAGCTCATAAAGGAAGAGTATCGCTGAAATTTGGCCGCTACTGCTTACGCTGATTCGTTGTAGAAGAAAACTATTTTTCGCTGAAATACTATTTAAGTAGTGCTGAAAAACAGGATACAAGTTTTTGAATGGGTATACTTTCAAAAAAAAAACACTTTTCAACATTTGGAGTGTTTGCCCACCAGTCCACAGGCCAGGATGGTAGATAACTAGATGAGTATATGACTGCTATAGAGCGCAGCTAGTTATCACCATCCCTGTCCGCAGTTTCACCCCCCCCCCCACACTCCTCCCCACCCCCCCCACCGCCCACTCCCCCCCCCCTCCCCCACTCACCCGCCGCCCCACCCCCCCACCCACCCCCAAACCCCCA
>Ga0182004_10001840_pt1 | contig 16031 bp, 11 predicted proteins | sample Sormic07211540_1_FD_120479 | JGI IMG/M metagenome (GOLD analysis project Ga0182004, IMG submission 120479) | Endophyte microbial communities from Sorghum bicolor roots, Mead, Nebraska, USA - 072115-40_1 MetaG | ecosystem: Host-associated > Plants > Roots > Unclassified | place: USA: Nebraska...
ACTAGTCACAGCACCATAATAGTTCATGATCCATACAAATCACGTAGTAGAGAGTAGTACTTTGCTAGCACTACATAGGGTTTCAGTGTATGGGCTGCCGGTGGACTGGTGGGAGTTTTGAGCTGGGTATTTTTCACCCATGGGTAAACGGGTATGGGGACTACTAGAACGTCCCATACCCGCATACCCAATGGGTGAAGGGTTTGTTCTGTTTGTGTACCCATGGGTACTGGTTTCACTCCGTATTGGTACTCTAATAGAGTAAATACTCATCGGGTCGCGGGTCGCGGGCCCCATTGACATTTTTAGGTGCAACCCACACCAAACCATTTGATGTCTCATAGCTACTTCGCATTGATGTCCGAATGAATAGCTTTGAACGGACAGTAAGCATTACCGCTAGTCGAAGGTTGTAAGCCTCTAGAGCTAAGAGCTCTATATTTTTTTTGTCCTTTTTTTTTTATCTTGGGTTGTATTCTTGTAATAACTATAACTTGATTTCTTCTTTGACGAAGAGGTCTAATGACGGAAGCTATAACCCTATACAATTTCTCAGCTCCTCCATTCATCCGATCACCTCGTAAAAAAATTCTCACTAAATAAATTGTCTAATTATAGTTACCTTGGTAAATCCGGAAACCAAAAATTCCATGCCTTTCCCAGAATATTTCTTAAATGGAATTTATAATTAAAACCTCAATTTAATATTTAGAGCCGTAAAATGATGTTTTTATGCTTTTATATTATTTTACCGAAAATATCTAGTAGTATCACAAAAAACATTCACCAAAACTAGAGACTAAGATGGGTCTGCAGGAGACTATCTAGTATTCTAGTAGTCAATGCTGCTATGTCTGTTTGCTTGAGGTTATCTATTGAATTTGCAAGTCATCAAACAATGTTTTTCTCTTACAATAAATCAGCAAACAATACTTTGAGCTAATAGTTTTTTTCGCCAAGCTAACAGGCTCTAAGATGGAAGATGGGTTGTATCACTGCTGAAGTTCGCAACAATGCCAGCGTGGCTGCTGCCGAGGATAAATGAGGAAGCTAACATGTGGGTAGCGCGGGCTTCATGCGGCTAGCCCCTCTCATGACTGCTTCGTCGCAAAGCGTTTTGATGTAATAGTTTCTTACTCTCCTTCAGTGGAAGCCATAGCTTGCGTTGTGTATCCATTTTGCTCCCCTCTCGTGCTTGTTGAACGTGGCCGTGGGGAAAAAATGGAGTCAAATCCTATTTGAGTGATACCACCTTCTGGTAAAGTAGAGATTTCTTATTTGTCTGGCGACTGAAAGGGACCAGGCACTTCCAAACGTCCCAAATGAAGCACCAAATGATGAAATGAATTAGTACGACAGACAGTCAGACAGACAAGGTTTTGGAGTATTCACAGCATTTCCAACTTAGAATGCTTTCATTTCAGCAATCAGCCGTTTGGTCAATTTCTATTTGCTCAGCAGTCGAGGTAGTGATCACAGACGTATCTAATACAGCTTCTGCAGAAACTGCAGATGTACACAATGGTATCTTCCAAAAGAGGCGAAGTTAATGGAGATGTAGGTATATATATGTTCACATCATGTTGTATATGCGTGTATGTCTAAAAAAATCTTTTTATATTCAATTGCATATATTGACATTAAAAAATTGAATATATTTACTGCTGAACTTCGATGGATTTGAATAACATGAGCTTCTTTCCTCAAAGGTAATTGTTAGAATCTCCTGCAAAAGATAATTTTCGGTGACATTACTTAACTAGAAACAAAACAAAGTAATTAGTGCAGAAAGAACTATTCTAGATAAGCAAGGAAGAGTGAGAAAGGAACCTCACTATTAATTTGGAATTATCTTGAGAAGCTCGATGTCAAACAAGAGAGTTTTATCTATTAAGCCTTGATTACGTAGAACAAAATCAAGAGCTCTTTGTCCCTGAAATACAAATGATAAATGCTCAATATGGTGTAGTCATTAACAACTGACAGAAAAACTTTATACATGTTTACCGAGAATGTCGTTGGTTTTGGACCCAACTTGTTGTAGTCATTATCTGGATATCCAAGATCGGGTGGTACAATGATCCTGAAGTGTATGAGCTCTTCAATAGTACATTTGCAAGTCGCAATAGTAAAGAGGAACTTATTTACAGAGCTTTGTCTTGGAAAAAATAGAAGATACTTTACCTCCTAACACCTCCTGGGGCCATGCCTGATATAGCCTCCTCAAAAGCTGGTATGACCTATATTATTGAAACTGCTATTTGTGAGGAAGGTACAGACATAACATTTTCTACAGAGATATAGGAGCTGCAAAAGCCAACTGTCAGTTTGTTAATTGTCATACAAAATGTTTTTTGCCAATATTGTAAAAAAGGACAGGCATCAGTCCCATAGCATGGTGTATGGGCATGGCAAAGCACTGGACAATAGGAGACGAACAAGGACTCAAGGAGATCAGTACTCCCTCCATGTTATAAGTCATTTTGGCTTTTCTAGGTACATAGCTTTTGCTATGTATCAATTAAAAAAAACTTTTGCTATGTATCTAGACATGGCATAGTATATAGGTGCATAACAAAAGCTAGGTATCTAGAAAAGCCAAAACCACTTATAATTTGGAATAGAGAGAGTACTTCATAAACTAGAAAATCACCTGTCCTAATCCAACTTTGAACTTGAAGAAGTCTTTGTCACCACCCTGCAATTTATAGTTTCAGAATGATGCATCACAATTTGAAGATCTAATTCAGAGGAAAAGAAAATGTGCATGCAAGCACCTGTTGCCCTACACTATTTATTCATAGTGCATTGATATGTATGCCCACCTCATAGTGATTTAAATGCATGCAAGCACCATCTGAAAAATAATTAGAATCAAGACATAGTGTGACACAAATCCTTGTGCACTATGACTGATTAATAGAAGGGTGCATGTGATGTGATCCAATGCAAAAGATCATGTCCATTCATATTTAAAAAAATATATATAACACACTTCTTCTGACAGTCCTAGTTAGTTCAATAAATCATATGATTGTTCAACTCATATGAATGCTAAATACTCATTCTTCAGTGAAGTACAGTGGCAATTGATACCTCAAACGAACCTCCTTTGGTCTTGTTTCGAGCTTCAAAGATACGACCGTAGTACCCAATTGTATAGCCATCCCAATCAACCTTGAAGTGTAAAGAAATTCAAACCCTCATCAGGACTGACACTTGGAAAAACGTTACAAATAACAACAAAGATTATAGAGACGGATACATGTACATGTACACATACAAGATAAGCTACATTTACGTTCATATGTAATGGTTGTAACTCACAACAACAGTCTCCCCCTTTTTTGGAGAAGGGCCATCACCAACCCGCAAGTCCTGTATTTTTCCATGAAAATAAAATCATGCAACGTTTGGTCATTTGATCATCATGCAGAAAACTAGAAACCAATGGATGGTGACAAAGGCACCTTGTACTGGAGGCCTGATTCCGTTTCAGTGTAATCTGGATACCGCATTTTTGTCTTTCCATAATCTTTACCTCGAAGTGCAGGCACTGAAATTTCAATGATCGGGTAAGATCTGGTTACCAACTCTTTAGAATGCTTGTTTGCTTTCTGGCTCAAAAACAGATGGTTATGGGTGTGTTTGGCTCGTTTTCAATACAAGCCTGGCTAGCAAAACTAAGCCAGGCTAGCCTAAGTCTGGCCCTAGCAAGCCAAGATAAACTTGTTTGGTTACATGTACTACGCTAACCTGGCTAGTCATAGAATGTGTTTGGTCGGCTAGATTGTTTTGATACAGTCACCTCTTCTTTCAAATGGTATGGTTACCTCCATTAAAGTATTTTGTCAAACAATTGATGGGCATTGAGCAGTGCACACAGGCATACAACCAGTGGCGGAGCTCGCCTAAACTTTTAGGTGGGGCAGACCTTAGCTCAACCAGCCCGTTCGTTCTAATTGTAAACTTTTAGGTGGGACACCTGATAGCGAAGCCTCACCCGCAGCTCTTTCCTCCCCAACCACCGCGCAGAGCTCGCCTGCGCCGCCGGAAACGTGCCCTCGCCCATGAGCAAAGCCTCACCCACAGCCGCAACTGCGTGCTCGTCTCTCCCATGACCGGCCCCTGCTGGCGCCCTCCAGGTGCACTATGAGTATATACTAAAAAAAGAAGCTCAATACCTTTAACTTCCAGGTGCACTATGAGTAAGCCTGGAAGCCAATTAAGTCACAGAACCAGTCAAGCCCTCATAGGACGGAATCAAAACTTCCAAAGGCCTATTAGCTATGGCACCAGCGCCGGCAAGCAGGCCCCCTTTACATATAGCTAGAGGCACACTAGATATGTTACGTAACCCTGAATCTTAAGTAATGGCTGTAAAGTTGAGGCATAACTGCCTAGGAATATGCTTAGCCATATGTGTTACAAAACAAAATTTCTCAACATATACTAACTAGATCATGTCCATGAGAAATGCCATAAAGAAGGGATTACAGATCATGATTAGTTTATCACTTTATCTTAGACTATCATAAAGGTTCTCTTCCACACTGTGATTATTAGCACATTGCACGGCTTTCTCTGCATTCCAACAAAGATAGGATAATAGGCAAATTACATTGAGCATCCTTGTTAGCAAACTTGACCATAAGACCACAGGATGAGCATGGCACACCTTTACTTATAAATCTATAGCAAATATGCTCCACTAAGAGGTTTCAGCACACAGTTCTTTGATGAAGTGTGAATGTATTGATCATCCACATGCAAGATTCATCTTTATGTCAATGAGAAAGTTCAGAACTTAAGGTGCACATAGATGACAGCCTAAATGGTTCAAGTATATGCGAACCAATTGATGAGAACAAATTTATATTAGAAGAAGACACAAAAGACTCACTATCAGCAAACTCAGCTTTTGCTGTTCCCTTGAAAAAAGTGTACTGAAATGAGCCAATAGCCACACTAATCGCAGGGACCAACAGCAATTTCCTTCTGTCCGTCACACAACCTGTACACAAGTAGTTCACAATGATCTGAGTGTAACCCAAGAATAAGAATATAATTTAGTTTGCCTTTTCTTTTAGAAGGAATGGCAGGAGATTTGCCACAAGTTTTATTAGATGATAGAAAAACAAAAACAGAGAACAGAAGGTTATGCCAAGTCCGAACACAGCTTACAAACACAACACTAGAAAAACCCAGAAGAAGAAAAGGAAAAAAAGGGACTTGGCAAGAGACCATGGCCTACTAGCTACGACTGAAAACGCAACTCCAAGAATAAAAAATAACAAGACGACTAGCCCACTAACTTGAGTCTCGATTTGGGTGCATGGCCAAATGAAACTGCTGGATGCCATCTTTGCATAGCAGCTGAATTTGCACTCATCCACAAAGTTTTGTTTGCAAGAGAGGTTTTCCAGTTACTTGTGTTCATCTAGCTCATATGCATCGCACATTCGCACCCCAATACAGATTGTTAAACAACATATTGGATGATTCTCCATGAGAATTCAATCTTCTATAAACATTTACAGAAACTGCATTCCACTAATACATCATAACAACTGGCTGAACATCATCTTTCATGGATGATCACTGTTATGAATGGCGCTCCCAAGTCAAAATAGCTATTGTCACTCAGTTAAGTTGGTAACTGAAGCCGCATTGCAAAAAAGTGGTGGTGTTACCAATTAGATTACAAAATGAGGTAATCGTCTCAAAAAACTAACGAGAACTAAAAAATCTTAAGTGAAGTAGTAGCAAAGAGGTACAGAACAGGAAACTAACTTGTTCCAATTGCCGGAACCTAATGATAGGTAGGGATACGAGCAATGTCTCGAAAAAAAATTAACAGCAATATTGCCGAACACGACTGACAGGGCAAGGTTAGCAGCACGACTGACCTGGAACGCTCGGCGCCCCGAGCTTGGCGAGAAGCATCATCCTCCTCTGCCCAAAACAGAAGGGAAATAAGTGCTCCAGAACGCAAAGAACAAAGCAGCAGGAACACAGGGGCGGACCCAGTGAAGGACACCCGAATAATTTTTAAAACAAAAACAGAAATTACTAGACATAATGCATCATGCATGTATACAATTGCAATTAGACCATATCCGAACACAAATAGCTTAAGTTAGGATTTCGATGCTCGGTTTCGCACGAAAGAGAAGGGGTGGGCGGACCTTGTGGTGCTCGTCGCCAGCAAAGAGCCCGAAGAAGACCTGGGCGCTGGGCACCTGGAGTAGGGCGGCGGCAGTCGCGGCGTCGCTCCCAGTGGTCGCTGCAGGGATAAAGGCGCACGCGGCGGAACGGAGGATAAAATGCCACTTTTTTTTTTCCCCGATTTTGTTTGATTGAGAAGCTAACCACACTTGCCGCGCGGTGGGATAAAGGCAATCCCTGAACGCAAGAGTCGCAGTCGCAGACCAGCGGGCCCCACGCTCGCTCTTTCACTTCGCCTTCCGCAACGGCCACCACCACCACCACCACGCGTCGCCGCGCAGCTGCTAGAAAGTATCGGAAACGCGCCACGTCGACCTCCGCCGCCGCCACCTCTTCCCTCCTCGGCTTCGAGAAGCTGCTCTCTCACGAGACACGACGACTGACGGACCCGAACAGCAGAGGCATCAAACCCCCAGAACCTCTGAGGAAAGACGAAACCCCAAGGCGGAGGACCGAGGACCCGATGGAGAAGAAGGATCTGCTGGCCGTCCGGAAGAAGCTGCCTGCGTCGGCGGCAAAGCGGAGGCGCAAGGTGGTGGCGCCCGCTAAGGCCGGCGCCGGGGGGCGGCTCGCGAAGGTGATCGCTGCGTACCTCGCGGCCGACTCCTACATGTACGCGCCGCTGGTCTCCGCTCCGCCGTCGCCCCCACCGCCGCCTCGGGCGGCCGCGGTGGCGCCATCCGCGGCGCCTCCTATATCCACTCCTGGTAGGTTAAGCCCTCAATTCTCCGTGCGCTCAATTTCCTCAGCTGTAATTAGTACCGCGCAAATTGCAGTTGCTATAATTCCTGGTTAATTTAGCTTCACTGTGGTAGCCCATGTTAAAAACTCTGACAATCGTGGGTGGGGTGGGATTCAGCCATTTTGGCTGCGGCAAGGGTAATGATTAACAGCCTGTTTTGGGGAGCAGCATGTTTATGGAAGGTGTCATTTGCAGTGACAAGCTTTGCTCCTAGGCAACAAGGCTAACCTTTTGAACGCAACAGTCGTGTCTTCCAGAGAAAGTCTTGTGCGCCAGTGGCTAACTTTGAGGTCACCATTGAGGAGTCTGAGCAATAGATTGCAGCAGGATACAGAAGTCTAGCATCGCTGGCGGAAATTTCTGTTGCTGCATGGCGGCCGGTCACCTCTAGCAGTTCGCTGTTGCCAATTAGTGTCACGTATAACAGCTTTTTTATGTAAAGCTTGCTTGGTTTGACAAGCCATGGCTTTGCTTTCCTGTAATTTGTAAACTCTCATCCTTTTGATGAAATACGTACTTAGGCACAGTCGTTACAAAAACCGTTGATTGTTATTACGCCAAATGATGGCAATTGATGGAGTTTACACAAGTTCTAGGGGGCATAACCCCTATTGACCTGTGAGAAATTCCACCACTGGTCATTTAGGCAGCCTTTATGTTAGGAAGTATGTGGTATGTGGTACGTGGTAGTGCTTGAACATAGTTACAGAAGTAGTTTCAGATCAATCTTGTTTAAGACGCAAATGCAAACCGCAGCAATGATTAGGGAAGACACCTGTTTGCTTGGCTGAAAAGTCATAGCTGAAAGTACTGCTCGTTGATTTTTTGTGAGAGAAAAATACTGACAGATTCGGCAGATAATCTCAAGTTTTAGTTGATGTCCTGAACTCTCTTTTTCTACTCGATTAATGCTGATTGGAATTCTCTTATGGAAAATGAAATTACTGAAAGCAATAGAGATTGTGTGGAATATTGGATTGAATTGATTGGAGAGACCTATGTACATATATAGGGGAGAGGTGATCTCGTGGCTTAAACAGTACCGACTGGCTATACTAGGCTCGGGCCTACCATATACACACGCACAAAGCATATACATTCTAACAATTACTAATGTGGATATGCCTTGGTACACACAATTGTGCAAGGGGTAATACATCTGCTGCATTTCCAGAACGAGGCCATCTAGGTGTACATACCCATGATATGCTCATGGAGTGCCTCTTGGTTAAGGACAAGATTGTTAAAAGACTAAAATTCAGAAATAAATTTGTTTTTTATGGTCATAGTTGCATAAAACAAATGTATCTTGGCGAGTTTGACCAATCCCAAGTTCAACCAATCAGTGTGGCATGTTTAGTAAGGCAGCATAAATTATGCACTCTTCAAAGCCTTGAATGTAATAATAGACATTGCCTACATATTGGGTTCTGTAGCTTACAGGAGTATCTCTTTATGTGCACACGAGTCAATTTTTCTTAATTATGTTAAGTGTTGACATTAGTATGCGTTTCCATTCAAATTGTGCAGAGAAAGAAGTCACACTGGTGCAAAAATGCAGAGGCTCTTTGCAAGCAACATTCACTGCCTACTAGAAGTATTTGTGGACATGTTCTTGGAGCTGTTCGGAGCTGTGTGCTTCTTGTTCTAGCATGACCTTTAAGAGCTACAATAGTTGTTTCTGTGCTCTGTTATGTTAATGACTAGATATTGTGGCTTTGCAATCTACCTTCTTCTGGAGTTCTCATGTGATTGCTCACCATTTTAATATGGATTGTAAGTAGTTTTATTGTGTGATCTATGTTCACTAATGCATCCAAACTTCTCATACTGCCCAGTATATCCTGTCTATTTTTCTTAAGGGTTCGATTAGGAGGATTGAGCGCTCCCCAAACTGATAATCTTGTCTATTCTGCCTGTTGCCATTCGGTGTAGCTTGTTGCTTCTCCTTTCTTTCTCCACTTCTGAATTGTGATATTGTTAGTTTGTTACAGTTAGTGTCTATTATTGTGTTGTTCATCCCATCATACTTGATTTGTTGGTCTTCCTTTTCTAATATGAATCAAACTGTCATAGAGAATGAGCATTATGGAAAACATGAATACAATAAATCCCTTTGAGTCTTGGATTGCAGGTGTTAATCTGTCATGTTGTTCTTGTTTTACTCCCTTCCCTTTCTGTATGCTGTGCTTTCTGTGTTTCTCTCTCAAACTTCTCAGGAATATTGATTCTAGTGTGTCCACTAAGGTATCCTTTGATGATCTTGAAACATCTTTCTCGTGGCTGTTGGTAGCATCTTGGGCCACTTTCATTATTGCTCTTCGATGTAACTTTTGTTTGGGTTTAATAAGGTTAGTTGCGTGGAATGATGAGCTCGTGGGGGCAAGGGCAAGCGTGGACAATCATGAGATCTCATCTGATTTAAGCATGGTTGAATATGACCACTTCTTATGTCGGGCCTTATCAGAGAAGTACATCTCCATGGCCATGCCTGAGATTTTTGTGGTGCTAAATGATATTTCATCGGTGGTCCGGAACTGCATGAGAAATCCATACGGAAGTAAGGAAGGTGGCTTATCTGAATTAGTTGGAACAGAAGCGCAGGACCAGCCACATGTGTGCACATGGCTTAGAGACCCACATCTGCATGGACTTCCAACTGGATTTGGCTATGCATTGTAGCTGCAAACAAAACTTAATTTGCAAATGTTAAATCTGATCGAAAGGTTGTCTGTGGACTGTGCTTTTTTTTTTTGCTGGTTTTCCTTGAATTAACTGTGCAGTTGTATGGTTTTTGGGCCTAGTTCACCTTATAAACCAGTCAATTCTTTCTTCTTAAGTGAACTGCAGGAGTTCCCTGTCCTTTTCGAAGGTTCTTGGGAAAAAAAGGTTGTCTGTGCACAGAAAATGAGGTTTTTATGGTGAGGAACTAGTTCCTGTGCTGTGTCTGCGTTTCGAATTTGAGTGTCTGATTTTTGTAGGTTTCTGGTTTGCTGAGAGAGTGAGAGGTAGAGCTCTCAAATTTGTTATCTCGAATCATGTTATATTCACCTTTGCTGTGAAATTTTGAGTGTACCTTTTCTGTGCAGTGGCACCCACATTAGAAGTTCAGTGAGAGAATCAATGGAGGTACTTGATCTGATTGCGCCAAAATGGTGTATTAGCCTTTCCTTTCTGCAGGACATGGATAAGGTACTGGTTGGTCTAACAGCTTAAGACTCAGGTATAGTCTTTGCTTTCTTCCGGTAAAGCCTAGATTTCATTGTCGCATTGAGCATAGTGCAGAAGGCCTGCCTTTTGTGGTTGTGGACTTGTGATAAAGGATGCTGATCATGTGGAAGGAAGTGCTGATGCTGGATATATGTTGATGGTTCCAGGTTTGTTCTACGCGACCATAGTTAAATGCTCAATGTATGTCTTAATTAATTCTTAGAAGTTAGAACATAAACTCCTATAGAGGAGTTCCTTGACAATTATTGCACTGCAAGTTTCTGCTAGATTCTGTCTGGATGATAAAAATTTGCATTATAAAATGGCTTCTGCAAATGCAATCCCTGTCCTTCTACATGTGAAGGAGATATACTGAAGGCCCACATCGCCCTTAGTCTATAAAATAAGTTCCATCGTCTTTTGCTCTTTTTTGTCTTCAATGGAAATGACACATGGGAAAGCCATATACTTCTTTTTTTTTTTTCTTCTATCTCCTGAGGAGCATTCTTAGCATCTTATCAGGTCATATGCACCATGTGTCATATCTCTTGTTTGATGGTTGTCTATTGCTTTGAGAGGACATCATTTGTCTTAAGTTCTAAAAAGTCCTACTAAACAACATTAGACAGATCCACAGTATGGAGACTTGTTGTCTTCATGCATCTCTGGTTGTTTCAACTTGATTTTGCATCATGTAACCTCATGATGCGTTTATTGAAGCGGACATGACTTCATGCTTATCCAGGACACCTCAAGTTACATACACTCTGGATTAAGTATTTTTTGTTGGTTTGCTTGGCATGAATTTTGTTTGTCCGACCTTGTACTCTGACTGCTATTGCTTTCTGCGCTGCGCTTATTCTGATCAGTGCTCCAGGTAATGCTTCCAAATCATTTAGCATTGCCAATTTTTTATTTGACCTTGCATTAGTGTGCTGCATGTGCCATTCTACTTTTCACAAAGATAACTCATGTAGTGTCCTAGTTCCAGCCTTGTCCTGTTTAATATGTTGATGTTGTAACATGTGTTAATATATGTATTACTGTTTTTTGTTATCTCTGGTTCAGTGGACTACAGCCTTGCCATGCCTGGCTCTTATATATATGCCTAATCCACCATTGTTTCAGTCACCCTAATCTAGCGTCTTTTCATTGTTCATGGCTGTCTCGTTACGAGCTAATGCCAAGCACATGCTACATGGGCTGCGACTTGTGCCTATGGTGGATAGTCCAAATCATAGCATCACAGAGACACATGCTCACACATGGATGGGCTCCAGGTGCTGCAATAAAGCCACGCAACCCCTTGGAGCTGTATCATTAAGGTAAAGGTGTCTTTGATGCCACCATATTATGATGGCCATATCATTGTACGTGCACTAGGCTGTGCGTTGATCCCTGATTACCTTAATACTTTCTGAGATACTTTTAATTTTCGACAAGATTGGTTAGCGAGCTCGAAAAGTTAGGGGCAATGTGATTGTCGTCCATGCTTTAGTTCAGCTTGGCTGCATCTTTAGGCTTGATGCCCCCATGCATTCTTGCTAATAAATTCGTTAGTTTGGAGCAGAGTTGATTTGCAGCCACAGACTCAACTTTCCGATGGTTTTAAATTGTGGAGTCAAGGTCCTAACCTGCTGACTGCTGTACAGTACAGGTGGATCAAGGTGTGAGACTACTAAAATCCTAATATCCACAGAACACCTAACCTGACATGCATGGCAATCTAGTGTCCTGCCTGGGAAACCACCAAGTAGACATAGCTGCGTTGGCAACCTGCAGGCTGTAGCTGAAATGCCATGGCAGTAGCCCTAGCTGGCCTGGCTGTGAACAATAATCCCAAGGGGAATATCCCACATGGCTGTGCTGTAAAATACAGAATCTTACTGTCACCCTCAGCTTAGCACGCGCTGTTGCAGTGTTTTTTTCTCTCCAGTGTGACAGTGTCCCGACAGGAAGCCTGGGCTCAGTAGAGTGTACTACTGTTAACTCTCACGGTTGAATTTAATGTCACCCACCGAGAGACAACTGCTAGATTCAAATTAATGGTCACCTTTCTGAGGGCTGCTGCGTATCTATGCTGCCTGAAGTTGAAAGGTATCATATGTTCAGGTATGGAGTTTCTGCATGTTCCTACTGCATCTAACATTGCTTAAGCCTGGACAAGACAGTGTAAAACAGACCAGAAGCCTTCCAATGTTAATTGGCATCTTAATACGTATGTATCTCCCTGTTTGGTAAACTTTGGCTTGTTTTTGTAGGATTGTTTTCACCCAAAAGGATAAACTGGCGGTAGGGTGGCGAGAGAGAAGGGGACAGCGCTCTCCAATGATGTGGAGCAAAAGGCCAGAGAGCAGTCTTGCATGCACATGCCCTTCTTGGACGCTTCCTCTGGTATCCTAGCTGCCATCTATCTGGTCAGCAGTACATTTACACATGAATTAAATCCCCGCACGTACTATGTGCTCTATCTTCATCATAGCATCCTTTTCAAGTAGGATGATTGTAGATCACCAGTTGATGTGACGTGTTAGCATATATTCTCCTTGGGTAAAAAGGATCAAATCCCACAATATCAACCGTCTGTTTGTCTATCTATCTACCTGAAGAAATGGACTTGACAGAAAGAACTTCCCTTTCAGTACCGACACCCCTTTTGACGGTCTTGCTTTGGGACTTAAAATATAATAATTCAGCATTTAAAATACTATTCCATCTTATGTTCTTATCCACAGGGCGACCTGCTAATGCAGCAAAGTTTGATTTGAGAATCTTCACTCGCATGATATGGTCCTGCCAGGCAAGTGAATTTCTTGTGCTACTTGTGCTTGCCTCACAATCTGAACAAGGTCCTGCAGTGTGAGTATCCTACTTTAATCCTGAGCTTGATCAACTGATTGATTAATTAGTACATGGACTGAAAGGAGGATTGTTCCTCAAATATTTTGCCATTGTCTTATTTGTTATGGAGAGGTTCAAGTGTCTGATTGGTAGGTACGCACAAGTACACGTCGTTCTAATGAGTAGTTCAATCAGTATTCAGTAGTGACTATTATTCATAATACGACAGATGTTCCCATCCAAATAATCCTGTATCTGTAGGGATCGCCACACAACATTTTTTTGGTAGTTAACTAGTTATTTGCTAGATGAATGTGGTTCCATTTATCTTTGCATATAGCCTTATAGGTCATGCCAATGACAGGAGGCAAAGAGCTGAGAGCTAGGCAAAAATCCATAGTACACACCGACACATACAAACAAATGAAATACTCGAACCATGCATGCCGAGCTCTTACTTCCAGCCTGACAACCACCAGTGAAAGCATTTCTCTTGCAATCAGCTGGAGCAACGGGCTGGCTTTTCCAGCCAGATTTAACTACTAGACACACTTCCATATGTGACCAACCAATCGCATAGGGGAGGCACAATTATGCTACTACTTCGGTGGGTGGTAGGGAGGAGTTGAACAGAGATGCCCATGGCAAGAAATACAGCTAGGTTCTATCTCCCTCTTACATGTGCAATGGTGACTGGCATGCAAACGATGGACTGATTGTACCAGAGCTTGCTACACACCGTAGATGTCAGAGAGCCTCCGGAGCATGGCTACCTTCAGCTCTAGCGCGCAGATGTACTCAGCAGTTTGCCGGAGCACCACATCGACGCCAGCCTTGCGGCGAGCACCCACTGGCACAATCTTCTTGAGCTCCCGGAGCCGCCTCAGCACCATGAGCTGGAATGGCCGCTTTCTCCTTAGTGACACCATCCCTTTGCTAATTTTGGTTTTTTTTCCTAGTGTCACCATGGACTCTCTTTCTCTCTGTGTATCTCTCTCTCTCTCTCTCTCTCTCTCTCTCTCTAGTTTTAGCAAGTGTTGAGCTGTATTAGGCTTGTGGTGTGTGTGGTGCAGGGGTGTAGTGACAAGGGTTGCATATTTATAGGGTGAGAATCTGAGAGGGGGCGTGTGATTTCACTTGGCCATGTGGGAGAGAACTAGGTTCTAAGCTGTAGACTGAGCTGTAAGGAGGTATACTTGGAGCTATCACTGACCATCAGTTTTTCTGAACTTGCCCATATCTTATGACTGTGTGCAACTATTATTGGCTAGGAGTAGGGTGGCTCCCTGCTTATAGTTTAATCCAAAGAGGAAAACCTATAAGGACCTCCCAATGCTAGTCAAATATAGCATGGTATAGGCTTCTGCCTCACTTGACACAGTTAAAATATTACTCTTGTTTTTGTTCTCCGTATCATCAATCGTGTCAGCAAGTTAGCCATTCTGACCTGGGCAAGATATTTGGCCCTCGACGACAAAATGCAAACAAAGAAAGGTTCATGAGAGATTGTATTTTGTTTCCGATTAGTTGTATGTTCTGAATAGGCACTGACAGTGGTTTGCATCTTCTCTTCAGATGCTGCTGCAACTCCAAACAGGGCATGGAAGTGTATCACTCAGCACGCTTGCGATCGCTGTGGACGAGATTGTGGAAGCAGCTGCTGGCCTTTTGAAGGGTGAACAGTGGCATGGCTGGCTGGGGGCAAGGGCATGCAGCTGTTGAGGCTAGAGGACAGCTCGAGAAATTGGGTAATAATTGCTTGACGTCTCCACGTCTCGTGCACTTGTTTCTTCCTTGCCTTGTCCTCTCGTGTGGTCTATCTCAATCCAACCTGATGCCGAAATGGCCACTGCACAAATAGCTGCACAGCATTCTGATAGCTAACCACTTCACATGATTGCTGATCGTCTCAACCACATAAAAGAGTCATATAATAGTTCTCTAATCTCTGGTTTTATCAGCAATAAGTGCGCCAACTAAGTAACATTTAGCTTGTCGGAGAAAACAACGTTTAGCTGCAATTCTGCTTGGGATTTAAAGTGGTTTGGTTTCTACATACAACTCAGCTAATTTTAGGAAGAGTAATTGCATTTTCCAAGACATATAACAGCTTTGTTTGCCTTGAACTAATAAGGACTATTGGACCAGTCCATATAGGTAGCACTGTAGATGTGTAACTCTAGGGTGCAAACAATATTTTGTAGCCAAATGTTAGCAGCCCATCCTTTATAGACTAGCTTAGCTGCCTGCAATGGTTATCTGGCGCAAAACACTATTGTCCAAATCATCATCATCGGATGATTATCAGTGCCGGCAATCATTGGGAGGCTCCATGTGATTTTTGTCAAGTTGTGGCACAAATGTTGCTAGAAGCTACGGCATCATCCCATTCCCATGGCTATGTTTTTCACTCTGCTGAGCAAGTGCCAAAGCAGCAGCAGTAGCCTGCACGCACACACATGGCCAGCTTGGGCCTGAGTTAAATATTCAAATTAAATTGTAGAATATTAGATCCACTGGTATGAGTGTGTGACGATGCCTTCTTTCTGATTATTCTTGAGATAATAGTATAGAAAGACTGGAGAAAACTGTTCAGTGCCTGATCTAATTTGGTTTATATTAGGCCTTGTTTAGTTCACTCTAAAATCTAAAAACTTTTTAGATTTCCCGTCACATTAAATCTTACAGCACATGTATGGAACATTAAATATAGATAAAAATAATTAATTGCACAGTTTGTGAGACAAATCTTTTAAATTGTCAAATAAAAACGAAAGTGTTCCAGTGCCCAGAAATTTTTCACCTCCTTAACTAAACAAGGCCTTAATCGATTAATGAAAGGGTGCCATATACGGTGGTGATACATTGAAGCTGCACGTACTGGTTGAGGGCACTCACAATGCAGACTTTATCATAGAGTCTAAAGTTATTTATTACCTCGAACAATGTGGACTTGGAGTCTAAATAAGACTTGGAGTCTTATTTTTTCTACCTCTTTCTTCAATAAATA
>Ga0182004_10001841_pt1 | contig 16030 bp, 18 predicted proteins | sample Sormic07211540_1_FD_120479 | JGI IMG/M metagenome (GOLD analysis project Ga0182004, IMG submission 120479) | Endophyte microbial communities from Sorghum bicolor roots, Mead, Nebraska, USA - 072115-40_1 MetaG | ecosystem: Host-associated > Plants > Roots > Unclassified | place: USA: Nebraska...
ATTCCCCGTCACATCGAATCTTTAGACACATGCATGAAGTATTAAATATAGATAAAATTAAAAACTAATTGCACAGTTTGGTCGAAATTGACGAAACGAATCTTTTGAGCCTAGTTAGTCTATGATTTGATAATATTTGTCAAATACAAACGAAAAAGTTACAGTATCGATTTTGCAAAATATTTTGGAACTAAATAAGGCCGAGCTCGTGTCGTGATCCGCCAGGGCCGATCGACGAGGCGCGCCGCGGCGAATGGGAATGGCTACCCCGTCCGACGTCCGTCCAACCGCGCGGGACGGGAGGGAATTGATGGCCGCTGCGCCGTCTGTCCCGGGCCTGCTGCTCCCGCAGCCGCAGGACAGGGGGAGCAGGGGGCATCAGGGCGTTTTGATTGCCGCCATCAATACGCATTCATTGCGCCCCGCCGTGCATGCGTGGACGTGGCCACCTCCGTCCTTCTCGTTCCCGTCCGCGTCCGACCACCGCGTAGTACGGTTGTTTCAGCAGGCTCATTGGCCCCTCTGTTTGCAGTAGCGCCGCAGCGGCCGCGAGAGGAGCAGTCGTCTGTGTCTGTGACCGCGACGAGCGGGTCGGACAAGGCAACCCCCCAGAAGGATCAATGCGACTGCAGTACTACTCTACTAGCGATCGGCCCAGGCAGAAGATGTTTGCCTGGGACCGCCTAGCCTGCTGTAGCCTTGTAGTACTAGCTGCCCGAGAGCCTATGTGGGGAGGATAGCCAGCCATGAACGGTCGAATCTCACCTTTCATGGGCTGACGTGATTCCTACGAAAATTGCATGGTGCCCGAAATTCATGTGGCTCAAGAACAAATTTTCAAGTATTATCTATCTAGCTCCCCACGTCCGATATTTTTTTCCATGCAGCGCCACGCCCCGCCATAGAGGTGGAGGAGGGACAGGGTCGTCACAGCTCTCGCAAGACCTTACTCCATCTGCGGTGATCTCTTTCTTTCTCTCCTCTCGCTGCCAACGCGATTGTCGCCTTGGTCCCAACCTCTCCCGGCCACCTCCTCTTGCCTCCGCCGTCCGATCCGTCGGAGATGGAGAAAATGAGAGAGAGAGAGAGAGGAAAAAAGAGAAAAGAAATGTTGGATTGCCCCCAAAACCATTTCTGTTTTTCAAAGCTGGACATATGACGACTCATGAGAGTCTGTTCGCTTGTAGCATTGTTCGCTGATTTATTGTGAGAAAAAACAGTGCTGACAGACAAACAAATACATGTCCGACCATCTGATCTGACTTAAAATGATGGCCCTCTATCGAGAGCCCATACAGTATCTGCTTGGGTCTCCAACACTCATTATCCATGACTATCCATGCAGACGACGAGAATGATGGCAGCCCAAGGTATGTTGTGTTAATCTATTCTTGTTGCACGATTCTCTTCATGCCCATGCATGCGCCTTGGAATGGACACATTTCTGCGATCGCACGATCGACCACGGGCACGCGCTCTCGAAAGCCTCGCCATTCACCAATGCCCCTGTAAAGAAAAGCCAAATCTCACTTGCAGAGTGATCGAGTGAGATTTGGCTAGTCCGTCTCTCGTGTGGCACCTGTGTGAACATCGCAACCTGAATCATGATCAGATCGAGAGCTAGCATGCTGCCTTTCAATGAGCAGCTGCTTTGACTGCTTGAGTCATGCCAAGCCTCAAAAGAGGGAAAGCCTACTGATCTTTCGTCAGAGGGAAAATGGCCAAATAAAACCAGCAGCTGGAAAGAATTCCACACGGACCAATAGTAGCAGCTGCGAGCATCTCAAAGCAAAGACGCAGCAGCAGCATCAAAAGCCCAGAAGAAACCGATCGATCGAGCACACCCTCCCTCTCCCTAGAAAGAAAGAAAGGAATATCACGATTGCACACACGGTATCATGCTGCCTGTGCTTTTCTATCAAAAAGGCTGCGACACGCGCGCGGCGCGCCCTTCTTTTGTTGGATTTGGGTTTCTCCCCTTTTGGAGCACCTGTATGCTGCAATCCTTCCTAGCACTGCAATGGTTGAGCATGCAGCAGACCAGCAGTTCTCCTTTTCATGTCTTCTGTGCCGGACGAGAGCAGGGTGAATAATCTCACACAGGTGCCTTTGTTTGCAGTTCATAGTTCATACATAACCCATGTTTACCACGATTACACAAAAAAAATTGATTTATAGGATCGGGCAGAAGCAGCGAAAGTAATGTCTTCAATCACATATATACTACAGACATGTAAGTAAAATCAGTGCTTGAGAGTATTGGTACGCTGCTTGTAGCCTTGCAGGCTGAAGCTTTATTCAGGTAACGGTATTTACAGTGTTCACATGACATGTATGCGACGTGTTCCATTATATCTAAAGAAAAGAAAATGTATGGGACGAGGCAACAAGAACTCACAAGTTTGAAGAAAAACTAAAGGCAACCAAGTGCTACTAAAACTACGATATGGTATTCATCCCCTATGCTGTTCATCAAGTGTCGTAACAAGAGGTGCACAACGTCTCTCATAATACATGTTACAGTAAATCTTGATCTCCTCGCACAACCCGTGTATCTTTGAGCCTAGTTGACCTATTTGTAAAACCCATGTCCAATGATGCAGCAGCACAAGTGAAATGTTGCGCGCTCCTTCTATGCTGCTCCAGAAAAGGAGTGCCGCTTCAAATATCATTCGCGTGCACGACCTGATGCTGGTTTGCCCCTTCTTGGTTATCCAGAGGCATGTACTGAGCCATGATGGCACGGATCTCCGAATCCATGTAACTCTGGCGAAATGATGACGAAAGATTTCAGTAACAAATGTATTATTATTACAGTAACAACAACTAGCAAATCAAGTCCTACATGTGACCGCTTGCATGTAAAGATCAAAGGGTAGAAAGGAAACTGAGAAATCGGGAGTTGTTTTACCCTCAGCCTGTATTTGTACACAGCGTATGCTCCAACCCCGGCAAAAACAAGTCCAAAGAAAATAACCCAGAGGAAGCTCCAGCCAACAGTACTGGTAGTACCCTTTTTGCCTGCACATCATTTAGAAATGGTATGAGACTATACAATAAAAGATAAAATGAATGGCGAGTAACTTTTACTAGTGCAAAATATCTTAGAATATCCATAGGCTTATCTATATACACCGCATCATCTACTGCTTTTGTTTGAGTTCAGACAATAGTCCAGCACCACGGGAAAAGAACAAAGAACTAATAATAACAGACATGGCATCTACTTCGATAGGCCCAAAAATCACACCGACGAAAAACTGTGATGATTATATGCCATTTGATTCAAGCAATCCTAAAAGATAGAGGATATAATTAAAAATAAAAAAGAAAGTGTAACAGGCAAGAATCTATGACACATTGATAAATCTGCTATTCTTGTCGCCTTATTTAGTTCACCCAGAAAACCAAAATTTTTTCATGATTCCCTGTCACATCGAATCTTGCGGCACATGCATGAAGCATTAAATATAGACGAAAACAAAAACTAATTGCATAGTTTGCCTGTAAATCGTGAGATGAATTTTTTGAGCCTAGTTAGTCCATGATTGGACAATAATTCTCAAATAAAAACGAAAGTGCTATAGTACCCAAAACCAAAAAGTTTTCGGAACTAAACAAGGCTTATTGACATAGAACTGCAATGAAACTTCTGTACACAAAAGTAGGTTTACAGTTCATGGAACAAGTAGCTCCAGGGATTACATTGTAAAGTATGTGCAACATCAAACAAATTTTATTTTGAAATAATAACTGTTTATTAAGCAACTAGAGCATAATAGTGTTATTCAGAAAGTAACATATGATTGAGAACAGTTCTTTTTTTCCATCATTTAAAAGGAATAAGATCAATCATCTCAACCAAAAGATAGAATTTCGTACTTCTCATCTTAAAAGGTGCTTGCAAGGAAAATACAAAGAGACAGAATTAGATGTCTATGTAAAAATGCAGGTCCAGCTACTTACTGATGCAAGTGTCATGCTCCCTCATGTATAGCATATTGTCATCACCACAGCTGCACTCATAGCTTCCCCATGTATTCTTGCAGCTGCAACCCTTGCACTGACAGTAAAGTTTGTCTTTGCATTCATCAATGTCTGCAAATAATAAGTAGATTAAAATAGATTACAAAAAAAAAATAGTCTGCATTATTCAAAAGTGGAATTAGAGAACCATCCTTAGCAGTTAAATTTTACTCTAAGAACTTCAATTGAAGACTATGCTCTAAAAAAGAAGCGGTCTTCGATAAATATGTGAAGTGCTAAACCAATATGTGGCATCAATGTAATACGGTACTGAGATGGCGATGTAGAGAGTGGAATGGACACAACTGGTGACCATGCAATATAACTTTTAGGTCTCAGCTAGGGCAATTAGTATGGTGTTTGATCAGAGATGCTTTGAAGTGGCATCTAAAACAAATACAGTGGGACGACTGTGAGCTGAATTTTCTAGGGTCTACGAGTGCCAAATGAAAAGATGGGACCCTTTAGGTACCAGGCCGGACAAGAAATGATTGGTTTTTTTCATAATCTGACTAGTCTCTCCGGCAGTTGGCGATTTCTTAGAGCAACAAAACTTGATTGTGCACAAGGGAGAGGTCATCAGTGTGGTAAATTTTCTACTGCGATTGCAAGGAGGCTGGAGGCAACTCCGACTGAGTGATCTTCAAATCACTGTATCAATAGTGGTACTTAGTTTGTGATATGTACTGTTACTGTATTTGGATTTGCTCATGGTTTCTGCGGTAGCTGGTTGAGCTCAACCTTGCATTTTGTTATCTCCGTACCCCTTGGATTTCCTAAATTTGTTAGGATTTCAGTGCTTAGAATGCAAGGTATTTCCTTTGGTCCAACATATACAAATATTAGAATCAATTTCTGCCCCATCAAAACAATGTTAAATTCAAGGCTGTAAACAACTACTTTCTGAATGATACCTTCACAACTTTTTTCTCCATCACCCTTGAAACCCACTGGACATTTACAACCTTCAGATACTTCGTTCTGCAGAATTCCAAGTTTAGTTTAACAATGTAAACAAATTGCAAAGCAAAAGGGAAATGTCTCAAAACAATATTTACTTACTGAGCAGGCAGAGATTGTCTTCCCATCTTTAGTTTCCTGCCAGCACCCTCCATTATTGATCTCACACCTACCAATACCAGAAGCTGACAATGGCAAATTTCAATCATAGTTGTAGTGTTGCATTCTCAAATAACAATTAACATATAATATCTGATAAGATAGTTTTCGTGCAATAGTAAAATACCACATAGTAACGCGAACACTAATTTACAAATTACAACGACCTGCGTTCTATTTTACTTATCCTCTTAAAATGAGTGTGTAGTCAGCATTTTAAAACTTGAACCGCTGGTATACATGAAAACATTTAGATTTTTGCCACATGAAAATAATACTAGGAATTTATCATCGAACTGTTTTTGTATCGTTGTATCAATGTATCAATAATATTTGTAACATGTAATAATCAGGAAAAGAATAATGAATGCATTGGAGACGATGCAATCTCCAAAATAATGAGAAAAGAGAATGAAGGTAGCAATAATCATTTATCTGATCAGAAAATTTTCCATTATAACTTATGTTGATGTAATGCAAGAATAAATTCATAGAATACCTTCACAATGGGTATATCCATCACCAACAAATTTTACACCTCTCACAATAGGGCACTCACAAACACGCCCACGGAAGGTATCCTGCATTCTCATGTAAATGCAATTAGAACCTCTTACCAGACAAGAATTAAGGGATAAGACAAGCAACAGCAGCATGCATGGCGGTTAAAAATGTACCTTGCATGCAGTAACATTATTAGCTGTGTCCAGCCAGCAACCCCCATTGTTCTCCAAACACTCATTTGTTTGAACCTCTATATGAGATTAAAAGAAGGAAATAAAAGACATCAGATAAGATCTATTAAGAGATATCTGCAATAAAATGAAAGCTTACAGACCTTCGCTCAAACAAACAGCAGGCTCAGTTGTCTCCTCGAATCCTGAACAGATCGCTTTCATGACAGCAACTTTGTCCAGCGTACCTAAAGAGAAAAACTAAACGTGACACAAACAACATTGGACCACAAAAAGATAGGCACTACAAGATAGTAGGCTGACCTCTGTATTGCCTGTTGTTGATGACAAGGGTTGGTAGTATTGTGACATCTCCCCTATTACCATGACCAATCTATATAATAAAAGTAGAGAACTAAGTATACCGCAGATTTTGATGAAAATATGTAAAGCATGTAGCATTTGTTAACAAAAATGTTACTCCCTCCATTTGAAACTGCAAGGCTTATTTGGTTTCGTTAGGACAAACCTTTGACCAACAATTACTCTACTACTATCTCCATCCCCCAAAAAACTTCACAATCTAGTTTTGTCCTAAGTCAAACTATCTTACGTTTGACCAAGTTTATACAAAAAAAATATTGATATATATATTACTAAATAAGTATCATTAGATTCATCATGGAACATATTTTCATAGTATACTTATTAGGTTTCATAAACGTTGACAATCTTCTCTACAAACTTGGCTAAACTTAAAATAGTTTGACTTAGGACAAACCATACATGTTTTCTGTGATGGAGATAGTAATACAGAATTTTTATGACACCAAATCAATATTATTTGATCCACTTTCAAAGAATGCTTACTTATGAATTATGATTATGATTTTGTGCTTATGATTATGATTATGTATCACATAAATGAAGTATTAATGGAGTAATCATTGGTCAAATCCTTGTCGAAACAAATACACCTTCTAAAAAAAAGAGGGGAGTACTATTTATGAACACGGTCGTACTTGGGCATCTTGTTCCGCCTTTAAAATTTCATTTTCCACATCGGCTTCAGGGTCGCCAATACACTTGTTTATCTTCTCCATTTCCAATCCTGTAACAGGGAATTGACACATTGAATACTTAATTGACAGCAACTTAGTCAATTACTTGTACACTACAAAAGAAAAATAAATAGCACTAGCGACCGGGACACATATCAGTGACAAATTAGACATACCAAGTGACTTGATAACATCGCTGGCACAGTCATGGTTGTATTTCTTATCCTTCATTGGGCACCTAAGTGCAAAATCATGCACATAATCCCACCACAGCCATGGCTTTCCAGTCTCATTAGCAATCTTGAATACACAAATTTGATGCAGATTTTGAACCACAACATCTCTTCCATCATACCCTTGGCTAAAATCCTGCTCAGGGTCTGGTGCACAATATCTCCCATGATTGATGCACTGTGATTTGCATTGCTTGCTACTGACAAAAGCTTCTGGACAATACCATGTGATATAATGAGGAGTAAACTGAGTGTAACCCTTTTTCTCAAGAATTTGTGCAGTTCCTCTAAAGCTCCTCACAAAGTCCATTTGCATATCGCATTTAGGACCACATTCATCATTACTGTTTGTCCAGAACTCATACTCTACACGCTCATCGGGATGGGGAAGGGATTCTCTCCAGTCCAGAAGAACGCTAAGCATATCACCATTTTCCACAGATTTCTTAAGGCTTTCCCCCAATTTCTTTGTTATAAGCACTGAGGGAATAGTGATGTTTTCTAGGTGCTCTTTGCCTTCTTCTGGGTTGTCCATTGTGATTAGAGGTTCTGACTTGTCATCCACGACAAGAACTGCAGCAGCTCCAGCGTTTTGTGCATTCCATGCCTTGGTTGTGAAGAAGCATTCTGTTCATTTAAAAACATAATAGGCTCATTAGAAGAAGCTTTTCTCAATCATGAGTAAGAATCCCTGTAATGTGCACCAAAGAGAACTTTTATGCAGCCAAATCTTTGAATAATTCCAGGTTTTGCACCAACAGAAATATCAGCAATAGTTATCCAACAATCTGAGAAATGTATCAGTTTTCATGAATCAGGTGTCCCTTATTTTCCATGTGAAGCGCACCAAAAAAGATGAATAAGTTGTCAAACAGAAGTCTATACTATCACATGAGTACTTTTGGATTCCTATTCCAACTTTAAATATGAAATATGTGAGCAATTTATTTTAATTTTTTTCTGAAGTTATAAGTACAGTATGAACCTTAGTTTACTATTTGTGGTTCTGCACCATGCTAGTTTGAAGATGTGTGATATACAAATTGTGATATGTGAGCAGATTCTGGATCTGACACCACAGGAAGCAAAGCTAAACCAATATTCAAATAATCTCAACAGATCATGGCACGTGGACAAGTATGTAGAATTTACATATGTACTGATAATTGGTGATCTTGCAAAATAAGCATCACTTCAAATTTGTCGCTAACGAAAATATACCATAAAGACAGTCAAAGCTAGTTACGTTAAATATGTGTAGTATCATCTCATACAAATTGAACTACAGAATATTCTTAACTCTTCATTTTAAGAACTTATGAAGTTTACAGAGTCCTCAATTCTGTATTCTACTATAGTTATAGTGAACTGCTCGTCAAATACAAAAGTATCCTCAACCAGAGATATAACTGTAGGATCACAACAACAGCTGTTTCAAGGGAATGGAAGCATTTTCTTAAGAGAAAAAAAAGGGCAGGCTGCATTCAATTTCAAGGGAATGGAAGCCCAAAATAGAGAAGTCAAACGACCCACCTCAGAGTAGGGAAGGTAGCAGCTCGTAACCGAACGGTAATTAATGGTAGAAAGTAGAGCTAGAACTGGACGAATCACGATAAAAGGCTACCCTCACTATCCGGTTCAGTAATTTGAGCAACCAATTTCTAGAGACCAGGTGGGCAACCAAAAAACAGGTTTCCAAAAATAACTAGCGCGCGCACCCCCCACCCACCCACCGAAAAAAAGGTCCAGGATAGATAGACAGAGTCAAGGTCACCTCCGCGGTCGACGAGGACGAAGGTGGGTCGTCCCCCAGCCTGCTTGGGCTTGAACGAGATGTCGAACTGGTCGAAGCTCTGGCACGCCTTCCGGTTGGACTTGGGGTACTCGACCCATCCGTGCAGGGTGCCCCCGTACTGCGGCACCCCGAAGTTGCCGATGGCGCACTCGTACTTGCCCTTGAGCTCGTCGGGGGACGTCACCTGGATGCTGTTCTTCTCCACCACGAACCTCCCCGCCGCCGCGTCCGCCAAGGCCAGCGCCACCACGAGCAGCAGCGCCAGCCACGCCTGCCCCCTCATCATGCTCGCTCCCCTGCCCCCGATCAGCGCACCGCCCTCCTACAGAACCTCAGCGCCCAGCGGAGCTGTTGATATAGCAGAATAACCCCCGCGCCGGGCCGGCTGGAAATTTTCGATTCCTTGGAAGGACTCGTGCGGGGGAGATGGGAAGATCGATCGATCCAATAGACGGATAGCTAGGAGCGGAGGTTTCCACGGGGCGCAGCAGCGCAGATCTGCGGGCCTAGAGAACGAGCCCTCGGCGACAGCGGAGGACCAATTGGAGGCGGCCGGCGAGATCTAGCCGAGGCCGATCGGCTGCTGCTGGGTGGGGGAGAGGGCTATGCAGCAGGCGTTGGACGACCTGGGCTGGGTGGAAGCAAGCAGAGGCCTCCGCGCGGGGGAAGTCGTCGGCTGCCTGCTCTCCTCGCACCGTCCAAGCAGAGCCTGCCAAACAAGTTAACCGAACCAGAACCACACGCGGATGGGAAGCTGACAGTGTTCGTCGCGACGCGGGCGGCCGTTGGATCGGCGATGGGTGGGCCAGGGCCCACGGTCCCGTACTCGTGGCGATGAGCCGATGACTTGACCTCGTGCGTGCGTGGGCTGCTAGCTAGCCTGCTACTCCACCCTGAGCTTCGGGATCGCCCGCGTGGTTCAAGGCTAGTGGTTGGTTAGACCTGAGCCGACGTATTTAGTATTTTTGTTTGTATTTGGTAATTATTGTTTAATTATAAATTAAAGCTAGTTTTAGTGGAAAATTTCGGTGTTGTTGTTTTTAAGATTACTATGTCATGTGAAATGGAATGAAACTTGAATGAAACAATTATTTTTAATAAAGAGTTCTATTTTATAGTTTCAAAAATCTACAGCCTCAAGATTCGAGCTTGTCAACGTCTCGTGCTCCCCGGCTCAACTGTCCAATGAAATTCTAACTGAGTGGTTATGGGTTCCATGAATTAAAAGTCTAGTCTTATGTCTTGTTTAGTTTTTAAAATATTTTATAAAATTTTTTAGATTCTCCATCATATCAAATCTTGCGACACATGCATATAACACTAAATATAAATAAAAAGAAATAACTAATTACACAGTTTACTTGTAAGAGACGAATTTTTTTAGCCTAGTTAATCCATGATCAGACAATATTTATCAAATATAAACAAAAATACTACTATTCATATTTTGCAAAAAATTTGGAACTAAACAAGTACTATTCTGCGAATCTGATACGGAGTATATACACAGGAGACATGTATAAAGTCTTTTTAAGAAAAAAATTATAGTATTTGTTAGAACAGTATTTACAGGGCACTTTGAATTGTTTATTCAAGTTTACTGTGCACGTCTAGGATGAGAGTCATCAAATACAGGCGGGGCAGCCAAACAAGAGGACTATTTTACCAGAATAATTTACAGCAGCTTTGCTTCACGGGGAAGTTCCATACTGATACAAGCTCATCACATCGACATCGAGTCATCAAGACCTACCGTTCTAAATTTCATTTCAATATTTCGTCAACTGTATTGATAAGAATCGGTCGCTGTTGGAGTATACGGCACCTCTCAATGAGATTGCAGATAAATTTATTTAGACCTTGTTTAGATGTAAAAAGTTTTTAGACTTTGACAATGTAGTATTTTTATTTTTATTTGACAAACATTGTCTAATTATAGAGTAACTAGACTTAAAAGATTTGTATCGTGATTTACAGGTAAACTGTGTAATTAATTATTCTTTTTGTCTATATTTAATACTTCATGCATGTGCCGCAAGATCCGATGTGACGGAGAATTTTGTAAAGTTTTAAGTTTTTGGGTGTATGTAAACAAGTTAGCCAATGATGCGGACGTGCAGCCGTGACGCATGAAACACGCCCAGTTATCGCAAACTTTGCAATCTCCGTGGTCCATTATTCGATGCCGGACCGCATCGCCTCCATCTGCCTCTACACCACAAGGAAAGAGATAGCATCGTGCATATGTGCATAACGCAATATATAGTGGTAACAAAATTAATTTGGAACGTGTTCATTTTCATGGTTCTAAAGAGGCAGTATAGTATAGATTTTTTTTTCATATAGGATGTCGTTACGATATTGCTAGTTGTTCTGTTTCTAATAACACTTTAAGTGTTCAAACATCGTTATTAGCCGGGAAATATTTTAGCAGCAATAATTTAGGCTCAAAACAAACTCATTATTTACTCTGTGTTGTGTTCTTTATTTAATACAAATAATACAATGAAGTAGTATTTAATAATTATTGAATGTGGAATGAAAATGTTTCGGATCTAGATTTTCTTCAAAAACATTTCTTCGGTAAATCAGAATCGTTTGGCTAGCTCAACCCTTGAAACTAAAACTAAATCAATAGAAACAAAATTTTGGGTGTTTCTCTAGATTAGTACAAAAGCAAGAATCGGTTCTAGGTATTTCTTTGAAATGTTTTTCCCTTAATGTTTCGCGACGATTCTAGCGATTCTACTAAGAATCCATTGCTCAGTGCGTGACTACTAGGCTATCATCAAGAACATGAATTGGAGGTGGAGAATCTAGGGAGCTCTTAATTTGCTATCTTTTTTATTGTCCAAAAATTTGATTGTAAATAGGGATATAATTGTTTTCTTAATTTAATATACAATTCGTTTCTCTTCTAAGAAACAAAGTCTACCTATACTCTATCAAAGTATGGTCGCAAGCCCATTTAACCGGCTAATGCATGTCCGGTTTTTTGTCAACATACTGCATTTTATGTCTGGCTGGTTTTGCCAAACCGGAACAGCTTCACGTCTCACTTGCTTTCTTTGTCAATCTTAAGCACGTGAAATCGATAAACACGGGTTATATTTTTGTCAGGGAGCTCTAGTATATTTTGATTTTTTTTTTCCCCCTATGATGCTATTGGCGTCGTGTGGCACACCGAAAAAAGCAAGCAGTGCGATCCGTGTGTGTGCTCATGTGGATGTGGTGATCGAGTGCCGAAGTTGACAGTCTGTTAAGTGTCAATGTCAATGTCCATCTCGATGACATCTGTGGGGATCTATAGAACAGAAAGGTAGAGTGATGTTCATTTGGGCCTTGATTAGATGCGAAAAAATTTTGGATTTCGCTATTGTAGCATTTTTATTTGTTTATGGTAAATATTGTCTAACCATAGACTAACTAGAATCAAAATATTTGTCTCTCGATTTACAATTAAATTGTGCAATTAGTTTTTTGTCTATACTTAATATTTCATACATGTGCCAAAAGATTCGATGTGACAGAAAATCTTGAAAACTTTTTGGTTTTTTTGGGTGAACTAAACAAGGCCTTGGTCTAACGAATATCACCTACCATTTCTTGGTGTGTCATTGCAGAGCACGACTTTTCAACTCAGCGGGTCAAATAGGGGGATCTAGGAGGATTGGTGAGAGCTGTGACATATATGATCCGGTATAAGAGGACGCCGGGTGTTTTATGAGAACAAAACTGAGTTATTGTACTTTCAGGCGTTATCTCAATTCATATGTATTGAAGTGAATTAAAATAGAACTAAGAGCTTATTTGGTACAATTCACAATAGCTTCATGAGAAGTTTTTTTTGCCAAACACTAATTTCTAAAATAGCTTTATGGGTGAAGATGTTTTTCTTCTTCTCTCACAAATGCATGAGTTAAGATGAAGCTGGAAAAGTAGCTTGAAGCTTTCTTTCTCATTTCTCTCTTTCATCTATGAATAAGTAGATGGTGAAACTATTTTATCAAACACCTTTTTTAAAAAACAGCTCAGCTTCATTTAAAAAGTTACTCATGAAGCTATTTTCTAAAAAAACAGCTTTACTAGTGAAATTGAACTGTGCCAAACAAGACCTAAGTTCTATTCCAATCAACTTCAACATACATGGATTAAAGTGGATACACATGCATTTAAATAAGTCCTAGTCAAAGAATAAAGTATATATACGGTTCATAAGAGCACCTCCAAAAGCTTGGCTAAAACTAACAGTCAAATATTATTGTTTAGCTATTTTATAAAATAGATAATTTTTTTAAAAAAGAAGAGGTCCATAACAACCTTACTATTTTACAAAATTAAATATCTAGTGCCAGTGGTTAAACCCTCCGATGATGAAAGGCAGCATCTTAAAGCTTTGTTCGTTAAAGGCAGGATTGATGGACAACCAGTCTCTAAAATACTTATTGATGGAGGGGCTGCAATTAATATTATGCCATATATGATTTATCGAAAGCTTGGTAAAGGAGATCAGGATTTAACCAAGACCGATATGATGCGAAAAGATTTTGAAGATAATGTGTCTCCAGCTAAAGGAGTTGTGTGCGTTGAGTTCACTATCGGGAGCAAGACCTTGCCGACAACTTTCTTTGTCATCAATAGAAAAGAGGCGTACAATCTATTGTTGGGGAGAGATTAGATTCATGCCAACTGTTGTGTCCCTTCTACGATGCATCAGTGTCTTGTTCAGTGGGTAGGTGATAAAATTGAAGTTGTCCCTGGAGATTCTTCCTACATCATTGTATCGGCAGAATCAGATACTTATGAGCGAACCAGGTGCATATCGGGAGAAGCTTGGGAGAAAGATTTCCTCAAGGTTGCCGATTATAAGATTCCACCGATCCAAGCAGTCGGTTCTGATGAGGAGTTTTAATGGATAGGTTTGCCGATGATGGAAAGTTAGGACAGAAGTTTACATCGGCTGATGATTTAGTAGAAGTAGACATAGGTAGTGGTGACAGGCCGAGGCTTACTTTCATTAGTGCTAAGTTAGATTCCGAATGTAAGCAACATAATCGGCACGACCCGTTCTCTCTTTCTCTCCTTTGTTTTCTTTCCCGAGCTCTCAGTTATATTGGTGTCCATGAATTTTTTTGTGTCAATCCAACCTAGTCCATATTCTCTCATTTTCCCAATGTATCATTAACATCTTTCTCTAGTGTTGGGTCAAGCACAACTCGGCTCAACACACCTCTCTTTCTTTCTCTCAACTCCTAGCTGCTCCTATCTCCCTCTCTCTTTCACATCAACATGCAGCTCTCGCATACATGGTGTCACCCTCCTCTTTCCCCCAATGCAGAAATAATAGAAGCACATAATGCTCATTCACATATTTTCTTGACTTATTTTCTCTTAATCACCTCCCCTTAATCTTTCCATTTTATTTTTGAACAGTAACTAAATTGCAGAGCATTCTTTTACTGTTCTCATACAAAAAACAGATAAATCATTTATTTTCTTTCTCTTAGATTTTCTAGACCCACTTTACTTTTCCATTTATTTTTAGTCATGCAGCCATTCATTCTTAGGCTGCACCCCCATGGCTTGCTCCTTCTCCTCTCATGCAAAACAAAAACTACAACAAATACTTTGTCCTTTAATTTCCAAGGCAATACCTCTCTTTAATATTCTCTTTTGCCAACCCTTACTCCATTGCATGCACATATGCAACATAGATACGCCCATCTTATCTCCTCTTTCCTTCCATCACACACAACAAATGAACATCAATTCTTTGTTTCCCATCCTTTTCTCTTGCTGCTTCCCCACGCCAGCCCCTCTCTTCATGCAAAAATATGTGCATCTATTCATTTCTCTCATCCCATCTCATTTATGTGTGCTCCTTTAATCCATTCTTTCAAATGCATGCATGGACATTATAGCCATCCATATTTTCTCTTCTCTTCCATGCAACCATGCATTCTCACCCTCTCTCCCATGTGCACCCAACTATTTTGGTGCCACATCCTCTTTCTATTTACTCTCTTGCAAAAATATTAGTAGCACATAATCCATTCTCTCTTAATTTTTCCTTGATCACACCTCTTTATAATTCTCTCTTAATACCATCTTTTCACTTCCTCAGTTTTCTCCGTCTCATGAAATGCAGCAGCAGCCCCTCCCTTCTCCATGGCTACCACCTCTCTCTTTATTTCTCTCTTGGTAGCATTGCTCTACTATATCCTTTTAATTACATACATACAACAGCAATGCTTTCTTTTCTTTCTCTCTCACACAACCAGATGACGCCTGCTCTCTCCCTCAAGTAACAACAGTCCATAATTCTCCCTTAATTCCCTTTACAAGCCTCTAGTTATTCTCCTTCACCACTCCCTAATTTCAAGAGTGAAAGCTGATGAAACAGCCCCTCTCTCCTCTTTTTCCCACGCACAAACAGCAGCCTTCTCTCCTTCAATTCCTTTTTGATAGCACCCATTTTAACTCCACCTTATTTCCCTTCAAGTGCATGCACCCATGCAGCAATTGGCAACCATAACTTCTCCTTTCACTCCTTCCTCACGATTAACCAGCAGCTAGGTGCCTTCTCCTCTCCTCTCTTACTCCAACTCTCCCCTCATGCAAAAATAATAGCTGCACATAATGCACTTTCTTACCCCCTTTAACACCATCCTTTTTACTCACTCAGTATTGTTTCTCTTTTAATAGCATGCACTCATGCAGCCAGCCATGTTCTCTCCCCTCCCCCTCACCTCCTCACGCAAGCACCAGAGCAGCAGAAGCACTCCATCCTCTCCTTCTCTTTCCCCATGGCTGCTCCCTCCAAATTTCCTCCCTCTCCCTCTTTTGTTCCTGTATGTGAGCAACAGCAGATGGACACCTCCTCATCCCCTCTCCTCCTCTCCCACCTCCATGGATGCCCTCTTCATTTCCTCTTCCTCTCTCTCTCTTTCCTCTCCACCAAAACAGAGAGTACTCTGCAACAAAGTATTTCGCAGCTGCAAGCCTAATCCTGAGCACCGGAGCCATCGTTCAAAGGAAGCAAACATCGCCACCATTTCTGTACAACACATGGTGAGGTCGCCCCTTCCTCTCCCATCTCTGATCTTGCTGTCCAATCTCATC
>Ga0182004_10001842_pt1 | contig 16029 bp, 10 predicted proteins | sample Sormic07211540_1_FD_120479 | JGI IMG/M metagenome (GOLD analysis project Ga0182004, IMG submission 120479) | Endophyte microbial communities from Sorghum bicolor roots, Mead, Nebraska, USA - 072115-40_1 MetaG | ecosystem: Host-associated > Plants > Roots > Unclassified | place: USA: Nebraska...
CCCTAAGCAATACCTTTGCCTTGATCTCCATAGGGTTTTGTTTTTCTCTTTCTTCTTTTCAAGTTGAGCACTTGATCACCTTGTGGTCATCACCATCATCACCATGACCACCACTTGCTCCTTCACTTGGCATGTACCAACCTCATTAAGTCTACACACACTTAGCATAGAGGTTAGTACTAGGGTTTCATCAATTATCCAAAACCAAACTCGGGCTTTCACTATCCACAAGCGCACAGATATAATACCGTTGTAGCACTTCACCCGGAGGTTTTAAATATCGTATCCACAAGGAAACGTGTGTGACTAACTACAGTCTAACTCAACTAAAGGTGGCTAAAGATAAAAGTAGAAAGATAAAGATCATACTAAGGTAGTCACTAAGCTAAGGTTTAATGTGGTTGATAATAGCGATCTATGTTGATGATAATAGCAGTATAGATTGATGATAATAGCAATATAGATTAATGATAATAGCAGTATAGAGAGGATAATTATGGTTCTCTTCTTCTAACTTTGGGTAAACTATTCCTTCTACTATTCAACTTGGGGACATTATTCAGAGCAGATTGAGTATAGAAACCTCGCCCTACTCTGATAATCGTGTCCTGCCAAACCTATCAACGGGAGGTGGACTACAGAGGACTCAATAGGTCTATCACACCTACGATCTACCACCGATCCGAAAGATTAGGGGACATTCATGATTAACCCTAGCCTAAGCACCATGCCTACACTATGATTAATACTCTACTCCCTCTAGAATAGGAATAAAGTACTCCAAAGAGTCGCAAACCGGATGAACAAATATAATAACAAAGTAAACTTATATCAAAAGATGATTACCAGAGAAATCTGGAAGACAAACTCAAGAAGAACTTGAATCCGCTGAAGTACAAGCCATAGAGGGAGCACCGACAGGCTGACACCTCCTCCGAACTCTTCCCTCACTCTCCATCTCACTATTATCTATATATCTAGATGCTAGAGAGGTTGATCCATTTGAGGGACCCCTCTCAAAGATTACAAAATGAATTAGGGTTTCAGGATGGGGGCTCTGGCCCTATATTTATAGCCCGATGGGAGAAACGACGATCGTTGGATCAAACCGACTTAAGGTATGGTGGAGATGCATCCCAAGAGACGGTGGAAGAAGCTTCAACAAGACGGACGTGAGCGAGCTCCGGGGGGTGCCGGCCAGCCCTTTGACCCATGTCGGCCGGCCTGGGCCCAAATCCAATTGGGCCCATCTTTGAATGTGTGTTTTCCTGTTCCTTTTAGGGCCCAATGGCGAATGTTTCGATCTGGAGTTCATATCTCTTGATTCTGGGCTCCGAATATAGCAAATGATATGTCCGTTTTGATCGTCTCGATGAGCCCGTCGCAATGGTGCAATATAATTCCTTATTTGAGATACTTTTATTTGATGAAAAACTGCAAACTCTTACAAAACATATGAGAACACCAAAACTCATGAAACTCGTTAGAATCAAAACCTACAACTATGCTTTGAAATTTATTTTATATCAATTTATGCAAAAGTTGACAGTTATATTTGGAACTTAACGACCGTCAATAGCTACGAAGAGCGACTCTAGTAGAATAAGATGTGAAGAGCGTCAAGTGGTCTAGTTGTGTCAAAGTGCTAGAGCTTATGGTAAGCACTCGACGTGGATGAGTGTGACTTGGGTCACCACTAGCGAGAGGACTGGCGACAACCTTGAGCTTGTCTCAATGAGGATTGAGTGGTTGGCAAAACACCGAACCTCGAAATAAAAATTGGCTTATCAACATTGTTCATCTTGTTAGTTTATAATCTCCAAACACAAATATTTATTCATTCATATATTGTGCTTGTGTTGTTGTTGCTCTAGTGTAGCTAGTTTGCTTTTGTAGCATATTCGTTGCTCTCTTGTGTAACTAGTTAGCTTGAGTAGTCTTACTAGTTGCATTGCTTAGTTTATGTAGCTAAGTTATTTGAGCTCTTTAATTTGTCTTGAATAGCCTTGTTATTGAGCATTGTTAGTGAGCTTAGACTTTATGCGCTTTGCATACTAATATCTGTAGGAGCTCTCATGTTATTTAAGTACTAGTTGTATAGGTTTATGTGACCTTACTAACTAGAATTGTTTAAGTGAGCTCTACCTAGCCCGCCATCTTAGTTGCTTAATTTGGATTTTTTATAAGGTGTTTGAGAATATAGATAGAGGGGTGGAGTTTTGGGCTAGACTGATAGTTATAATTCCGTATGTGTTTCGGTTAGTCGGTGCTCCTAAATTTTAGAAAGGACTAGTCACATCCGCCATCTTAACCCTACAACCACACAATAGCATCCTATAACTCGTAGTACTTTAGCTTTGAATCTGTCCCATCATTTTTAAAAAACCTTTAAATCTCTATTAAGAAGCAATCTTTGCTAGTACTTCCTCCATCCTAGAACATAAGGCCTGCACATATTTAAAATTCAGGTTTTATGATTTTAACTAGCAATTAGTCAAATTATATAAAAAAATTATGATACAAAAGTAGTTCTATTAGATTTTTATTTATAAATACTTTCTAATGATAATTTTTTTCTATAAATTATACTATACTATAAGAGAAAGTATAAGTCAAAATATTTTTAGGAACCACATTAAATTAAATCATATATTTTGAGATGGAGGGGTATAATTTAAGGTCCGTTTGGATGTAAGAATCGGTTCTGATCCTCTTAAGAACCACTAGGAACACTTTCAAACTATCAAATTACAGGTATTTTGAGATGGAGTTTGTATTTGACAAATATTATCCAATCATGGATTAACTAGACTCAAAAAATTCGTCTCGCTAATTATAGACAAACTGTATAATTAGTTATTGTTTTTATCTATATTTAATGTTCTATGTATGTGCCGCAAGATTTGATTTGACGGAGAATCTAAAAAATTTTGTAAAATTTTTTAGAAACTAAACAAGGCCTAGGTCACGTGCTGAACCAGTCACCTCTCACGGCCAGTCAGCCACAGACAGACGACACTACAAAGCAGTACTAGGCATGTTTAGTTGTTTAGTTCTCAAAACTTTTTAGTTTTCGGTATTGTAGCTCTTTTGTTTTTATTTGACAATTATTATCTAATTATGGACTAACAAGACTGAAAAGATTCATCTCGTGATTTACATATAAACTGTATAATTAGTTTTTATTTTTGTTTATATTTAGTGCTTAATGCATGTGCCGCAAGATTCGATATGATAAGAAATATTGAAAAGTTTTTGGTTTTTGGTCGAACTAAACAAAGCCCTAGGCCTTGTTTAGTTCCAAAAAATTTTGGGAAATCGATACTGTAGCACTTTCGTTTGTATTTGATAAAAATTGTCCAATTATGGACTAACTAGGCTTAAAAGATTCATCTTGTCAATTCCGACCAAACTGTGCAATTAGTTTTTATTTTCGTATATATTTAATACTACATGCATGCTTCTAAAGATTCGATGCGATAGAGAATCTAAAAAATTTTGCAAATTTTTTTGGAAACTAAACAAGGCCAGTATACTGCCTGCAAATTAGAGCTGAAATTACTTGATCAAATGGTTATTACGGCCTTGTTTACTTTCTCAAAAATTTTGTAAAATTTTTCAGATTCTCCGTCACATCGAATCTTTAGACGTATGCATAGAGTATTAAATATAGATGAAAATAAAAACTAATTATACAGTTTGGTCGGAATTGACGAGACAAATCTTTTGAGCCTAGTTAGTCTATAATTGAACAATGTCTCTCAAATACAAACGAAAGTGCTACTATTTTTATTTTGTAAATTTTTTTGAAAGTAAACAAGGCCTACATATATGTCAGCCTGTTGCTAATCCCAAGACTGTTTCGAGATAAGTGTGACATCGGTCAAAAAAAACTTTATGATAAAAAAAAGAAAAAAAAAACCTTTGAATCTCTGTTCAGAAATAAATATCGAGATCGCAGAGGGTGTATCTGTTAAAACGCTCACAAATCCCATTCCTCCTGTCTCCTCCCGTCCTCCGCCTCGAGACGCCCGTCTCCTCATCGCTTTGCCCCCCACGAAGCAATTCTAAATCCTCGCGCAGAAGATCGGATCCTCTCGTGGGATCCGCATCGGTGCTTGCCCTCCCTGCTCGGATTTCTGGCAGCCCTTTCCTTCCCCCCTGAATTCCTGTGCGGTTTCCCTCCCCTGCCCCGGCGGTTTCTCCTGTTGCCTGTTGGGATCTTGGGAGGAGGAGGAAGGGGTTGGTGGGGGTGTGGAAGGCGCCCGCGATCCGGCCCGTGGAGATGGCCGGCGGGAAGGAGCCGATCGAGGTGAAGTTCCGGCTGTTCGACGGCACCGACATCGGGCCCAGCAAGTACGACCCCAACACCACCGTCACCGCGCTCAAGGAGTTCGTCCTCGCCCGGTGGCCGCAGGGTGAGGAGCACTACCTGTCGACTGCTCTGCCCCCTTCTTTCTTCTCTCTCTTTCTACTACGCGCTCGCTTCAGTTGCGTTGCGTATATGTACAGCTCTGCTCTTGATGCTTGCTGTTTCGGGAGGTTGCTTGTTCCGCTGTCGTGCCTTTTTACCCGTTCGGCCGTTCGGGAACAAGAAACGCCATTCGGACCATGGTTCTTGTGGGTTTTGGGGGTTGGAACTGTTAGTTTTCGTGCTGCGATTTGCTTGCTGTCCAAGACTCACTGGCCATGCTGCTGCATGGAATGGGATGCGTGATAGTTCTAGGATGAATTCAGTTAGTGCGCTGTTTGTTCTGTTAGTGCGGTAGTTGGTTATTCATACCCTTGTGTCCAGGTGATGTTTCTTTTAAGTCCCCTTACCTGTAGTGGCAACACTGCTACCTTCCATGTCAGAGTTTAGATGTAGAAATTATTGCCTTGTATTTGAGATGGATAGATTGCCTGTGTTTGGTTTCTCTCTTTATTGCATGTTGTATAGGGATGTGCAGAGGATTTCTGTTCCTGATGGTATGACCAGAGAATTTTGCTACCTGCTAGAACTCTTGAGTGCATATTTGGTAATTGGTCCTTTGCAAACATGTGATGGCAGGACCATTTCCTTAGATTCTGTGGCTCAATGTGACTGCCAGTCTTCTTACCTCATCATGTTCATCGATGGGCATCAATATTTTGGTGTTAACTTTCCCCTTTGCAAACATGTGATGGCAGGACCATTTCCTTAGATTCTGTGGCTCAATGTGACTGCCAGTCTTCTTACCTCATCATGTTCATCGATGGGCATCAATATTTTGGTGTTATTTTCCCCCCTGAATTCTGAACAACTAGGGGTTCCTTCTATTAATAGTATTTTTGTTGAAGCTAGCAGTCAGGATGTTTTTGTTGGTTAGTAAGACATATGACTGGATTAAGCTTGTAACTGTAAACATGGAGCGCATCTGAGCATCTGCATGGACAGGACCACAGTCAACATGAAAGTACTAGAAGAAACAACATTACATGCAGTATGAGCTTTTTCTACCATATCTGTGTGATAGTTCCACAAGTAAACGCTATTGATATTGTGAAACTGGGCTGCTCTTTATGTTTGGTGAAGTTGACAAATTATAGCAGGTTTAAACTGAAAGAATTCAGAGGGAATTCAGAGGTGGCAAGAAATGGAAAGTTCACAGTGATAAGGAAACAATCATAACACAACATGAAAAGTTCACAGTAATAAGGAAACAATCATAACACAATTAACCATATTTCAGGGGTTTACCTTGATGAATGATAATCTGTCGAGAACTAGGAGTTAACATTCTTTTTTGATCACCCTATTTCCTGTCATTAATTATTTTCAAACACTTCATTTTTGGCATTTCCTCGGAATATTTTTGTGTAGCTACTGGCATATTTCAATCCTCCAGAACCTTTGTGAACTGTGTTGATACTATTTTCCATATATGTTCACAGATAAAGAAATAGTTCCAAAAACTGTCAATGATGTGAAGCTCATCAATGCTGGAAGGATACTGGAGAATAGCAAAACTCTTGCTGAATCTCGAGTCCCAGTTGGAGAAGTTCCTGGAAGTGTGATTACGATGCATGTTGTTGTGCGGCCTCCCCAATCTAACAAAAGTGGTAATATTCTTTTTTCGTCAAAATTGTTCAAGTTATTTTCCTAATTTGTTTGATGATTTCCCTGTTCTAAGCTCCAGATGCTTGAAATTTCTTGTGTCAGTATTGAAATTTTGACCATCATCCATCACCCTCTAGGTACAATTAGTTAAATGCTCCTGCTGAGCTATGTTTTGCAATCTCACCCCAAAATAGAAAGAATGTGTAATGCTTATTAGGTGTATTAATGCAGTTCATCATTGTTAATTTCTAAGTCGTGGCATTTTCTCTGTCCTCCACTGTAGGTTGGTTCTTTTGTCAAATATTTTGGGCCCTGAACTCTTTATGCAACTTGTCACTTAGGCATTAGATTGAATCTAGCTCTTCTATTATTTGGGCTGTTCTGTGGTAGTGATAAAAAGTTATAAAGCAGGACTTCTTTTGTATTTGCTGCTTTTGTTGATCACTGATCAGAATAGGTTGCTGGTCAAAAATTTGCCTAGTCAAAACTATAGTCAAATCTGATCTGGTATGGAGCTGGGTTGACAGGGAAGGCATACCAGCAGTTTGACAAAACTGCTGATGTTAACCAGTCTTCTCTTCTCCTCATGCTTCCATGAGTTTCTTGTCATTTTCAGTTAATTGATTTGTTTGTCCATTATATGAACGTGTGTTAGCTAGCTTGCAATATCTGCTGATCGGTCTTGTATCTATATTGGTGTGCTAGTTTATTTTTTTCTTACCTATTTCTAGTTTAAAAAAAATCCTTAAAATGTTCTACCCTCCTTTTTCAGAGAAGCAACAGTCAAACTCCCCGAAGCCGAACAGATGTGGATGCACGATATTGTGACGTTGATGCAAGTAGCAATGTGTATATCGGTGTCCACAGGGATCACAAGTTCATTTAACAATTGATTCTTGCATCTATTCTTCACAGCCTAAGTGTAGAGATGGTGTTACGGCGAATCACATCTGTTTGAGAATTTGATGCTTGCGATCGTATGTTTGAGTGTGCAGGAAGGATAGTTCACGGGGTCCTGGTAAAACCCTTAAAAACGGTGTGGAGGAGTCAAGGAATTGGATGTTTGCTATTGTGTAATGTGTAGAGATAGTGATACCAGAAGTGAGTTGCTGCATAGTACATCGGAGACAATTCTTTTTCGTAGCTCGATTGCGTATATCGGTATATGTCTTTTGTAATAGAAAAAAGATGACTGGCTGTTCTTGTTATAAAGTGGTACGGAATACTGCTGGAAGTTTGGCATGGGACGATGAAAGTGAATATTGACCAGTAATATAATGCACTAATATTCTCTCTGTTTTAAATTATAAGTCATTTCCAGAATTTGAGAGAGTCAAACTTCAAAAGTTTGATTAAAAGTATAGAGAGAATTATAAAGTTTTTTTAACATCAAATAGGTATACTATGAAAATATATAATCTATAAAAAATCTAATGATACTTAGTTGACATTATAAATGTTATGATATAAATTTAGTTAAACTTAGGATACTTTGATTCTCTAAAATTTTTCAAATGACATAATTTGGGACAACTGATTGAGTACTTGTCTTGCTATTGTTGGACCCGCTATTGTTGGACCCTCGCCCCTCGGACGTCATCTCCAACGGCGAGCTCGCCAACACTTTTGGAGCAGAGCCCCTGTTTCTTTCTAGTGGCAAGCGAAGGCGTAGGCCTTCTTTGCAACACAGGAAAATAGAGAATTTCGAAAGAATTAGAATAGACCCTCTTTGGAAAAGACAAAAATATATTCTATCTCCTTGAACTATTGTTATAGTCTGATTTTTCCCTCAAACTTTAAAATTAGAAATATTATCCCTTCAACTCTTAAAATCATTCAAATTGCCTCACTGGCCTAGTTTGAAGTGATTTTGAGGGCGGATTTATCTTTCTTTACTTAACAAATTTGGTAAATATTTGAAAGGTTTTTAAACCATAGAAAATATCTCTGAGTTTAGTCTTTGAGAAAAATCATTGACATGTTCTAAAAAACAAAGAATCCAAATAAAATATTTAGACCTCATGAAAATATCTCTAGACACTTCAAAAATAGATTTAATTATAGAAAAATAGAAAAGATCCAAAAAAAATCTAAAAATTTCCCAAAACATTCGGCATCAATGTATGTAATGCTGGCAGTGTCTCATATTTTTTTTCCCATGCAAAGTTTTTCAAACAAACTATATATGTTTATTATAATGTTTTGTGAAGTTTCCATATTTTTCAACGTTTTCCCATTTTCTAGAGCTTAATCTATTTTTTGAAGCTTCTAAAGATAATTTGACAAGGTCTAAATTTTTACTTGGAATTGTGATATCCCAATCTATCTCTAGATTTTTCTTTTGGATTTTTTAGAAACTTACAGACATTTTTATGTGATTTTAAAACCGTATCAAATACTTATCAGAATTTTTTAAACTAAAAAAGAAATACAAAATCATCTTCGAAACAACTTTACACCATGGAGGGAGGTTTAGAGTTCAAGGGACAAGGGGTAAGATGTTCAGACTATTGCAATAGTTTACAAAGGTAGAATGGACTTTTTCTGATGCATCCTCCTATCAAAAAAAAAAAAGATAGATCCAGTCAACAAAACACAATTCCCTTGCAGCCCGAACTGCTCGTAATGGCAAGAAGTTAATTATTACAACAAATCATGCGCACTGCAGCAGCGTCACGCACGCTCGCTCGCTCCACATCACAGGCCGTGCTGACAAACCACCATTTGTAAAACTGCAGAACACCGTACACTGAATAGATGCAACGAAGAAACACAGCATTAACCTGCTAGCAGCAAATAAGTTAATAGCACCGGTAGCAAAGACGGCGTCGGCGATTCAGAATTCGGAAAAAAAAAATTATAAGAATCACCCTGTCAGACATGCGTCCTGCTTCAGAAAGAGAATTCCAATCCACGGAACTTTGTGCAATAGGTATGAAAATGTAACAAAAACATATGGATAGACATACGCTACGTCTAAATGTTGATGCTCCAGTCGTAGTTTTGGTACATGACTTTCAGTTGAGTGCTCGCGAGCAGTTCCAAGAGCTGCTCTGACTCTGCAGGCGCAAGATAGTTGGCAGCATGCTTCAGCACTTCCGTCTCGTTCTTACCAAAATCCGTGCTATACCTGTCATGCAGAACATGATATCAATTTGAGAAACTACTCATCAAATCATTAGCTATATCATATCAAGACATCCTTTTGTTGGAGATTGTATAGCTTTCTGGAGACATCACATCCTATATTTATTTTTCTTTCTTAGCAAACATTGGCTATATTTCTGTAGTTGTATAGTTGTCCTTGCAACTTTAGTACACTTGTATCTTAAGTTATCAATAAAATTGGACACACCGAAGCACTTGATTTTGCAAGTTTCGTATGGCGCACTACCCAAAGTGAAAGCACTAAATTTGTAATGTACTTTTGGCTTCAGGATACGCGGGAAAAACAATCAATCTTACCATTTCAAAATCTTGCTTGCAGATGCAATTTTGGCTTCAGGATCAACAATCAGTCCTCCATTCCTTAGGAAATCACGTGCAGCTTCCATCAGTTCTTTATCGATATCTCCTGGCGAGTAACACCTAAGTGCAGGTCCAGATTTGGTGCCACATACCAAAGCAAAGTGAACAAGAGGTTCATGGTATGGAAGGGCCACCTGCAGTTACAACGAAGAAAATACAGTGAAAATATTTTCTCATCACAAATCTAGCTAACTCCTGGCCAGCATATATTTTCTTTTTTTGAGCATGCCGGCATATATTTTCTGGAATACACAGGAGTTGTGTATCATTGCATTAAGATAGGGAAAAAACGTAGGCTCAAAATAGCCAATACAAAACTCACACCACATCACACACACCTCAGCATTTTCTGTTACAAACGCGTCTGTTCATAGTAAGAAACGACCAAAACCTCAACCCTAGGATCCTGGCCAGCATATAGGACTCAGTAATTAGTCAGAATAGTGTTTATAATGAATGCTGAAATGTACCAGCAGTGTAGTTCTGCTATAATGTAGCAAGGGTTGTGGGCTTGTGGCTATGTATGCCTGTCTAGGCAAGTTGGTAAAGTTCTAGGCCTCCGGTGGATACTTCTATGACAAAGAATTGCCGACCAGCTACCTGGGTGGAAGGCGGACCTAATGACTTGTGCTGGTCGAAAAGTGCGGGTTCAGTTCGTGCTAACAGCTATGCTTTTTTATCTTCTAATGGCCATTGATTTCAAGCCATAGGACATCAAGGCTATATACAAAATACGGCGGGGCTTTCTTTGGCGTGGTCGAAAAGATGTACAGGGTGGACATTGTCTAGTTGCATGGGAGAGTTTGCTGCCCCCCCTGAGTTGAGTGGACTGGGAATTTCAGACCTCAGGACCCTTGGATGGGTCTGCACATGAGGTGGATTTGGCTCCAGAAAACAGAACCCAATTGTCCCTGCAGCGACCAAGGGCCTTGGTCGCTGCAGGGGAGGAGCGCCGGTTATGGTGCATGGCAGGTGCTCAGGGGCTGTCTCACTCCCTGATGGTTAGCATGTACGCCTCGACAGCTAGTTCACAGGTGCGAATGTAATCAGTCAAACAGTGTGGTGTGTGTTGTAAAGGGTTCTTAACCCTTCTTTCTTAATATAATGAAGCGCAGCTCTCCTGCGTTTTTCGAGAAAAAAAATATGTTTTACTTTCTTTTGCGAATTATATATTTGAAATCTAAACTTTGTTAACAATAACTGCTGAACCTAACTATCTGACTTTCCAGGGACACAAAAAGGAATGTACTAATTATTATTTACTAAGGATACAATGGTTCATTTGATGCCATATCTATATTCCTTGTATCTGCTTCTGCAATCAACTACTAGAAACTCCTCCTGACAATACATATTCAATTTTTTAGACGGAAATCAACAAACAAATATCCAGCATTACATTGCATCAGAATGAAATTATATCAACTAGCAGCGGATTACTGAATTTTTTGTAGGGTGTCGAATCACGTGAAAACCAAAAGATGTCTATCTTTGCAAGAGAGAGGTTATTTGTTTTGAATAGAACATTTTTCTGTTCTTCACGCAATTCACATATCAAATGATTTCTCTTAAACGTCCCTATCTAAGAAAAACTGCAGGTTGAACATATATCCAGTCTTGAAAAGAAATGCAAATTCTCTAATGTCACAGTTCAAGCAATTTTCTGAACATCTATTTGGTGGCAAGGGTAGAAACGAGAAATTTTCATGGAACAACAAAAAAAAATACACATACACCAAGAAAAAGAATAGGATTCCAGGCACTAATGCGATTCTGAGGAAAAAGGAAGTGGGTACAAACAGAGAACTATGTTTAGCTTTTCGAATGGGATCTGATATGTTCACCTTGGATCTTTGGTCTTTCTGCCCGAAAGGTTTGGTAATGTTGTATGGTGGCCTTTGGTTGCCGCGTAGAATGCCATTTTGGATCGCTGACAGTGAATAAGCACATCCACCAATGACATACTTAAAACCTCCAAAAAAGTTTCTTCTGTCCAGTGGTCCAGCAGGATGGCCACATGTCACTAATGCATGGATAGCCATCATATTGTATAGATTTATGAAGAAAGCAAGCTTTTCTTCACGTGATAAATCATCGATTTCCACCCTCTGGAGCTCCTCAACTGTTCTAATATATCTGTGTAGGAGAAATGAGAGTTAGTGCAATGCACCCATCATCACAACTGGGGACCCCAAACAGAAAACTAAGTAATATGTGTTCAAAAGAAATTTTTTATTTAAGTATTAACAACATAACATATAAAGAGATAAGCTCAAACAACATATCAAGGTCTACTCATTACATTATGAACCTATATACCTAAACATATGTATTAACTCAAAATCTGCCAGAAGTAACCAGAGCAACCAACAAAATGTTATCGTTGTAGTATATGAAGGTAAACAAGACATGGATTATGCAGTATACTTTATCTTTTGCATCTTAATCAAGTCTATGAGGCTAAGCACTAACCTTTTAAATTCCTCAGAACCTTGGATGCTTCTGTAGTCAACATGTCTACCATCTGCTGATACATAAGCTTCAAAAATGGCACAGGATAACAACCTCAGCCTTGATGCCACTTCAGCAATGGGCTTTGGTGCAACATCCATGATGCCCCTAGGGATGTTGTAGCATTGAGTCATAACTATAGGATCATGATCCAGGAAACGATATAGGTTGTTTCCATCTTCAAAGACATTTTCACTGCAGCGTCACAAAGTGTTTCAATATTAACAACCCAAATTGTCAAACAGTGCAGATGGATATAATAGAAATGCTAATTTCAAAACTTACTCTAGAACATTAACAACCCAAATTGTCAACCAGTGCAGATGGATATAATAGAAATGCTAATTTCAAAACTTACCCTAGAACATGACGAAAGAAGTATTTTCTTGCAAGCTTCCTTCCAAATTCCACTGCCTACATGTATAACAGGAATCTGTTAAAAAAAAGTGGTAGCCATACAATTTCCAGTATGAGGCAAAAAAATGCTTGATTTTTGAAATATCCTTGCACAACATAATGGCATAAAACATGTAATTTTTCCATCTATAGCTAAATAAGAACTAGTACCAAAGTTAGAGAAATCAAGAATAATATTGTTCAAAAGCCATGTTGTAAGGCGTAACATGCAGCATAGATGTTTTACCTCATCTCTCTCCAGATATTGATCTTCTGATATGAAATCCACAGCCTCACTACCAAGAAAGCAGTTACTAAATCTTCTCATCTTATAGAATCTATCCTTAGGAGTGATGGACTCTCTCATTTTTCTGACAATGGTTGCCAACTCATCAATCTTCCCACTTCCTGATTCATCATCTTCTCCAGGTAAGGGGGGCAATGGAGCAGAAGATGAGGGTTCTTCATTGAACAGAACACCGATATTCTCATCAAGTATACCAGAATCTTCCATTTTCTTCAACTCAATTAACCCTCCAATCAGTAGGTCATTAAAGTACACTTTTGGTACAGTGGATGATCCAGTATTCTTCTCCAATTCCAACTTTCTACCAGGGAAGATGTCAATGTTAATCTCAACATACTTGAGCCTCTTCTGATGCAAGAATAGACGAACCATTTTGCAATCTTCACACCCCAGTTTTGTGTATATTATTATCCTACTCTTCAATGTTGGTGGCTCCAACAAACCAGGCACATTTTCATTCAATGCTTCCCCAGTTACAAAAGTATCAAAATCTCGGCCAATTTTAATGAAGTTCAGTGGGTTCCAAGCAGTCCTTTCCTCAGATTTCTGCTGCACCTCTTTAGGCTTGGATTCATCATCTGTCCCAGTCTTCTCACAGTCCATGCATTCTGAACCAACAGTCTTGTCAGCTTCAGCCTTAAATTCATTCTCATCCTTTTTGCCAGAAAGGCGCCGCATAAATGTTGAAACTGCAATTGCACTCTTTTCTTTAACAAAATTTTTTATGGCAACAGCCCGGTCATTGAGTACAGACCCCTGAGCCTCTGAGTCAAGTTCCACAGATTGATTGGAAGAACGCCTCATTTCTTCTATTTCAGGAACCTCAGTTCCATCAAACACTGGCTCTTCAGATTTGTCTTCAGGAAGAATCTCTTTTGTGATCTCGTTTGAGCTTGCATATTCCAAGACATCTGAGCTTGTCCTTTCATTCATTTGTCCATTTAAGCCCTTTTCTGAATCATCATCTCCCTCTTGGATCTGCACTTCTGATTCATTGTTTAATTTGTCATTCGAGGAATTTGGCGCTTCTACATTTAACATTTCTGTTTTCCTTGACCAATCCCCTTCATCTTCACAATTTTGTCCAGGATTAGAAGCCTCTTCTATGACAGGAATTGTTTTGTCATCCTTGTCTGTACTCTCCATGATACAAAACAGCCTTCAGCAGGGCACCTGTGCAATCAAGACATGCAGTAAATTGTTAATATACGATATGACAAACATAATGAACACATCTTGAGTATGAGAAGATATCGAGGATTATGCTACCCTACCACAAAAACTTGGATGTTGGCATTTCCACACTAATACCAACATATATGTTAAAAAATGGTATACAAATAAAAATCAAACAGATGGGAAGCTATCCTTCCTAATTTAGGTCCCATGCAAGTTTGCAATCCATGCTGTCAGCATCTTGTACAAATCAGCAACTTACATGTGTAAGAGAAAGATCATCAGTTTCTTTTCTCGAATGCATATCATTGTATTAAAGAGAGAAAAAGGATCGGCCCCTTACAAACACCACCACCTCACTCCGTGCCTGGCTGTGAGGGGTTGTTTAGAGGAACTAATAGACAACTGAGATAGAGGTGAGACCTAACCACAAAAAAGAAGGACCTGAACAAGGTCGGGTAGGCTAACCAAGCCCACCACTGTGACCCAGTCCCAGCGTGCGCAGAAGTTCATCAATTTTAGCGGCACACACAAACTACATAATCAGATCATTTTGGAACATCAAATGATGCAGATTAATCATCCCCTATCCTGAAGAATGTGTGCAACATTGAATGTTCACAGCTCAAAGATTGTGTACTACTACATGGTAAAAACTATCAATCCTCAAAAGCAGCAAGGACTCTTGTGCAAGTTCTCAACAGCACATCTTTGGGAAGACCACTCAGATATCACACCACACATTTCAACAGCAGCAACTACACAGGAAAAAAAAATGAACACAAATGTTGAAATTTGAACATGCCGCATTGAACAATAGGTCGCGGAGCCACCAAACCCTGGTTCATCACAAATTACCACCAAACTACTCACTTAAATAATGCACTCAATCCAATATGTAACTAGATGATCAATCACGCATAAAAGGGACCAGAACAAGTATTATTATCCTACCAAAGAAGAGCAGGAACCATGGCATGATGCATTGATGGATAATCCATATGCATGCAGGTGGGAACGTTCTACTGATAGAAACAGACTTGGAACGCACAAGCATGGCAATCTAGCTCCCAACATGAGTTGCGTCTCCATTGAATGATTGAAACGTTCCCCCACAAACCTCTCGCGTGTCTCGACCAAATCGGAATCCCACAACCCCAACAGGTTACATCATTAAAACGCCCAGATCAGCCGCTCATAATCGCCAGCACACCATCACCTCACACACGAACGCTAAACATAAGGTCCCGCCCCTGCCCACAGGGTACACCGTGAGCACAAACATAAACCCTATATGCTATAGGGAGAGAGAGAAAAAAAATCCCCCAACTAAACTACATCCGCAGCAATCCGAGGAAGAAGGGGGAAAAATCAAAGCAAATAACCACCATTCCACGCCACTCCTCCCAAAAAAAAATTTCAAGCACACCAACCTGACGAAGAACGCCGGAGCAATGAGTCCCAAACTGAACCCCGAAGTCCACGAGCTGCGCGATTCAAACAAATGGACCAAAACAAAATTAGATGGAGGAGGAATAGAAACAAGCGGAGATTAATGGGAGCAAAGGGATGGAGGGAGGAACACGGAAGCGGGGGGGCGTACGCGAGTGGTAAAGCCGAGGATCCGAAATCCGTTTGCTCCCGAGCAGGGTTTGACTGGGGAGGAAGGTGACTGCAGGATGAGAGAGAGGTGAAGGGAACTGGGGAGCGGAGAGCGGCGGCGGAGTGGGAAGAGGCCGACCCGAGTCGACCGCGGGTGCTGTAGGAAGCGGGAACCGCGGGGCGAGCGGAGAAAACTGGCGAGAGAAACGGAGAGAAAGGGGCTGCCGGGCTGGGGACGTTTTCCAGTCACGTGGGTCTGCCTTCTGCGGATCGGGCCCTGTCGAGTGCAGAGGATAGACGCGGACTTTTTGACCGTGGCGGCCCACGTCAGAGCGGTGAATTCTTCTGTCTGACTTGTGGTAGTAATAGTAACAGTCTAAAATGAATTCTCGTGTCCGCCAAACCTTGAAATGAATTTCTCAAAAAAAAA
>Ga0182004_10001843_pt1 | contig 16025 bp, 12 predicted proteins | sample Sormic07211540_1_FD_120479 | JGI IMG/M metagenome (GOLD analysis project Ga0182004, IMG submission 120479) | Endophyte microbial communities from Sorghum bicolor roots, Mead, Nebraska, USA - 072115-40_1 MetaG | ecosystem: Host-associated > Plants > Roots > Unclassified | place: USA: Nebraska...
TAGCACTTTCGTTTGTATTTGATAATTATTGTGTAATCATAGACTAACTAGGTTCAAAAGATTTGCCTCGCAAACTACAGGCAAACTATACAATTAGTTATTTTTTATCTATATTTAATGTTCCATGGATGTGTTCAAAGATTTGATGTCATGAAAAATCTTGAAATTTTTTGGAACTAAACAAGGGCCTAATTTCCTTACCACTGTTGTTGGCTTATGGTCTGGAAAAATGTACGGTAGGGTTATTTGGTAATTTTCTAATCATGTCGTACGTGCTTGCAGGGTGATGACCATTCTGTCACTGTCATAATTAAATTTCTTATAAGCCTCGTAAACTTGAAATATGCGTAAGTGCTTAGCTTACGATTCAAAATTATATTTTCTCTCTTTTTTATTAAAACTAGCAAATGTGACACGTACGTATTTCTAAAAACTATTTGAAATGCAATGAGAATGATAATTGAATTGTCGACATATAATAAAAGTAAATGGCAAGTGTTCGATCGATTTGATTAGATCATACAAAACAAGATTTAAATTATTTGTTCATTAGAGTGCTTAGCTACATATCGACACACCTTGACTTGACATTTTTTTAAACGGCTCGTGTTATCCTTATTATCTTACCCTATTTCTATACTTCTATTGATCTATCCTCGTATGGGTGGAGAGCTCATTCTTAGGCCTTGTTTGGATGTTATCGGATTCACCTCAATCCACATGTGTTGGAGTGGATTGGGGTGGAATTTAGTTCAAGTTCCACTTCAATCCACCCCAACACATATGGATTGATGCAAATCCGACTACATCCAAACAAGACCTTATATGGGTGGAAAACCCGTCGTAACCTCAGCTATGCTACTGGAGGCTCTAGAGAGACTATGGAATCAAAATTGAATCAAAATTGGTTAGTACAAAAAATAAGCTGCCTTTACTTGTGTTAGTGAACAATTATAGCAATATATTAGCTGTGGCTTTTTGCAGAAAATACCATGTGTGCATAATGATACTGCGATGGAAGTCATATGGGGCATAAAAAAAAATATCATGAAGAGTTTAGTGCCTCGTGAAGATTCCACGCTGAGCAAGGAGGACCGACTTCCGATGAGTTTTGGGATGGACAAAATCCTGAGGCGTCATGGTATTGTTGTCACACCAGATATGGGGAGATCACTTTCTCCTTTCCGGTGACATGTTGATCTGTGATTTATATACTGCTCTCTGTCATCTACTGTTACGCTTTCGAGTAGTTTGTGCACTGAGCCCTTGATTTTTCACTGACCAAACTTTTTAACGCAATGTTCATGTATCTTTTGCATATTTATGTTAGTGTTGTGACACTCCTTGTATCCAGGTTAATGAACAAATTATCGAGCATGCATGCATACTTTATGATTGTGAGCTATGCGAGACCAGGCATTCTAGATTCTTGGCAACTTGTGGTGAGCACCTTGAGGAAATATCTTGCATTGATTGTAAGAGATGGAGTCCGATGAAACTTGCAACAACTTTGATGATTTTATCTATTCCTGAAGAAGAAATACCATCTGATCCAGAATTGGTAAATCGAATTGTTATCTGGTTCACTGTACATCTGATGGAAACTTCATCAATGAAATAATTGGCCAATGGCTTTGTTTGTTTCAGGACTACTCAGGCCTTGTTTAGTTTGCAAAAATTTTGCTTTTTGGCAACTGTAGCACTTTCGTTTTTATTTGGTAAACATTGTCCAATCACGAAGTAACTAGGCTCAAAAGATTCATCTCACAAATTACAGGTAAACTGTGCAATTAGTTTTTATTTTCGTCTATATTTAATGCTTCATGCATGCGACTAAAGATTCGATGTGACGGAGAATTTTTGAAAATTTTTGCGAACTAAACAAGGCCTCAGATGAGGAGGTATCAAAGTTGAGGAGTGATGGATCCAAGAGAATCTACAGTGAGATGGTGTGGGCCCGTGAACTTCTGGCAGAAACAGTAAAAAAGTTGAAGTTGTGGACTACAAAAACTAATGAAGCAAGTGAAGAGCCTGAGAGCTCTGGAGCTACCATGAAGCAAGAAACACTATAAGCTCTACCAGTTGGTTGATCACCATAAGGTTCGGTGGATTCTATTAGTTGAGCTGTTAAGTCATTGCCGTGGAATGTTGTGATGGCAGTATGTGATTGCTGCAAACATGGGTGTAAGATACAGTTACGTTGATGCTGTTACTTGCATCAAAGCTCGCTTGCTGTCAAGCTAGAGGTCGTCTGTCCATTCGCTGTAGCCGTTACTTATTTGGTGTTTTGTGCTACTCGTCTATTCATAAGCTGGATTCGATATTGTGGGATGAACTATTCGTTCTTGTGGTTGTTTTGCTGCTCCTACATGAGAGGACCATGCGTGGGCAATGCATGTTCCCATGCGCATACACTTTGACCAAGTGTATAGAAAAAAAACACAATAATATATGATAAATGTATCTATCCATTGAGCACAATTGGATTAAAGGAAAATATGGAAATAGATTACACAGGATCAGAGGCAGGGATCATTGGTCAGAGTTTGTTCGGCCCGGTGTTGTAACAATACCTTCTACTCCTTGGGCAGAAGAAAATTGCAACAGCTACAAGGAAACCAAACCTGCATTTGACAAAGCCGTTGTTGCTAAGCACGGATACCGTACCGTTGCCGGAGCGCGACGTGACCACTGGTGCAGGTCGATTTGGATGGGTGCTGATCGACTCAGGTTTGTTTAGTTCACCCCCAAAACCAAAAAGTTTTTAAGATTTTTTATCACATCGAATCTTTCGGCACATGTACGAAGCATTAAATATAGACGAAAATAAAAACTAATTGCATAGTTTAACTGTAAATCACAAGACGTATCTTTTGATCCTAGTTAGTCTATGATTGAACAGCAAACGAAAATGCTACAGTAGCGAAATCCAAAATCTTTTCGCATCTAAACAAGACCTCAGTGCTGTTTTGATACATCTTTGCTAGCGAAGCAGCAGGATACCTCGATCTGGACAGTATTAAATCAACATTTGCGTGTCTGAACTCGAGTTTGATTTCGTGTACGATCAATTCGTGGTGCGAGAGCTTGTTTTGGAGCTATACTGGTTCAATTTTTTAACCCAAACATGGTGGCGCTATCGCGCAGCGAAAATCCCCTCCCAAGGCCATGTTCGGGCTCACAAGGATTAAATCCCAGAGCTGAATTTTTCCACCCGTGGGAATAGGTGAATCCGTGTGCTATCATTTGATCCCTGTAGGGGTCTAATACACATGTCTGTTTGATCCCCGTGCTATCACCTGATCACTATTCACTACGAATGGCCTAATATATAGATCTGAGTGTTTTTCGGGTTGGGTCGGAAAAAAAACTGAGAGCTCTATGCCCATAGCCATCCCACATGTTGCTTTTGATGATTTTTTCAATCTGGATCTGGTTCTAAGCAGATTGTACGTTAGTTTTTAGAATGAAAATAATTCAAATACACACATCGGAACAAAAAAAATGTTAGTATTTTGCTGTCCATACCCTATTCATCAAATCGTTGATATCTAACTAGATCTAAACTGCTCAAGTCTACTCCATCTATCAAGATGGTCATTTTGGCATCCAAGAAATATCCCACAAAGAGAGTCGTTTTAGACTCTGTGCTCCAATTCGAGGAGGTTGCAGGCCTACATGCCACTATCTTCGCATCCGCAACTTCCTACCTACCACCATGGTTGTGCCCATATTCCTCTTCTCTTCCACGTGCGGCGCCAAGGCGAAGGCCGCTAACGGCGAAGTGGAGCGCGCCAGCATTAGCGCGCATTGAAACAAAGCGGGGCCCTGAGAGCCATGGATATCCCTACCGAGATCGACTCCCAGGTCCCAGCTCAAGAGGCGGACGATAGAGGTTGCGCCCGCCCTTCACTTCTCCCGCCCCTCTTTTCTCCATCGGCGTGGAGGTTGCGCTCTCCCTCCTATCTCCACCGGGCAGAGCCTGCCCCCACCTTCATCTTCACTGTCGGCCCCTGTCGCTAGATCCATCACTTGTGAGGCAAGCGTGGGGCTCGGTGAGGTGAGCGCCACGTAGTGTGGTGCTCGGGAAATTTTGGCATAGCTGCGCTGGATGATGTCTACCACTGTTATTGCCGTGCACCGTGGTAGCCTAGCGGAAGGCGAATCAACCATCTACTATGAGGGTGACGATGTTGTTGCGACACCATGAGATGTCCGTGAACGCGCAGGGGGCGAGATGACAGAGTGATGTAGCCATTGGTAGAGTGCAAGAGACGTGATGAGGAAGAAAACATGAGGGAAGAGAAGTAGAAAACATAGAGGTATGCAAGTCTCTTGGTTTTCTCCTTGGTTTGCGTGTCCACTCCTAAGGCTTGCCCAACGCTCCATGCTAGCTGTTGGCCTCGACATACCACGTAAGCTCGGATGCTAGGTGGAACAAAAAAGCAAGGAAGTGGTAGCTTAGCAGGGTGTTGGATTAGCTTGCAGAAGTATCCGATGCCCTCTCTGACGAACTGCAGAAGCAACTATGGAGCCACACTTTATGAGGTTGAGGCACCAATGTCAGCTTGCACTTTCTTTAGACAGCTGTTGCATGCTCTCATACATGTCCTAAGAAAGTGCACATGACTCACGTAAGTGTAGAAGATAAAGAAACAACATGTTAGAAGATGGGAGGATAGTGGGGGCCAAGAAAAAAATGAGTAGATGTTCCTGCGTTAGAAAAATGTTAGCTTTATTGTAACTAGGCACATCTGATGGGAAATCTGAATTTTTTTACAAATTTTTTGAACTAAACAAGGCCCTAATTTTACATGTATCATAGCTTCTTGTTGAGACTGTTAATTTGTGTATGCCTCCGTCAGGGGTGCTCTAAAACGACTCTTTTTTTAGATGAAATGAGTGCATAAGATGCCAGACCCATAACATAGAGTTGATACATATACTATACCTATCTACTAAAAAAACATATGAATCGGTACATCTCTATGATTTCCTTTTTGTTAGTGAAAGGACAACCAGCCCCACGCACAATTTGAACTCACTCGAGAACACAACACCAGAGCTACACAGATCTCAGCACTCAGTCTTTGAAATCTCCCACCACCAAATTCAAATCCTCGCTTTGCCGGGGCTTCCACGGAGACAACTCAGACGACTCGAGCCCGTCCGTCGTCCCTCGTCCGCTCCCGTATTTAAACGCCCACGAACGAACCGAGCCCCACATGCCCGCCGCAGCCGCGCGGCGCGTGCGCCATCCGAAACAGCCGCGCCCACCTCCACTCGAATTCAAAATCAAAAAAGAAATAAACCCGGCAGCCATAAATCCCCCACGCGATCCCCTCCCGTCCCAATCCCCACTCCCCACCCCACGCATCTCCATTTCAAAACCGCGCAGGACCTTCGCGTCTCTTCCTCCCTCCCTCCCCCGCTCCGCTCCGCTCCGCTCCTCTCCGCTCCAAAACCCTAGGCGGCGCCCGCCCGGAGCCCGGATCCCGCGTCCCGCTCCCCCGGCGCCTCCGCCCGTCGCCTGCTCCCCCGATGGACCCCGCGGGGCCGCGCGTGGGCACGGATCCCACCGGATCGGGAGCCGCGCCGCCGCGCGAGGTCGGTGGGCCCGCCCGCCCCACGCTCTGCTCGCTCGGTCCTTGCTCTGGGGGCTTCGGATGCGCTGACGCCGTCTCCGTGGCTGTTCGTGCAGGAATTGGACGGGAGAGGAAGAGGAGGAGCGTGCAGCGGCGCCGCAGCGGTGGAGGGGAGCGCGTCGCGGCTGGCGGGCGCTGGATTAGGAGGTGAGGCCACCGCATTTCGTGATGTTTCTCGCGCTTTCGCCCCGACCCCATGGCCATGCTTTTAAATCGAAATGAACTGGAGGAGAATCTGGTGTCGTTGGTTGGGGCTGTCGTTGTTCCTGAATTCTAAGCAGCTCCGCGCTCGCTAGTAGCACGACAATTCGAGAATGTCACGGTGCGGTGCCATAGTGCTGTGTGCGACAGATCTAAGCACGCTAGCACACCCACGTTTTCCTCTAGAATTTTCGTGAATCTGTAGCTGGTTCTGTTGGCTGTAGCTTCCATCTAGCGTGGTTAGAAGTGAACACCATGGACTCACGCCTTTCCAGTGGCAAGACATTATAATTTTCAGTACTTAGATGTGTAAGATGCATGCTTCGGAGAATTGTGTTTTTACAATTTGATTTGCTGTCTTACAAGCAGCCAAGGTCTGGCTGGAGTTACCGGTGACTCTATTAAGATTCTTCCCAATTTTATCTCTACAAGACTGGTTACATGCTCTGCAGCACCTCAATAAGACGAAATTTATTTGCAGCACACTCGTTTTAGCAGCTCAACAGTAATTAAGAACAACTCACGTCTATTATTACATACTATTCAAGTTTCAACTAGTAAGAGCTCGGTCTACACTGACAGTATTGGAACACTGTTTGTGCACTGTCCGTGTCATAATATCTCTATGATTCAAATTTGAAATGGAAAATTCTTGTTTCTTTTGTCTGCTAAGTCATTTTTTTTTACTTTGTGTTTAAATAACCTCATCCTGTAGATCCGAGGGCTGGAATTCTGGAATCTTTGGTTCAAGCTGAAGCATATTTGCACACATATACCATGGATGTTCCTCAGTTGACTGCTGAAGGTGCCACACAATGTGGAGATAGAGTGTCTTTATTGCCCCAGACTGGGGCACTTCAGTCAGTAACTCCTTGTCTGACCTTGGGCCGCGATTCCAATGCAACATCAATGGAGAAGTTGCATGGTAATGAGTCCTTGCCATTTGGTAAGGAGAACATCAGAAAAGATCTCCAACCTAAACCTGATCCAGAACATGTTGATAATAGGATGAGTGTTGCACGTCTTGGGTTGGACCTTAACACAGCAGATAGTTCTGATGCAGCAGAGCTTAACCCTTTCTTCCCTTACAAGAAGCTGGGGCAGTTGAAAGTCAGTGGTCCATCAGAATGTGGCAGCACTACTGGTGCTACAGAAGAAAGCGAGTCGCACAGAAAGTGGAGAGAAATGAAGCAGAATGGCTTTCTTTCTTCGTCTCATGGAAATGCAATGGTGCCTAGGCCACGTGGTCGACCCCCCAAAAGGAAAAGGGATGATGAATTCAAAAAGAGCACTTCTACACAGCATGGCCAGGCTAATAAGTCTATGAAGGTTGCTGCTCCTAGTGGCCTATTATCTGGGCTAAACCCTGGAATCATTAACCATGTGAGAAATAGCAAGCAGGTGTACTCCATAATAAAGGCTATGGTACACTCTGAGAGGCTTCAGAATGAGAACCAGCCTGCCTTTACTAGTCAAACAGGTGAAAGAGGGAGAGATGTTAGTGAGAGAATTCAGGATCAGAAATATGGTAGTGGTTTCATGAAGTGCCATTCGTTGATGAAAGATAATAATGTGGTGTTTCACCAAACACTGCCTACCACATTGCATTTCCTTCCACAGGATGGTGATAGTCTCAAACTGCAACTCTCATCAGCAGTCACTATGTCTTCAGATAGGACCTGCAGTACGTCGGCTGATGATCCAGCATCTAATCATGATTACATGACTGTACTGTCAGTAAAAGGTATCCTTCCTTGCTTATTTAACATAACAAACCATTTTGTGTAAATTTGCACTGGGTACTACTTCTGGAAATGTCTGTATCATAGTTTTCTTTCTACTCTGATGATCAGCGGCCAGTGTTGCTTCTCAGTGGTTGGAATTACTGCACCAGGACATCAGGGGACGCCTTGCTGGTATAATTATGAAATCTGACGTAAATGAGAAGTATTCATGCACTGTACTCAATACATTTTTTTGTTTCTCTTGAAGCTTTAAAACGCAGCAGGAAGAGAGTCAGAAATGCTCTTCGCACGGAACTGCCATACCTAATGTCGACAGAATTTCCATCTAATCAAGAGAATGAATCATCGATTGCAAATACTTCTGAGGCTGGATGTACTGAAAAAGCAGTTTCAGAAGCGCATGTGGCACGATGGAGGTCTCTGTTTGTCCAGATGGACAGAACACTTCAGGAGGAAGGGAAACAACTGGTGAGTTTCCTGTTTGGATTAGTTTGTGTTATTGGAAAGGACTATGCCATCTGTCATTGTTCGTGTTGGTATATAACTCTTCATATTGCTTGTATAAGATGCATTGCGTTTATGCTCATAGAGTGTATATACACGATACACCAGAGTACCTGACTGCCTAATACTTCGTGCAGGAGAACCGGTTGAAGCAAGTGCAAGAAATGCAATTGAATTGTGATAAAGGCCTCAAACACATGACCTGTGAAGCTCCTCTGCTAGGACCCATGGCTGAACTATGGTTAGTCATCATGACATTTGACCAAAAATGGTTTACCTTCTCTTTTTTATTCATTCCATTCCACTTAATGCTTGAGAAAATGTCTAACTGAAATATGTCAACATGTCTCTTCAGGAAGCTGAACAACCCAGATAATTCTGAGAGTGAGTGGGCGGTGCAAGCCGCTGCTGCATCAATCTACTCGACCTGCAACATGGTCATGAGAGCGGAGAACAACGTGCCTTGCTTCTGATCTCACACTTGTAGTTTAGTTTCTTGCTTTGCTGATTTTTACCTCAAAATTAGGTTTCCTTTCTTACCTTTAGCCTTTGTGAATTGTGATCCCTTGTCCATTACAGTAGTGGCGAGTGATGTAACAAGAAACTTGTGATGTATGTTGTCCCCCAGCCTACAATTTCACAGGCACGTGAAATAACACATTCTTTTCATGGAGTTCAGAATCTTCAGATCCTACCGTTTTGGTTCGGTTGTCAAATGTTGAACTGGCACGGTCGATGTTCTGATTGGATGATTACATGAGTATTTTCTTTCTTTCCACCTTTTCGGATAGGGTCTTTCGGTTGGCTTTCCTGTGAATAAGAATAGTTGGGCGCCGTGAATCCCCGCCAATGCGATCAACATTACAGATGGACAAATCTGTTTGGAAACATTGCTCTAGAAAAATTTGAAGACGCTCAATTTATTTACGAATTTAAATCTAAATTGTGACAATTGTTTATACTCCATCCGTCCCTAAATACTGCTATTTCTAGGAGAAAATTTTGTCCACAAATACTGTTATTTCTACTAGCATACTCAGTCCACTAGCTCATTTTATTTCTCTTCGGAACTTCCGTGGTCTACCGACCCATTTAATTTCTTCTAGGGAGTAGTACTTTGGCGCATGGTAATTGTTTGAGTCTATTTACTTGGCATTAAATGCAGCTCGTAGGAACCAGAGAACCATGGCTTAACGTGCATGATTAAATGGTGGAACCCAAATTAATTAAGGGTAGAATGGTCTTTTGTTTGCCACACTAAAGTTGTATGAAATCTGCTAGAAATAGTAGTGTTTGGGGACGGAAGGAGTATATTATATGGTACTCCTTTTGTTCTAAAATATACACATTTTGTTTTTCTAGACACAATAGAGGTTTATAGAAATTCTACTGTAATAAACTAGGAAAAAAAATCTAAAGCAGCAGAACAATAATTTGGAAGGTGGGAGTATACATCCTATTGACCCATCCTCTATGTTTTTAGAACCTCCGCTATTTTCATGGCTATCTCTAGAAGGGATTGGCAATTTGGCATTTGAGTGAGGTGTACTTGTGAAGACTTGAACATCTTCATCAGTCTGATTAAACACAAGCAGCCTATAAATGAAAACCAAACGAAAACGGGAAGGTAAAAAAAAAAAAAACTCGGAGCAGATCACTAGCATTCCGGCCCCACCTGGCAGTGTCAGTGGACCGGGCGGTTGACCCCACCGGGCAGCCAGCCCGGGCCGGTTTAAACCTATCGGGCGCTGCGCACCCCCGCCGGCCGCCACCCTCCCATGTCCTCCTCCCCTTCCGCCGCCAACCTGCTCGCGCTCCTCCGCCGCAACGCCGCCTCCCCGGCCGTCGCGCTCCGACTCTTCCTCCACCTTTCCTCCGCGGCCTGCCCTCCTCCGCCGCGCTCCACGTCGTTCCTCGCCCGCCTCGTCGCCGAACACCCCGCCGCCGACGCGCTCCTCCCGCTCCTCCACCGCCACATCCTCTCCTTCCCTGATCCCTCCCCCCACCTCCTCGCGCTCCTCTCCTGCTCCGACGTCCTCCCGCTGCGCCTCGCCATCCCCGCCTTCCGCTCCCTCCGCGCGCTCACGTCCGCGCCGCCGCCGACCACCCCCGTCTACAACCGCCTCATTCTCGCCGCGCTCCGCGAGTCCCGCCTCGACCTTGTCGAGGCGCTCTACAAGGACCTGCTCCTCTCCGGCGCCCAGCCGGACGTCTTCACTCGCAACCTCCTGCTCCAGGCGCTCTGTGACGCCGGCCGCATGGAGCTCGCCCAGAGGGTGTTTGACGCAATGCCCGCCAGGAATGAGTTCAGTTTTGGGATCCTGGCGCGAGGGTACTGCCGTGCGGGGAGGAGCATTGATGCTCTTAAGGTACTCGACGGAATGCCGAGCATGAACCTGGTGGTTTGCAACACGGTGGTCGCAGGGTTCTGCAAGGAGGGCCTGGTGGAGGAGGCTGAGAGGCTGGTGGAAAGGATGCGTGTGCAAGGGCTGGCACCAAACGTTGTCACGTTCAATGCAAGGATCTCTGCACTCTGCAAGGCTGGGCGGGTGCTGGACGCTTACAGGATATTCCAGGACATGCAGGAGGATTGGCAGCATGGGTTGCCGAGGCCTGATCAGGTGACTTTTGACGTAATGTTGAGTGGGTTCTGTGATGCTGGGTTTGTTGATGAGGCACGGGTTCTGGTGGATATTATGAGGTGTGGTGGTTTCCTGAGGAGGGTTGAGAGCTACAACCGCTGGTTATCAGGGTTGGTGAGGAATGGGAGGGTCGGCGAAGCGCAGGAGCTTCTTAGAGAGATGGCACATGAAGGAATCCAACCTAATAGCTACACGTACAATATTATTGTCTCTGGGTTGTGCAAGGAGGGCAAGGCGTTTGATGCGAGGAGAGTAGAGAATTTCATTAGGAGCGGTGTGATGTCCCCAGATGTTGTGACTTACACTAGTTTGCTCCATGCCTATTGCTCAAAGGGCAACATTGCTGCTGCCAACAGGATTCTTGATGAGATGGCACAGAAAGGGTGCGCACCAAATTCATTTACTTACAATGTTCTGCTGCAGAGTCTGTGGAGAGCTGGTAGGACCACAGAGGCAGAGCGGTTGTTAGAGAGAATGAATGAGAAAGGATACAGTTTGGATACAGCAGGCTGCAATATCATTATTGATGGATTATGCAGGAATAGTAGATTAGATGTTGCTATGGATATTGTTGATGGGATGTGGGAAGAAGGAAGTGGAGCTCTTGGCCGACTGGGGAATTCATTCCTTAGTGTAGTTAGTGATTCTTCCATCAGCCAAAGATGTCTTCCTGATCAGATCACATATTCTATTTTGATTAGTGCATTGTGCAAAGAAGGCCGGTTTGATGAAGCCAAGAAGAAATTACTTGAGATGATAGTGAAAGATATTTCCCCTGATTCAGTTATATATGACACTTTTATTCACGGGTATTGTAAGCATGGAAAGACCTCTTTGGCTATTAAGGTTCTGAGGGACATGGAAAAGAAAGGTTGCAACCCAAGCACAAGGACATACAACTTGTTGATTCGGGGATTTGAAGAAAAACATAAATCAGAAGAAATCATGAAACTGATGAGTGAAATGAAGGAGAAAGGAATTTCTCCTAATGTGATGACCTACAATAGCTTGATAAAGTCTTTTTGTCAACAAGGGATGGTTAACAAGGCCATGCCTCTTTTGGATGAAATGCTACAAAATGAATTAGTTCCTAATATAACTTCTTTTGACTTGTTGATCAAGGCTTATTGCAAGATTACAGATTTCCCTTCAGCGCAGATGGTTTTTGATGCTGCTTTGAGAACATGTGGGCAGAAGGAAGTGCTGTATTGCTTAATGTGCACTGAACTCACAACGTATGGTAAATGGATTGAAGCCAAGAACATTCTAGAAATGGCACTTGAAATGAGGGTCTCTATCCAGAGTTTCCCATATAAGCAGATAATTTCTGGGCTCTGTGAAGTTGGGGAGGTGGATCATGCACATAGCCTTCTCAAGTTGTTAATAGCTAAACGACATTTGTTTGATCCAGCAGCATTCATGCCAGTGATAGATGCATTAGGTGATAGGGGAAAGAAACAGGATGTTGATATGCTGTCAGCAAAAATGATGGAAATGGCCGACCGTAATGATGGTCTTGGAACTGATTCTGGTAAGATTACCCCTGGAAGCTGTAAGCATGAGCATGACAGGAATGGTGAAAGTGATTGGCGTACTCTTTTGCACAGGTACCATCATGATCAGCTTCCTTTTGAGATTTTTCTTTTGTTTATTTGATTTCATATTTCTGCAACACTTAGTGTATTACTTACTTTTTCAAATTTGAATAGGATATGACGTCAAAGAATATATACTGAGAATTAACAAAGACAAACTATTCTAGCAAGAAAATTAGTTCTTCACGTTTTTCTTTTGTTTCTTGTACTTGAGCTCCAGTTATTGACTGCAATTGTGGATTTGCAGAGATGACAGTGCCCGCACGATTATGAAAATTACAAAGAGAGTTCGGACAGGATGGGGTCAAAGAGGCAATGTATATGAGCATAAGCAGCAACAGAATGATGGCTTTTATGTTGTTGAAAACACTGGTTAAGTAAGTCACTCTTTACCCTTGACAATAGACATGCATGGAAATTCTTCGAGCTTTGTTGTAACTAGCTCGGGTTGGAAACTTCCAAATGGTTAGCTGATCGTATGAAGTCAATCGGAGCACATGTATGCTCAGTGTAATTTGGTGTCAGATATACCCTTTTACACTCTGGAGTGTACAAAAAAATAGGCATCATCTTGGACATTGACCTTTGTCTTGGAAACATGGTTTGGTCACCAAATTAATTTTGCATTGTACTATAAAGTATTTTCAAGAAAAAAGGTACTTTTATGTTTTTAGTATGACTGATCTCAACATTCATAATGTTCTCTTAGTTGAAGTTATCGTAATTTGCTTGTATGAAACATGAAATGATATGGTTCTGTACTGGGAGAGGGTACCATCTAGGCAGAGACGCCTTCACTGGTGATCTTTGTTTGGTTTAGGGTTGTCTTCTCAAATAATTTGAGGATGATGTGATGATATGGTCAGTTTGGATGAGTATAAACATGCCCCTGGGCCCTGGCAAAGTGTTTATTTAATTGCAGAGTCTGCTAAATTACATTATCTAATCTAATTACTAAGTTGGCCTGAATAATCCATTGACATGCCATGGATCTGCAATTTTATGATTGACTTGGAATGTTTGCTTATATGACAATAGTTTTTACATTATTGTTGCATAGAATTGGATAACCATGTGGCATGCATTTTTTTTATTGTGCAGGTGTTATGTGATCTTATCAAACTGTTTAAGTACTGCAGCGCTATAATTTTGTGCTGCCATCTCAGACAGAGCTTTTGTTCTATCATGAATTCTTCATCACTGTTGGGAGCTCAGCTTATATATATCTGGTAAGTTTATGGCTATCTGGACTTCATCCTTCAGGAAAGAAGTGCATTAGTTGTTGGTACTCACTACTGAGTACTGACTTGGCCAGTCAGCATTCTTTTTTGGGTGCGAATTACACAAGTACAGTCAAAGATCATATTTCTCCAGTCACTTTTTTTTAGCATGTTAGTTTATGTGTACTCAGAAGAATTAGCGATTACATTCACATAAGTTTGTCACTTTAGATCATCGTTTGTGTTTTTATAATCTTTTTCTAAAGGTTGCCTTTTCAATTCTTCAGCGTCTGCATACCAAACTTTCACATGTTATTTGAATTGATGCCAGGCTATATGTGGATTAGCTTTACCGGTTTAGGCCTCTATTGATCATCAGACATTAAATCTCTGCATGCCATTTGAATTGATGCTAGGCTACATATAGATTAGTTTTGCCGGTTTAGGCCTCTATTGACCATCAGACATTAAATCTCTGCAGTATTCTGAAATGTGAATGGTTGCGCTTTTGAAAAATGTACATAGAAAAGTTCCATCCGTGCAGCCTAAGTTCATTGTGTCTGAACGATTCATTTCTTGCTCATTGGTGCACAGAGATTCGCTGTTGAACTAAATGAAAGGATAAATGCTGTACAGAGCTGCACACCCCATTGATGTTGTGCCAGATCAGGAATTCGGTGCGTATCACTGACCTAATTTGAGGCACCAGTAATTTTCTTTTGTATATTATTCCTTTCTTAGACTTTCATACCAATTATGTGAGCTGTTGACAGGTAAATGCAGATAAATGGACTTACTATGATGAAAAGTACAACTCACGCTATTTACACCAGGAAGCAGCAGGGTAGGCCACAGAGATATTTCTAGTGCTACTCTTTCCACTCTTTTATAACTAGACTCGGTCTCCCTGGTGCCATCTACCCCAGTCCCAATCCAATCCACCGGATAGGCTGCTTTGTTCCCTTCCCTTTCTTATAGGTACGGAACCTTATTCTGTGGTAGCTTGGCACGGTTTTCTGTGTTTTTGCCCATCAGCTACACACTGCTAGTCTTTCTTATCAATGAAGTCGGCACTAGGTGTACTACTACTTTAGTTCGATACTTGTGATCCATGCGGTAGCTTGTTAGTTTGTGAGAAATAAACAACTCAACTTCTCTAGGTCTTCTCCTCGTGGTATGGCTGCTAATGCCTCGGCCGCTTATTGCTGGGCTCAGATTCCAGGACCATCTAAAGACCACAAACCAACTTCTTTTCCACCTCTCCTACGACTTTTCTACAATTAGCTATGCTTACACGTGCTTGCTTGGCCGTAGGAGAAGCCTCAAGAAGGCAAAGGACGACGGGGAACACGAGCTCGGCAGATTTGGGCATGGAAATTGCTGGGCTCCCTCCTGACATCCTTGTGGAGGTGACGGCTAACATCGCGACAAGGTCTTCGACTCCCCTCGATGACATCGTCAACCTCAGGCGATCGTAAGCCATCCCATTTCTGAATTCTGATATTCTCTTTGCTTCTGTCTGCTTGGCTGCTGCCATTGCCATGAGAAATACAGTGACCTAATCTTGAGTTGGTGCGCATGCGTGGCTGCATGTGAAGGTGTAAGCTGTTCCGCGATGCGACGGCGGCGAGGAAGGTCGGGCGGTGCATGGCCGTTCAGAGAGAGTGGAGGCTGCACTGGTGGGACAAGACGAGGTTCCTGTCCGTGCTTCGGCGGTGCGCGGCGAGCGGCAACCCTGAGGCATCCTACATCCTCGGACTGGTAACGTTTGGAGCACAAATTCAAGCAGAGAATTGCATCGGTAGCGTGTACTGAATGTTAGCTTCTCATCTGCCAGGAGTTGTTCTGCAACCGGAGGAGAAAAGCCAGCGCGCTCCGGCACCTCCGCTGCGCCATGGAGCATGGCCACGCCGCGGCAGCCTACATGATCGGGATGATCATGTTGCACCAGTCGCGCTCGCCGGGCGGCACCGAGCAGGCGCTGGAATGCCTGGACCGCTTGTCTGCGTCTGCGTCCGCCGGCACCTGGACAAGGCGCAGGGTCGCCTCCGTTCGCAGGGAGGCCTTGTCGGTCATGCGAAGGCTGACGATGCGTCGGTGGAGGATGGCCGAGCCTCCCACGCCCTGCTCGAATCCGTGGTGCGGCAAGGCAGAGACGGGGTCGGTGGAGGCCTGGGACGACGGCGACGACGAGGAGAGGAGGTTTTGTAGCCGGACGTGTTGGTGGAAACACGAGTATTGTAAGTTCATTCAGAAGATTTGAGATCGTGTACCATGGATATTTAGGATGGAGAGAGTATTGTTATCAATGGTTCAAGTTTTTTCTTCTTTCTTTCGATCAATACCACAGGCAGCTTGCTCCTCAAAAGGAGGATTAAAAGGTCTCGAACAGAGAGAGAGAGAGAGTACTTGCAAGGCACGCTGCATGTGTCACCTTGGCAGAACTGTTCGCTAATTTGTTGTAAGAAAAAAA
>Ga0182004_10001844_pt1 | contig 16023 bp, 6 predicted proteins | sample Sormic07211540_1_FD_120479 | JGI IMG/M metagenome (GOLD analysis project Ga0182004, IMG submission 120479) | Endophyte microbial communities from Sorghum bicolor roots, Mead, Nebraska, USA - 072115-40_1 MetaG | ecosystem: Host-associated > Plants > Roots > Unclassified | place: USA: Nebraska...
GGGGGGGGGGGGGGGGGGGGGGGGGGGGGGGGGGGGGGGGGGGGGGGGGGGGGGGGGGGGGGGGGGGGGGGGGGGGGGGGGGGGGGGGCCGGGGGCGGGGGGCGGGGGATCGCCGGGCGGGGAGGGCGCGGCGGCGGCGAAGGGTCGGGGGCGGCGGCGCGCGGGGGTCGGGCTGGGGCTAGGGGATTAGGGATTTGGATGGGGGGCGCTGGGTTTTTTTTATTAGTCCAGTTGTCTTTGTCGAGCGCCACCTGGCAAGGCACTCGGCAAAGGTAGCGCACAGGCATTTTTTTATTTTTTTTTTGAAAACAATCTTTGCCGAGAGCCAGAAGGCCTGGCCCTCGGCAAAGAAGGCTTTGCCGAGTGTCTAGCGCAGTACTCGGCAAAGTTTTTTTTTAGTTTTGGAAGCTTAGTTTTTTTTGTGCTTTGTGTCACTATTGCAAACTATATTTTAAAGTTTCGAAGAAATTTGAGTTTTTTTGGTATATTTAACTGATTTATTTTGTTTTTTTTATGTTTTGGGATAACTCAAATGTGAACTACAGGTACATGAAATAACGCAACCCATTCCTTTAAAAAATGATATTCATGGTATTAGGTGTATTTTGAGTCCGTATCCAAGACCTCACATGAAATCTTGACCATCTCGCTGAGGTAACATGTCGAGTTACGTGCGCGAAAAGAGGATTAAAATTATATAAAATTCATACGAAGTTCGAAAATCGCAAAACTTGGTGATGCGTCGTGTCATTCGCATGTGGAAGCTATGATTAAAATTTGAGAAGATTTGGAGCAAGCTGCAACGTCGGATGTCTAAAATCCAGACATCTCCACATGTGATCACATTGCTCCAAATCTTCTCAAATTTTAATCATAGCTTCCACATGCGATGACACGACGCATCACCAAGTTTCGTGATTTTCGAACTTCGTATGAATTTTATATAATTTTAATCCTCTTTTCGCGCACGTAACTCGACATGTTACCTCAGCGAGATGGTCGAGATTTCATGTGAGGTCTTGCATACGGACTCAAAATACACCTAATACCATGAATATCATTTTTTAAAGCACTGGGTTGCGTTATCTCATGTACCTGTAGTTCACATTTGAGTTATCCCAAAACATAAAAAAAACAAAATAAATCAGTTAAATATAACAAAAAAACTCAAATTTCTTCGAAACTTTAAAATATAGTTCGCAATAGTGACACAAAGCACAAAAAAAAACTGAGCTTCCAAAACCAAAAAAAATACTTTGCCGAGAGCCAACCAAGACACTCGGCAAAGATTGCTTTGCCGAGGGCCTTGCCACCTGGCGTTCGGCAAAGAGGACGCCGGCAGCTGGCGTTTGGTGGACAGGGACTTTGCCGAGAGCCCGCCTTTGCCGAGTGTGCTGCTCTCGGCAAAGAGCCTCTTTGCCGAAAGCCTGCATTCGGCTCTCGGCAAAGAGCCCTTTGCTGAGCGCGTGACGTGGCCCTCGGCAAAGGAAGCTCTTTGCCGAGAGTCTACTCGACAGCTCTCGGCAAAGTAAAGATACCGGCTCTGGGTAAAGTAGAATTTTCCTGTAGTGACTATTGTAGATGGAATAAATGCCTCTGTGGTCTTTACTTCACCTGTTCGAGACGCGCCGGAAATGCGCAAAACCAACGACGCGGCAGAGTCTTTCCATTTGCTGCGCGCGATAAAATTACAAGTACATATGATGACACAGTGCATTATTATTCTTATTATTATTATTATTGATACGATCCATAGTGGCCCCTCAACTTGTTCGATCGATCTCGCGGAACTTATTCCACGGGCAGGAAAGGGTGGTCGAGAGAGAGGCCGTGGGGCGCCAACGCCTCAGCGCCCTCCGTCCCTAGCTTCTCCGTCGTTCACTGATCCTACACGTACAACGCAGAAATCCCTGCCCTGGCACTAGGCCTTTTGATTGATTAACAGGCCGGCCTGCCACCGCACCCTCTATAAAAACCTGGCCAGCCTGCATACATGGCACAGCACAGCAACATATCTACCCTTGAAGTTGTAGCAGCTCGCTTTCTCTCTTCAAGCTACCAAAAGCTCTTCTTGCATTGTTGCAAGAGGATCGCAGGAGAAGGAGGTGACTTCTGCGAAGGTAATTCTTCGTCAAAGCACGCATGGCATGTGGTGCTTGAACGTGCACCGCTGTTGCAATCTTATCCTATATCTCTTGCATTGGTGTGAACAATGCGGTCTTCTTGCAAGGTCTTGTTCTGTGTCAGTCAGTGGACACTGTCCCCACCACTCCGCGTGAGAGACGACAGATCTCTGATCGGGATGGTGCATCCAAGCAAGTTGTTATATACCGTAGATAGCCAGCAAAAATACCCAGCAGTACAACAGTATAACACTATTTCCCATATACATCAAGTTCACCCCCAAAGATAGCCGGCAGGAACAGGATGCCCCCGGAAGCTGAAAAAAAAGCATGGTTGCGTGCAACTGTGCAAGTGCAAGATACCCTGGCCGTGGTCACCCACACAAGGACACGGTCGCCGCACCTTCCAGGCAACAACAGGCTATAAAATTGCCGCAATCACCCACAACTCACTTCAACCAGCTAGCCAACCACGAGCCAGTGGAGTGGAAGGCTACAGCCTATAGAGCTCAGTGAGTGCAGTCGTCGTCGCCCAGCCGCCTCTGACTCTGAAATTCCACGCCGAGTCGTCTTCCTGCGCGCTTCGATCGTTTCTACGTCTAATTCCGTGTGTTTCAGCACGTTCCAGCAGCTTGATCGTCTTGTCGATCGGTGCGTGGCTATATAAATTGCTGCGTCAGTCACGTTGCTGAGCACTTCATCTAGCTAGAGCACCAACTAGTAGCTAGCGTTGTGACTGTCTCCCTACGATTATCCAACTCTCTTTCTCTCTGTGTGCTTTAGCTAGCTGCAGTCGTCTCACTGTTCGGGTGTTGTATTTGTAACCGGTGCAGAGATGGGGGAGCACTGCTACCCGGCGACCATGGAGGAGAGCTCCATAGAGCTTGGTCACACGGCGGCCTCTAAGTGCTATGACGACGACGGTCGCCTCAAGCGCACCGGTAAGGAGAGCTAGCGGCCTGCGGCGGCAAACAAGCAGCCAGCTAGCTATACATGCTACGCCTGCTTGCCGTGCTTCTTCTTCATCAGATTCAGATAGATGCAAAAAAAAAACCTGATGCTCTGCATGGTCTGTCATGAAGGCACGATGTGGACGGCGAGCGCGCACATTATCACCGCCGTGATAGGTTCCGGCGTGCTGTCGCTGGCGTGGGCCATCGCGCAGCTCGGCTGGGTGGCCGGCCCCGCCGTCATGCTGCTCTTCTCCTTCGTCACCTACTACACGTCGGCGCTGCTCGCCGACTGCTACCGCTCCGGCGACCCCTGCACCGGCAAGCGCAACTACACCTACATGGACGCGGTTAACGCCAACCTCAGTACGTGCGAAAAAAACCCCCCTCGCACGCACGCACGCACGCATGCCATTCTTGGCTGTCTGCCGCTGTTGGCATGTTGCAGAGCAAGAGCTGACTCTCGTTGTCTCTCCTTCCCCTGTCGGTCGTTTCGTCGAGCAGGTGGCATCAAGGTCCAGCTCTGCGGGTTCCTGCAGTACGCGAACATCGTCGGAGTCGCCATCGGCTACACCATTGCCGCCTCCATTAGCATGCTGTGAGTACATAGAAAAAGACCACGAAATCGAACTGTTTCGAGCCGAGCTGAACTCATCAGCTTAATTTGGTGTGTGACACGTGTGCTGCTGCGTGTACATCCACACAGGGCGATCAAGAGGGCCAACTGCTTCCACGTGGAGGGACACGGGGACCCGTGCAACATCTCCAGCACGCCGTACATGATCATCTTCGGCGTGGCCGAGATCTTCTTCTCGCAGATCCCAGACTTCGACCAGATCTCCTGGCTGTCGATCCTCGCTGCCGTCATGTCCTTCACCTACTCCACCATCGGCCTGGGCCTGGGCATCGTCCAGGTGGTGGCCAACAAGGGCGTCCAGGGCAGCCTGACGGGGATCAGCGTCGGCGCGGTCACCCCGCTCGACAAGGTGTGGCGGAGCCTGCAGGCGTTCGGCGACATCGCCTTCGCCTACTCCTACTCGCTCATCCTCATCGAGATCCAGGACACGATCCGGGCGCCGCCGCCGTCCGAGTCCAAGGTCATGCGGCGCGCCACCATCGTCAGCGTCGCCGTCACCACGCTCTTCTACATGCTGTGCGGGTGCATGGGCTACGCCGCCTTCGGCGACAACGCGCCGGGGAACCTCCTCACGGGCTTCGGATTCTACGAGCCCTTCTGGCTCCTCGACGTCGCCAACGCCGCCATCGTCGTCCACCTCGTCGGCGCCTACCAGGTCTACTGCCAGCCGCTGTTCGCCTTCGTCGAGAAGTGGGCGCAGCAGAGGTGGCCCAAGTCGAGCTACATCACCGGCGAGGTCGACGTCCCGCTCTCCCTCGCCGGGGCCGCCGGCCGGTGCTACAAGCTCAACCTGTTCAGGCTCACGTGGCGGACGGCGTTCGTGGTGGCCACGACGGTGGTGTCCATGCTGCTGCCATTCTTCAACGACGTGGTTGGGCTCCTGGGCGCGCTGGGATTCTGGCCGCTCACCGTCTACTTCCCCGTGGAGATGTACATCGTGCAGAAGAAGGTGCCCAGGTGGAGCACGCTGTGGGTGTGCCTGCAGCTGCTCAGCCTCGGCTGCCTCATCATCACCGTCGCCTCCGCCGCGGGCTCCGTCGCCGGAATCATCTCTGACCTCAAAGTGTACAAACCCTTCGTCACCACCTACTGAAGTGTACTGATGACTGATCGATCGTCGTTCGGTGCAGACAAAACACATACTGAAGTATGCATGCACAGATGACTAATTAATTGGCGCCTAGTATGTGCAGTCTTTAATTAAACTAGGCATTAATTAATTATACTATCACACGGTAAGAAAAGGAAAAGAAAAAGATGATTATTGGTACGGTGTTCTAGTGATGCGTAGCTTGCATCGCTGATTTACCGTGTCCTTTGCTAATTCCCATTGTTTGTGATGATCTGGTTAACTGAAAAGGCTACTGAATCAAGAGAAATCAAATAGTAGTAGTAGTAGTAGTGTGTGTTGCCAAGTCAAATGCAAAGTTGTCGGTACAAAGCTCATGTAAAATTTCTGTGCAAGAATTGTGTTCATAAGGAAAAACACGTGCTTGTTCCTATATGAGACTCTACAACAATTTCTTACATGGCATGGTTACAGAATTTCAGACTTTGAGCTATTTTCTTCATGATATTTATGAGATGTTTTGGACTGCTTCGCTTTATATTTTTTAGCCAAACGGTTTTAACTCAATGCACTCTGTTCAAGGAAAAAAAGATAACGAGGTGCTCCACAAACTTTAATTTTTTTGTGAAGCTGTTCTACGGTGGAGTTTGTGGAGTATTGCCAAACATCCTCTCAAGGGCAAAATTTCAGAATCCATCATTTTTATGCAAGAGCTTGAATAGAGAGATATTTTTGTTTGCGTGTGTATAGAAGAAAGATATTGCACATTTACTTGATACTTAAAATAGACATATATAAACTGTTGAATGGTTTATTATTTTAATAATATACAAGCGGCTTAGGGCATGTTGGGTTGCTGCCCTGCCAGACATACCCGACAACAAATTCTAGGTCTTGTTTAGTTCTAAAAAATTTTAAGAAATCGATACTGTAGCACTTTCGTTTGTATTTGATAAATATTGTCCGATTATAGACTAACTAAACTTAAAAGATTCGTCTCGTCAATTCTGACCAAACTGTGCAATTAATTTTTATTTTTTGTCTAAATCATACATATGTCTAAAAATTCGATGTGACGAAGAATCTGAGAAATTTTGCAAAATTTTTTTGGAACTAAACAAGGCCCTAATAAACAGGTACTGAAAATCAATGTTTTTGGACGCTGCTTATTACTATTAGCTAGACAAACTTGCCTTAGGGAGCAACCTGCATCATGGTCTTTCAGGTATTGCCTGACGTGACGAGACATGAAACAGTTGATCAAGGTCCTAAGCGCAGCCTTGTTTAGTTCCAAATTTTTTTTAGTAAAATGAGCATCGTAGCATTTTTATTTGTATTTGACAAATATTGTCTAATCATAAACTAACTGGATTCAAAAAATTTATCTCGCAAATTATAGACAAACTATTTAATTATTAGTTATTGTTTTTATCTATATTTAATGCTCTATGTATGTGCCATAAAATTTTATGTGGTGAAAAATCTGAAAAATTTTATAAAATATTTTGGGAACTAAACAATCCTAAAAGTGGACGTGTGGAAACGCGTGGCCTAGACAACTTTGCCGTACCTCCTTACCAACAGGCCGAATATTTGAAACGTTGATGGTTCTCCCAAGTCCCAACTAGCAAAAGGGGAGGAGCATCGTCTGTACACTGTACACTAGACGCCAGAGCAACACTACACGACGGATTTATGCAAAAAGATGTTTTGATTCTTTAATAATTTTCAAATCGTTTTATAATTTGGGATGGAGCCATGGAGGGAGTCTCTCACTCCCCGGTAGCCAGCCGGTAGGTACACAGCATGAGCAACGTGATGATGCAGACGCTGATGTGCGTGATCACTGATCAGAAATGACCAAAAGCTGCGCTCCTCTGTTACACCGGCAACTGGCTCGCGGTCCCCCGGGCTCCCGGCGAGCAAGAGCCGGACGGAACACGGACAGCGCAATGGCGGGACGACGGAGAGGCACCGGTACCGGTACGTTCCGCGGCGGCGTTGCAGCCACACGCCCGCCCTCGCGCAGAGCCGCGGAGGAGGCGACGAGAGAAGCCCCCGATGACGACGACGACGACGACGACGGAGGCACTGGAACGTTTTCGCCTTTCGCGGCAGTGGCATACATCTCGTTTTCTTCTTTCCCTGGTAGTAGTGCATGTTCCACTTCCGCGGCAGCAAGCAGCCAAGCACGTTCCACGAGGGCTGGAAAGACCCGGCCGGGGCCAGCAGATCTCCCTCGTGCCGCCGTGTCAGCATCGGAGGATCCCCCTGGGGCTGGGAGCCTTGAACAACCCCGGCCACCACGACTGGTCGGATGGATGGATCAGACGGCGGCCTCCGCCCCTGCTTTTTGCCCTCCTTTGGTGATTAGATTAGACGAAATAAAGAAAGAAAGTATGGACGCCGCCATTAAGGTCAAGCTTTTTCGGTTGATAATGGCAACGGTGGCGCCGTGGCGGCGAAGGGAAGATTCCGGGAAGAATCCCCGAAGATTCAGTCAAGCAATATATGGCTCAAAAGCGTGCATGTATCATTGTATCCCGGAGGAGGTGGACGAGATCGATGGAGCGGGATGCTGCGATTGGGAATTCCCTGCGATCGATCGCGTTCAGTTCGCGCGCACTTGGCGGTTGCTGTCGGCAGCCCGCAACGACTGCAACTGCATACTACTCCGGATTATAGATGGATGCCACATCGTCGGCAATCACGAGGTGGACACACAGAAAAACAAGCAAAAATAGATCTGGTGTAGTACGTGAATTGTTGGATCAGTGGATTCCTGGAATGAACAACACCTGTATGAGCGGGAGCAACTACTTAGCCACCGATAAGTGGGCTAGACCAACAATATTTTCGGCCATGGATATTATCAGCCAAGTGAACAGACTGTAAGTACTACTTACCCACTAATCCACTGATGAGTGGGCCAGGCGACCAGCTGAGCTAGCTAGTACGGAAAAAGCATCAAGATGTTGCCACTCCTGCCTGGTATGTGGTTCAGTGCTTGCTCTTGATGTGAAACCTTAAACCAGGGCCAGAGAATGTGCGCTCACATGGCAGCGAACAAAAGCGCAAAGAGGAAAAGTATTATGACGGCCGCGATATAAAGGTCAAAAGGGTTGGATTGGCCTGCATTATTTTGGCCGGGAAAGCGAGAGCCAAGCTAGCCCAGGTGGGACTGGGACTGGGACAGCATCGGATATATGCGTAACAATCAACTTGGAATAATCCGGAGCGGAATTAATCGGGGAGGGGATCGATTAACCGTTTGCGTTGTCCCCTTCTTATCCCATCAGTACAGGATGCGTTGCTTGCAGCTTGCTGTTTGCTTTTTGACAGATGCATGGTGTTTATACGCTATTCCGACCGGCACTGTTTTTCTACTGTGAGATGCGATGAGATGAGGGTTGGACGGCATGCATTATTATTCGATCGATGCGCTAGTAGTAGATATAGTACGTACGATGCAATGTGCTGAAAGAGAACGGCTTCAGAGTACGACTTACTACATTGTGAACTGAAAATGTGGAGTATCTATTTTGCTCCAAAACAGATTTTTGTGACTCGTCGTCGTCAGAAAATGGTGCGATGGTTCTTCTCTAATGTTTTTGCCTTTGACGTGCTGCGCGCCCTTGACATTTGATTCTGAACATGTCCCTTTTATACCTTGGAGAGGCGTACACGATTTTTAAGGAGATGATGGTTCACCTCCTTTAATATTTCTAGACTCAGAAACATTGCAAAGATCGTGGTGCCTTTATGCTTTATTTATCCGACGATCACAATTATAATTTGGGTATATAAACTGAAATATGTATATATTATAATAATGTAAAAATTGTGTTGTCAATATATACAAAATTTTTGGTCCAATCTATTTTTAACCAACTCACACGGAAGTTTGTTTTTTCATCTCCAAATAACTACGAAACTAGGTGTAAGAACTGTTGTAAAACATATGGACTTGATCCTAGAAGGAAAGGAGAAGGACGAATTCTAATCCTAATCCTAGTCCGTTTGTATGTGGGCTTTTACCAAAACTCTTAGGCCTTGGCAGGACTATATATACGTGTGAGATTTATGTTGTAATCACCAATATTCAGAGGAATAAAGAATAGTCTCCCTATCCTATGTCTATTCGTTCTTCTACTTTCATCTACTATGTTGATCATGAGAGACGGAGAGGGAAAGATCCTAACCGCTGGCAACATGTTTTATAACAAGAGCATCTTCAAAGGTGCGTTTGGCAACTAAAGGGAAATGACATGGTAATTAGTGGTGGGAGTTGATATAGGGAGTTAAGGTGGGAAATTGATTTTTAGTCCCAATCCCTTGTTTGGTTCATGGAGAAAAATAAGAGGGGAGCTGAAGAGGGACTTCATATCCTCTATTTGGTGCAGGGATTTTGATGGGAAAATTATAAAGCAAATCATGATGGATGTATGTTTCTTTTATTAAGAGCAGAATTCTCTTCCAATTACCACCCCTTTCGTAGGGAATTGATTAGTGGGAGTTGGTCCTCTATACTTCTATCCCCCTTTCCATCAAACTCTTCGATTACCCTCCAACCAAATGAGCCACAAGAGTACCAAAAGCAACCTCCCAATTTAGAAATTTTGGCAATATTGAAATTAAAAATCTCCAACAACCTTAAACCATCCCAATCTTTTGGTCCTTAGAAAAAAAGCACCCCCACGTGTGGATATATAGACGCAGATATCATCGTGACAATCTAAAGGTGGAAGAATGTGTGGAAGAAAAAAAAAGTAGGATAGGGCTCCTGATGCAAATGTACAAGAAAGGAAAAATTATAAAAGTGGTTGGTGAGAAATAGTTTGAAATTTCTGATGTAAAATTATTTTATATCTTTTATGAGCAAGATTTTGAAAACTATTGGAGAAAGCCAACAAATATGCTCTCAATTTTTTTAGTCACTTGAAAGACCCATCAATTTACCAAATGATGTTTTAGAAACTATTACACCCTCTAACTATCAAAATAGGACGAATTTGGTGTATCCAACCACCACAAAGGCCGTGTTTAGTTCCCGAAGCAAAAAAATTCGCAACACTGTAGCACTTTCGTTTGTTTGTGATAATTATTGTCCAACCATAGACTAACTAGGTTCAAAAATATCGTCTCGTAAATTTTGACAAAACTGTGCAATTAGTTTATATTTTTGTCTACATTTAATACTCCATGCATGCGTCTAAAGATTTGATGTGACGGGGAATCTTGAAAAATTTTGGATTTTGGGGTGGAAGTAAACAAGGCCAAAACCTTTGATTTTTTTTTTTTGAGAATTATACAGTACAACACACGCACTCACCTCTATGAACACACTATGCAAACCCTACCCCTATAAGGACCTCCGATAGACTGAGCCAACACATCTTGAGATTCATGAAATCACCACAGGCGCCTCGCTGTCGACGAGAACGTTGGCTATCACTGAAAGCATAGCGCTGTTAAATTCTCAAATAAATCCAAGAAAATGCGAATATCCGTGTCAAGACTTTGTCAAAGACTTAAACCTGAATAGGCAAGTTTAGGGACAAGGGACTAACCAGCTGACCTATCAATTCGCCAAAACCTTTGAACTTGAAAGAGCTACGGCTGAATATACTAAAAAAAATACAAACAAGAGATACTCCACTCCTCCCGGTTCCATGGCCCAACCAGCCCATTTAATCTTGTTCTGATCTAGGCCATGGGCTTTGTCCGTCGCACAAGCAAACATAATACATGCCTACATGCAATGTATCAACCTAGCCCATCTCCTCTTTCTGAAAGGAACCTGGGCCATCTCCTATCCGCGGCAACCACAGAAACAGTATCAGCAACACCACCAAACGGCCCGCAGCTGGATATATAGTGCCCGTAGCCGTAGCCTAGGTGGATACAGATGTGCTTACCACCGTCGAGTTTTCACCACCAAACTCGTCATGGTTTCATTTCAAGCATCACATCCTATATAGTGCCCGTAGCCGTAGGTGGATACAGATGTGCTTACCACCGTCGCCCAAACACCCCTCAATGGCAATATGGTCATGGTTTCAAATATCACATTCTATAGCTGACGTCGAGGATAGGTGTGGTATGTTGCATGCGTGTGATGTCAATTTGCCAAACTCCCATGCTCTCTTGCAAATTGCAATGAGCGGTCGTGGTAATATGTATTGCCTACAGGATCACCTTGCACAAGGATAAGAAAAGTCCGGCCTCGAAGGCATTGCACGGCACAAATTATTGTTGCGATTTATTATTTTTTTTTTTGCAAAAAGAACCGGACATACACGGCGCCGCACCGGGCACACGAACGCTACGTCGTCTGTTTCTCCGGTCCTAGAACTGGCTTGGCCACGAGCTGGAGGGGCACCCGCCTGGGCGTGGCAAGCCCGGGCGCGTCCGACATGTCGAGGTCCCCCGGCGCCGCCGCCGCGCCGCCCGGCAGCGCCCAGTCGAACAGGCGCACCAGGTTCGCCAGGGCGAGCTCCACGGTGGCCAGCCCGAACTGCATCCCGGGGCAGACCCGTCGCCCGGCCCCGAACGGGACGAACTGGAAGTGCGCGCCCCGGAAGTCCACCTCGCTATCCTCCAAGAACCGCTCGGGGCGGAACTCGTCGGGCGCGCTCCACGACGCCGGGTCGCGGCCGACGGCCCACGCGTTGACGAACACGCGGGTGCCACGGGCCACGTGGAACCCCAGCACCGTCGTGTCGCGCATGCACTCGCGGGGCAGGAGCAGCGGCACCGGCGGGTGGAGACGGAGGGTCTCCTTCACCACGGCCCGCAGGTAGGGCGTCGCCGTCGTCGTCGCGCCAAGCGCGTCGTCGCGTCCAGCGGCCACGGTGGTGCTGCCGGGCGGCGCTGCGCGGAGTTCACTCTTGAGTTTTTCCATGGCGGCGGGGTTCCTGACCAGCTCCGACATGGCCCACTCCAGCGTGATGAAGGACGTCTCGGTCCCGGCCGCGAACATGTCCGCCAGCAGCGACTTGATGGCGTCCCTGGTGAGCTCGAAGCCCCCGTCGTGGTCCTGCTTCTCCTCCGCCTGCAGCGCCAGCAGCACGTCGACGAAATCCTCCTCCTCTTCCTCCTCCTCCTCGCCGTCGCCGTCACCACGGCGGCGCCGCCTAGCCTCGTGCTCCTGGACCACCTTCTCCAGCAGATCGTCCCACCGCTTGAAGTTCCTCCACGCCCTCGCGCCGGCGCCGGACAACGCGTCGTCCACCCACGCTAGCGACGGGAAGTAGTCGCCGACGCAGAACCCGCCCAGCAGCGCCGTGTTCTCCTCGATCAGCGCCCGGAACAGCTCGCTCCTCCGGCCCTCCTCCTCCTCACGGGACAGCCCTCTCCCGGTCCCGGACACCGCACGGCAGATCACGCCGTTCGCGAAGCCGTACAGCGCCTTGCTCACGTCCACCACGCCGCCCGCGCGCTCCCTGATGGTCCGCACCAGAGCTGCGACCTCCCGCTCCCGCATGCCGTCGAAGCTGTGCGACCGCACGGCGCTGAGGACGTGCGCGGAGCAGAGGCGGCGGACGTGCCGCCAGTGCTCGCCGTGGGGCGCGAACACGAGGTCCTGGAAGCCGTACGTCAGGATCTCGGCCGTGCGGAAGTAAGGCCGCGTGCCGAAGGCGCCGTCGTGCTCGCGCATCAGCGCCGCGGCCGCGGCCGGGGAGGAGGCCACCACCGCGGGTACCTGGCCCAGGCGGAGCCGCATGAGGTCGGGCGCGCCGTGCGTCGCGGCGAGCGCGCGCAGGGCGCGGTGGGGGAGTGCACCCACCTGGTGCAGGTTTCCGATCAGAGGCAAGCCCCGGGGACCTGGAGGGAGGCGACGTGCGTTCCGGCCGGTGGCCCAGACCTTGGTGAGGTAGAAGCCAAGGAGGAAAGGGAGGAGGAGAAGCAGGGAAGAGAGCTCCATGTGTATCGACCGGCTTGTTGCAAGAACGCTTCACTCTGGCACTCAGCTCTGTACTAGCTGAATTGTGGAAGCCCTGTTTAACAGGGTATGGCTTCTGAAAAAAAACGTTTGACATAACTTAACTTATCTGAAGGAGACTGATCCGGAGCCGAAGAGAAGCTCTGCCAAATAAACCTTTAGTAATCTAGAACAGAGATACTTATATTTTCTTTTTCCTTAAAAATCGATAGAATAATTTCATTTTAAGGAACAATATTGAGGTTTTGTTTAGTTCGTGAAATTTTTTAGGTTTAGCTGTTATAGTATTTTTATTTACATTTAATAATTATTATCTAATTATATACTAACTAGACTCAAAAAATTCGTCTCACAAATTACAGACAAATTATAAAATTATTTATTCTTTTTATCTATATTTTTGATAGGACTCCTCACGAGAAACTCCTCTAGAGAAGCAGAAGCTGTTTTAAAGAAGCTATAATTTATTGCTTTGTCAAAATAGCTCTAGTTCCTCTGTTTTTTACTTGAAAACGGCTTCTCTAGAAAACGTTTGGCAGCCAGAGCATAAGCCAAAGAGAAGTCCTGCCAAACAGATTTTTAATGCTTCATATTCGTACATATGTCCAAAAATTCGATGTGATAAAGAATCTTAAAAAAAATTAACACCTGACTTCTCTTTTCTATCTTTGCATATTTATTATTTATTGGGTATTTATCGAGGTGCAGCATAAAAAAACTGAAACAGCTAGTGGGCCAAAGAGGTTGAATGAAGACTTTGCTGACCAATCTGATCATGGCTCCAGTGAGTCTCGAGTATGAAAGTCAGAAAGACATCGCTATACACTTCGGATGGTCATCTTGCGTTTTGGACAACTCTGCTTCTATTTTATATTATTTTAAAGGAAAAATAGTCTGAAACCTGAACGATGGAGTTATAGCCTATAGGTGCCCGGCGACGGCACTTATAATAAGGTAAAAGACATTATTGTCTTCGTTTTCCATTAATTTGCTGAAATTAAAACGCAAATTTACCAAAATGGGTAATTTGATTGTTTGACGTCAGGATAGAGGATACATCACCTGACGCCACAACCCACAACCGACTAATTCGAGAATATGCCGAATTCTTGCTCTTGGACGTCAGGAATGGATTCACATATGTGCATCCAAATATACGGGCTGCTTCATCACCTTGCACTTTTTAATGGCAAAGCAATGAAGGACGAAACAGCTAGTATATATTATCAAGTGTTCAGATAAAACTGGAAAATGCATGGTTAATGGTATGATGTGCTTCTTCAATTCTTGCTATATTCTGCGAGTTGTGTTGAAAGAATACAACAATTCAAGATATAACCTATATGGCTCACCGCGGTATACATATAACCCAAAACTTGGATTCTTGGTCATCCTGGTGATCTTACACGGATAAGTATAAATGATATAATTGTCAAAATTCTGTACCAATGCCTCAGAAATTACAAGAGGGGAGCCGAGCTGTTACCTTTTGAATCCTACAGTTAACACCTACGCTGTGTATCCAACTGAGTGAATGGAGGGTTATTTTTCCCTTCCCATGTATATATAGGACTGACGGCTGCTGGGTATAAGCCTTGAAACCACATAATTTGAGTACTTGCAAATGTCAGCAGGACATCATGACGAACGAAATGAATCAGTAGCCCTTGGCGACCTGAGCGGAATACCGTCAGCAGCAGATCTGAGAGGAATTCCTTCAGCTGCATAGCCATCCTCATCCGCATGTTTAGGAAGCCGAATCGGTAGATTTGGTGGGAGACCTGTGATGCAAACCGATAAGACATTATGAGCATGGTAGTTACAGGTAACAGGTCAGAAGGAATGTAAAGGTAGACATACCGTCCACCATATCCTTTGTCTTGTGAAGAAGAAAAGTCCCAGAAAGGATTGTAACAAAGCCACACATCTCCGTTACTATTTGCGTTGGATTTTGACGATCCCAGTCCTGCATGCAATCAATATGAAAACAGTACCAAAGCATTGTGAAGGGGGTTCACTGGTGCACTATGATGGTTCATCTTATGTAGCAATATTTTCTACTATGCTTTCTCGAGAATGTATTCAACACTGATACTATCATGGCTGATACATCTGACAGGTCTTCCATTAAAGCAACGGAATTGCACGGGAAAACAGTAGATTGATTATAGGCCATGGTATACATGTACATATATAGGCAAGGAGACCTAGGGTGGTTTATGGAAACAGGACCACTATCAGATATCCTTGCCTATTATGAGTAGAATCAATCTATAGAAACCGTGATGGGCTTAAAGCCCGCCTATGGCAGGACTAACATATCTGTCTAACACTCGAGTCTTCACTTTTTTTGCTGTTTTACTAATACAGTAATACTGACTTAACAGATTTCAGATTTCTTTTTTCATGATGGATGGAAACTTTAATGGGGGCAAGACTGAAATTTTAAACGTGCCATCTCACAGGTCACAACACGATCACAACAATTTTGCAAACATTAAGTATTTACTTAAGTTTAATCTAGTGTGTTGAACTGTATCATCATCACACAATGATGAAAATGCCTGACATTAAAACCAGAAGCTGACTCATTCAAAGTAAAGATTAATATATGGTGTACTGACTGAAATCTTCAGACTATGCAGGATTAGTAAATTAATTTAGTACGAATAAGTCAAAGTTTGGTGCAGAATTGTGTAAACAAACATGTTTAAGGTCAGAATCTGTTACCTTGAACATTATTACACTAGCCAAGATGGTCAAGGATGTAAACATTGTGTAATATATGGGTGAAACAACTGCAGTGTTGAATGTGTCAAGGGCCTGCAAAATTTAATTTTAGTAAGTTGAAAAATTTTAGGACAGAAGAAAATTGCATGAGGTATCCAAATTGCGAATATTTTTTAAACGATCTAACCACTAAGAAAAAAAACTTTTCTCTTGACACAGCTACATGTTACTGTACATGGGCATAGCGTTGATCATACCTTGTTCAGATAGTTCATCTGTGTTACAATGCATGAGATTACAACAAATGAGAACACCCATGTTTGTGGATAGACTAGCTGGTTCACCCCTGAAAATGTCAGCTTCAAGGCTATCCCAAGAGCTTTGACACTCATGACCTGCCAAACCAAGACAAATGCATAAGGAGAGCATTTATATCCTAGTTTCTAGAGAATAGCTACGTGAATTCACATGAAAATAACTGTTAGTCATGAGAAGCTTACCGATAAAGATCCGACAAGAGAACATATGCCAATATATACCATGATATGTGTCTGACCATACTGAGGGAC
>Ga0182004_10001845_pt1 | contig 16020 bp, 12 predicted proteins | sample Sormic07211540_1_FD_120479 | JGI IMG/M metagenome (GOLD analysis project Ga0182004, IMG submission 120479) | Endophyte microbial communities from Sorghum bicolor roots, Mead, Nebraska, USA - 072115-40_1 MetaG | ecosystem: Host-associated > Plants > Roots > Unclassified | place: USA: Nebraska...
CCCTCATCCATGGAGAACAGGGTGGATCCAACCACTCAAAGAAACCACAATCCTCACTCGTCTGCAATCACATGGACACCAAATCACACAAACACCCCAAGAACAGCAAGAACATTGTGAAAGCAAAGGTGCTTACATTGGCCATTTGGCAACGGTACTAGCAACGACCGGGGTTGTCCATGCTCCAGGAGATCCACCGTGGACACTTCTTCGGGTTGCGGCATTTGCACTTCACCGGTGGTTCGTAGAAGAAGGGGCCGACGCGATACCGGATGGGAGAGCCACTCACCACAACGCCGGCGCGCCCCCACCATGGCCAGTTGAGCCAGATTGCCGCGAGGAAGAACGAGCGCTTGATTCCGCCATGGGAACACCGCTGCAGCTCCGAGCTTCGCCTCCACCCTCTTCACCTCCGCCTCCGCTGTCTTTTGCGTCACCGGAAACCCTAGCTCCGGTAGGTGCCGTCGGAGTGAGAGCGAGAGGAAGACAACAAAGAGGGGGAGGCGTATTTCACCCTCCAGCGGCCTGACGGGTGGGGCCCCGCGGCCACCGTGGAAACCGCTCTCCAACTCAACCGCCACGTAGGCAAAACCAGGGAGCCAAACCGGCCGAGGGGGTTAAGTAGACAGTTTGGCATACTTTAATGTGGTTGTTAGACGGTTTCAAAGTTCAGGGTATGATGTGAGATAGTGCCTATACTTTAGGGGGTTATGTGGACTTTTTCCTACACAAATACGGATATCAAATCAGTATTTGATCATCCGTATCCATCCCTATGCCAGGAAGGCTTTACAAATTGCGAGACTGCATTTATAGAATTTTGACGAACCACATAGCATACTCAAGTTGTAGAGTTCTAATCTCCCACAGTTTGCAAGCTTACACAGATAGTCACGGAAATTTGTCACTAGAAGCGTCTCTTGCTCTATGAAAATGTCAGGCAAGTTCTGGGCCCTGCTGGTTGAGTGACCTGTATCTTCATCTCTTGACAACCTGATGTGTGTTGTTTATACGTCCTTCCAGCGCAATTTGCTTCCTTGTAAACACTCTTATTTGTCTCGAGTTTCGTGAACTATTGTCACATCTAAGAAGACCAGAGTCATCATATGTGTGTCCAGAAAGCACACGTATACGATAATAAAATAGAAAATATCAAAAGCTATGCTTTATAACAGAAAATATACTTATACTAACACTTACAACTATCAAAGTTACACGGATGGGTGCTAAACCTCTTGGCTCCATCCTTCTTAGGGACAGAGCTCCGTACGCTAAGCACTTCTGACTGACTTCTGAAAAATCTCCACAACATCTTTGTTCATCTTCTGAGCAACACTTTTCTACACACGAGGGCTGTGGGGGAGAATAGCAAGGGTGAGTCCATATCAAACTCAACAAGTACAAGTGGAAAAATATAATAACATGTAAGACTTAATCAAAGGAAAAACCAATTCACATTAACTGCAGATAAGCATTTTAGTTGGTAAACTTTTATTGCAACACTTTTTTGAAAGCAACCTGTTACTAATTGTGATTGAAGTATCCTAACCTTTAATTAATAAAGTAAAATTAATAATATCATCAACACCAATAAGATCATGGGATAACAATCCTAATTAAGAACATGGGATAGCAATCTTGCCAAAGTACAAGGTAGCAACCTCAACCAAGTTTCCTCCTCCAAGTTCCATGCGAGTCTAATTTCTCATCGTGTGAGAGTATGGACCACTCGTGTCCATGAGCACGACTGATATATCAGTTTGATCAAACTCTACAAAGGTTATATACTTTTACTTCAAGTCATGATTCCCATTTGTTTGGGGTCGCGACTCCCCAAAACACAAACAAGATGAGGAGACAAGGTTTCACTATGAGTCTGTTCACATTTTCAGCTAATAGGTGACAACATGCTAGGTTTCAGCCTAGACACTAGTAACCGTCCTTATAGGGAGCCTGAGTAGCCACTTGTAGTCTACCCTCATAAGACCTGATATATCACAACTTAATATTCATTACCTAGGCACCCCTTTTGCACCGATGCCCCGAGGAGCTGTTGTTGACGATGGATAATATCAACAATTTATAATTAAATAAACATGAGAAAGGGTATAATAGAATGAATCTTCGTAAGTCTAGGGTTTAAACTGACAGATTCCACGAGTTTTGGTGAATTATTATTTTTTGCAGGATTATTCTAGAAAACAATCAAGTAGGATCTATTCGTCAAATAAAACAACTGACTTATTCCGCAAAAAACAATATGTGAATACTCTAGAAGGATCAAGAAGACTCCACACCAAAGCGAGCCCCGAAGAGCTCTAGGTGGGGCCGGTCAGCCGCACCCTTGTACCGGTCGGTCTCCCCCTGTGCGGCCTCGCCTTCTCCTTCTAGAAGCTTCCTCCACTAACTCCTAGGATGTATCTTCACCGTGTTTCAAGGTCGGTTTGGTCCAAGGGCTCATGTTGATCACCTAGGGCTATATAATCAGAGCCCAGCTCCCCCTAAAGGCATAAGTCATTGGAGATAAAGTCATTTAGAGCAAAAAACCCTAATTTCTTAGAGTTCCTATAGTTCTAGGGCTTAGCTAGTTAGATTAGGTCTAGAAGGAGGCAAGTAGATTATAAGCTTGGATTCTGAAAGTTGCCTGGAGCGTGGTTTTTAGGTATAATTCATTGAACCCCTCTCCCTTTGTATTCTCCACCGTATTTGTGTGCTTGCTACATTGATTATGGCAATATTAGTATTCATATTGTTCATATTCTTGATTACAACATTTAGTATCTACTCTGATTATATATCTAGTATCATGAGTTCATTCTTATGTTTATGCATAAGATCGTATAACGGTTGCCTTAAAGTACATAGGGTAAGTGGTATGCATTTGTAAGCGTGGTGCTTAGATATTGTATATCTGTGGATGCACTCTATATATCGGGTTCCGAGGTAGTTCATAGGTGTGATAGACCTATTGATTCTTATATAGTCCTCTCCCCTTATATGGAACAAGTAGGGCCCATGTCATAATGGTTGTGCGGACTCTATTTTCAAACTTCTTGTTGTTGATGTGCCCTTATGTGTAGATATGATAGTGAATCTTAACAATAATTGCTAGATGTTCTTGCACTAATTGAAGTATGTACTGATAGTACTTATTGAATGACTTAGGAATTATTCTTCTAATATTCTAGTTAGACTAGGCTATTGCTATAGATAGAGTGCTCTGAGTAATTTACTTATTTATCCATTATGATGCTTCATCCGTACTTTTATCATATATATATATATATCATGTGACTTACCCCTGTTGTATGATATTGATTGAATCTCTCATACATAAAGTATAGTTATCAATACTATATATATAGGAAAATTCCTTTCTACACGTACGTATAGTTATTTTCATCTTCAATAAACCACATTGTGTATATGTTCATACTTGTTTATCGGTTTGAGTATGTTTATATACTCATATTAAGATACTCTAGATCTTACCACGTGATTTTTTTTTCAAAAAATTCATATTTTTAATATATTACAAAAATGGCACTACTATATTATATACATTAAGTATAACCATATACTCTATGTATACATGCAGACTTAACATACATATCACTCTAGATGGTCTAGATCATATAATTTGTCTATATACATTTCTTCCGATCATATACACCTTAAATCTAGAGATATATACATGAGAGTAGCTACACGCGAGTGTAGAAAAAACGCGTCCTATATATATATATTGATGCATAGTTATACCTTTCTAGTGGTAAAATTATAAATCAACAACCTGGTAATACTCTAGGTAAAATGCTACATGGTATAATTATCTATCCGTTATAAATATATATAAACCCATATATATATTGATCTTTATAATTCTGCCTAGTTACATAAAATGATGAAATAATACCAACATTACTTCTAGGTCTGTTATTAGGGATGGCAACCTAGATTAATGCTAAGAGGTATAGGTTCATAAAAGGTAGGTACTATATTAGTGATATGCATTTAATTTATACTAACAAGCATTTTTGATGCTGTTGCCGAGGAAGGCATATAACTTAGTAACTATTGATAACTCTACTCAAACAAGCTTACCCTTGTTTTTTCTACTTGTGTATCTTATATGTAGGGTAATGTATGATAGGTTTTGATCTTTCGGAATATTACATAGACAATGTAGAAGCGCTACTCAAGAAAACTCGAGCTAGACTCAAGAAAGTTCTTGTAGTAGATTCAGAAGACAGCGCGATAAGAAGAAGCTTAACACCAAAATTTGAAGCCATGGATAATAAGAGTCTCCATGAATTCTCTACTCTGAACAACTGCCAATATTCGTACGAGACCTGAAGTCTCTGTGATCTCGAGCCTGTGCTCATCACTATGGTGCAAGCTACTCAGTTTTGTGGAAAGGCTCATGAAGATACAAGTGCATACTTACAACACTTTTTAGAGATCTACAACACCTTCACTATCAAGGGAGTAATTAGAGATGCTATTCTACTTTTCCTTTTCACATTTTTGTTGCTGAGGAAAGCTAAATAGTAGTTCTATTCTAACAAGGAGAGACACACTACATGGGACAACTACCACTGCTTTTCTAGCCAAGTTCTTTCCCACGGGCAAGACCACTGCTCTACATAGGTGTTGATATTAGTTACACACACGAATGAATCAAAGAGAAATAATTCGCAAGCACACGGATATTGGTGAGCACTTCACACGGGAGATAAGTTTAGAGTATCATATTTATTTTTTACCACTAGGAGGAAGCATGCAAAAGACTAACCCGGTCTTACCTACTACCCACGGGCTGCAAGATAAGATAGTGAGATATGGGCAATATAGAGAGAACTCCTTCATTAGTGTTCCCCTAACTTATGGTAAGTGTGTGGTTATTATTCTAAGGGGGTACCTAGAGAAAAGACACCTCAGAGAATGCTTTAACCCTGGCACTATAAATCCTACCTTACCTTCTGATGAGACGTGGATTACGGAGACACGAGGAGATTGTCACTTCCACCCAATGCTACCACAAATCCGGCCAGATAGAGAGTATCTACGAGCATTCCTAGCCCAAGCACCACACTTACGCTATGAATAATTACTCTATTCGCTACACGAAGCAAATAAAGTAAACTCATAACCCAAAGAACAAAAAGAACAATAACTTACTAGTACAGAAGTCAAATTGTCAAATGATTCTAGAATCAAGCCTTGGGTTAGGAGACTTGATCTCGTGGATACAAGGAAGAAGACACCAACAAACCATGCTTCCTCCACTTCTATCTTCACCGTACAGTCTCTCAATCTCTCTTGTTGCTATAACGCTAAAGAGACAGATCCATTCGAGGGAACCCTCTCTGACTAATTCTCTCTGTAAAATGAATTCAGGTTTCAGAACTAGTTCCTCCCAGGGTGGGGTCAGTGTTGACACTTCTAACACCACTTAAGCTTAAGTTGTCATCCTTAGCATGGTGTCAGAAGTGTTGGTATAAAAACTGTCCACTAATAAAATAAATATAAGATCTGTAAGCGTACAAATTAAATACTATTGTAGCACTTCACCGAGAAGTATTCCAAGTATCATTATTATATTTAGCTCAAAGGAAAGCACTAAGGACTTAAACAATGAGATCAACTTGCAAAACATGACTACTTATGAGTGATTGGGCTGCATAGTCACATACTTCGTAGGAGTATAAAGTATAAAAGCCTAGGGAATATAGAGACTAGATATAGACTACTCAACTTAATATTAGGTATACGTCATGATTAGTTTAAGAGATAGAACATCCTAAGTAGTTCTAATTTATCAAGTCATTCATCTATCCTAATGCTACACTATCATATATAGCACAAAAGACTCTTCATTTATGTATAAGGAACATTGTTGTAAAAAGCCAAGATAGAGCTAGACTTCCTACGCAACTGCGATTCTACCTGTCCTACCAATAGGGCATGGAATACAAAGGACTCAATGGAACTGTCACTTCCGCGATCTACCATGCAACCTAGCCAATAGGGTGTAATTGCAGATAAACAACATCTAAGCACCATGCTTACATGAGATCTATCACCTAACTCTCCCGCGAAGAGGGGTAAGCGCTTTGGAAACATATACATAAATTCATTATCAATCATAACCATATCAAATGTAGAACTAGAATAAACTAGGAACATAATAAATAGAAACATAATGATATTTAGAATAAAGTCAAAAGATATATAAAAGATAATACCAATCTTTGACCATGAAGATCCGGAGTTCCGAGCATTGATGCCCAGCTCTTCCTTTGTCTAATCTAACCTATGTAGAAAATAAAGATTAGGAGTAGCTAATCTATCTCTAATCCCTGGCTCTAATGGCTCCCTCTAATTCTCAGATGAGAATAAAAATATAATTATGTTTTTCTCTCTCAATTATGAGCTCTCCTCCAGGGGGCTCAGGGTTGTATTTATAGCCCCCTAGGAAGCACCACAGCCCTCGGATCAAACCGACTTAAATGTACACTCCTCAAAGGCGGTGGAGGCAGGATCTGCGAGGTTGAAGCTGATTGGCTTCTGCCTTCAGGCGGTCACCCCTGCCGCCCTAGGCGCCTGCCCCTGCCCTATGGCAGGTGGGCCCCAGCTTTCAAGACACGTCTTCCTGAGTCTTCTAGATCATTCTAGAGTTGACGTTCGGGTCTTCTCTCTATGTAAATCCGACATGTGGACTTCCTTTTGTTATTATTATTCCGATAACCCCCCTACAGAAACAGACATTCACCAAAACTTGTGGAAATTGTCAGTAAAAACCCTAAGTCTATGGTGATGTTTAGATTTTATGCCCTTTCTTCTCCTTTGTTGACATATAAAATTGATGGTTAACAACCGTCAACAAACTCCACCAAGCTTGCCTTTTGCTCGTCCCTAAGCAAATAACTACAAGAGATGGATCAGGAGTTGCTGCAATGCTTTCATGCTTTACAAGTACACATGCTTTAAATAAGAACTCATCCCCAAACTAGAGTGAACTATCATAACTTCCAAACTTACTCATGTTTCTTCCAACCATGGGGCTTTTACCTTTACTTAGGTCTTGAGCAGTTGAAAGACAGAACAATTAAGTCAAGCACTGATGTCTCATGCTCTGCTATTCCACCTCTGTCCTGGAGTTTTTACAAGATTTTTAAAATAAAACTCAGAGTTCTTTAGTATGACCCTTTCAAGTCTCTCAATATGTGGTATTTTTGGATCCTCTCTAAGGCATTGAAAGAAGTGATGCCTTCTCTCTTGCTCTTAAGATATGTAGTATTTGTGGCACAATGCATTTATTAGCCTTCACTCTCTCTCTCACCCTATATCTAATAAAGCTTATGTGGAGCTCATAGGTGTGGAGATAACTAAAGCATTGTGTCTGATCAAACCATGGATCCAAATGAACTCACCACATAACCAACCAGTTTGTGCATGTGTAGTTTTATATGTGGATGCTAAACTAGAGAATATTTGTGGAAGGAGAAGGGGTGCAAAATAATTCTAATGCTCCTTTAATTGAAATGATTCCTCTAATCTCAAAATTTTGATGATAAACTTGGGCTCATAGATCTTTCTTTTTCTTCTTTCTTTCATGGAGCTTTTGTCCAATAATTCTTCTTGCAACCCAACAATTCTTTATGTAATGAAAAATTTTATAGAGGAATAAAAGATAAAACTTGGAGCATTGAACTTGAGGTAACTGGCTAGCAAATAAGGAAGGGAAATATTTTTGGTGTTCACTCTCAGTGTAAGTGTGTAACATTTTTGAATAGGTGAAAATGGAATATATATGTGGTGCATACTTCCAGAGTAGAAGCAGCAAAGGGTGAATATGAGTGTGCATGATACCAGGATTAGTCACATGATGAGTTCCTAAGGGTCAACAAAGCTCGAGCAAACACAAAGCCCTACATATATGTGGAGCCTTCCTATTCTAAATAAATATGGTTGTGGTAGGAATTTTATACTCTCTGTTATATATAGAACTCATCATGAATCATTTTAATTTTCACAAAATAAATCTCTAGAATTTAGTAGCACTTGGAACATAATAAACAGTAGCTCAAACTATATCATATTATATCCATCAACTACCTAGACTTAGTTTAAGCATATGCTCCCACAGGTTTAAAGAGTAGAGTAAATTCAGTTGTCTAATAGTTTATCCAATCTTTGGGAGAACTCTAATTTAAAACAAGGTGTTTGAAAAGAATTAAGGCAGAGCAACTATTCATTATTTTCATCATGCATTCTTCATTCTCTACATATTTTATTTATAGCAAACTCAAATAGGAAAAATAAAGCAAACTTATATTACACACTCTTTTTATTTGGTTTTCATTTTTAAACAAACTTAAACTTAAACAAATTAAACAACAAATATTTATTTGGTTTTCTAAATTTATATCTACAATAAAAAGGAAATAAATTAAAATGAAGTAAAAGAAAACTTGCCTTGATAACGGGGGTCCTCCCCCAAGATAGTATTCTTTCGGGATCTACAGGAACACGAAGATGTCATTTAAAGTGCTGTTGACTTGATCTTGCCCTTCTTGAATGGTGGTCAATGAGTGGTGTTTTGGTTCCACTGACGCTGGTCAGTCCAATTCTGCTCATTGTGAGCAAGTGAAGCGTGTACGTAATTTTGGAATGCCATTTGTTCATTATAATGCTGCTGGGTATAGAAAAACCCAGAAGCATCAGACCTGTGTCCTTGCTCAAAGTCTTGTTGTGGTTCCTCATCTTTTGTCCTCTCACCATAGGTACTAAATGAATGTTTTGGTGCTTCACCTGAGGGACCTTCCCCTGTAGGGATGAATGGTGGTGGCTGGTAGTGCCCATATGGATGGTAGATAGGATGTACGGAGGGTACATCCTAGGGTTCAGTGCACGGCGCTAGCGTGCCTGCCATTCATCATAACTGGTGTGCGCCAGTGCTTCCCGAGTGGAGTCAGCTCCAAGCCAGACTGGCTCGTGTTGACGAGCGAACCTCTCAGAGGTTTCTCCCTGAGCTCCTCTCCTATTCATTGGTCGTGCCTGAAACTCAATGTGCAGAGTTTGGACAGAACACAATGCTATCTCCGAGTTAGGTAACCGGAGCTTGGTGTCCCCATAGGTCATATATAAATCCCCTTTTATTTTCTTTACTATGTGCGCATGATTAAAATGTTCATATCCATAAATTTGTCTACGTGTATCAATAAGTCTAAAGAGGCACCATCAATTAATTTGAGATTGAAGGCCAAGCGAGTAACAATGGAGTAGATAGGCCAAGCGAGTAACAAGTTAGGAATGCTTCGCCAGTTATCTACTAAAGCATGTACAGGTGACACTCTTATTTTCTTTACTGCTGCATAAATTAATTGTAAATCTATGGCTCTAATCTTACTAGCATCATCTTAGAGGAAGAAAGTTGTACCTAACCACTTATGTAAGAACCTAAGTGTAGGGTGCTCTATATCCCGAGTACGATTGCCATGAAAGAAAGGCTCTTTAGAAATATCGGTCCAAAATGTATGCGTGTCAAAATCCTTTAAGGATTCTTTTAAGTCTAAATGTGCATTTGCAAGAAAGCCTAAAAGATCACTAAGATTTCTCCCAGTTAGACAAAAGTCTTGGGTGAACAATCTAAAATAGACTCTTGTCTCGGTGAGTTGATGGGTGCAAAGAAATTCTATAGTTAAAAGCTTAGACCCTGACTCAGTAATAGCTGTGAAAGGACTCCAACCAACAAACTGAAAAATAGTATCTAGTTCAGTAGCTATACCTGTTTCACAGAGGAATACCTCATCCAGGACTGGCGTGTGTATGAAGCTCCTGCTCATTAGCTTGTTGTCAGAACCGGCTCTTGATGAAGCATACCAAGAAAAGAGAATTGATACGGATTCAAAAGGTATTGAAGGGAACTCAAGGAGAGGATTTTGCTATAGCCTATGCACTCGAAACTCTAAAACTCAAGACATGAAAATGACTCAAGAACAAGGGAACTCTCTACAAACAAATCTATATGTATCCAATGATTTAATTATCAACATTGCTGGTTGACTTAGGTTTGACCTACAAGCTACATGCTTCACACATTTGTAGGAAAATTTTTAAAAGCTCATATTTGTGGCTATGTGAAAACTCGGGTTGTTACACCAACTCCCAAAATATAGAGGAATACTACGAGGTTGAGAAAGAGCAAATGCAATATTTATGCAGCCCCAATTCAAAACCACATTGAAAGAAAAAAAGTTTAAAATATTTCATTTTTTGACAAAAGTAACACTTTTTCATTGTCATGCTAATTGTGTTTGGCTAAGTTATCCTTTGTAAGAATCACTCTTCAACAAATATACCAAAGAAAAACTTTTATTTTTAATAAAATATTCAACTTCTAGTGATTCTGATTAGTTGGGAATAGAAGCATGAATCAGAGCTGAATAATGTGCAAAATGTCCCTTCAAATCCAAGTCTAGCGGAACATGCTCTTGCATAAAAAGTAGGATTTTATAATCATCAGTATATAATCTATTTTTCACAAGATTAAAGCTAGATTTTGTCATAAGTTTCTAAACAAAAGTTCTAAGAAATGTTTTCTAGATATTTAAGATATATTTGTTTGGTTTAATTAGTTAAGTGGATCGAGAGTTATGATCAAATAAAGTGGGGAACTAGGAATTCTAAGAAAATTTCTTAAGAATATTATTATGCATCCTTTAGAGTTTGAGTGAGTGTTATAAAATAGGTTCATTATGGTTGTTACCATAGTAGTTAGATCACACATGCACATATATGATATGACAAATAATTTTTAACTATTTTTCTAGATTAAATTAAATCTTAAAATGTCTAAATTTCTAACGACAATACAGTTTTCGTCACCCATGGAGACTAGAAATGGGGCCAACACCCTGGCCATTGTTAGGCAATGATGGCGATGTAATGCTCTCATTGTCACAGAACCGACCAAATTATAAGAGTTCAAGTGCAGAAACGATCGAACTAGCAATCAAGTTTCCAGACTTGAGCCTATATAATCTCGGTAGTCAACCGAAACCACAAAGGATTTCCAACCAACTTTGCAACATACCAAGATCGTAATAGTTCAACACAATACTGTGATTGTTACATAGTTCATTCATTGCCGACAAAGCGGCACCACATCGGAGTACTTAGTTATTACAACTCAAGTTTGAAGTAGCGGAAGCAACATAGTTTTCACACACACGTTTCATAGTTCTTGTTACTGCCAGAGTCTCACCAAAAGCATCAGGGTACGAAGTTGTTAGAGAACCGTGCCCAACGGTTTAGTCCTCATGCCCAGCGGGATGAAGGCAGGTCTTGCAGAAGCCATCATAGAAGACATCATCTGCAACAGGTGGGAATAAACCCTGAGTACGAGGATGTACTCAGCTAGACTTACCCGTCTAACCAAAATTAAAGACACCAAGGATCATGCAAGGCTGCGTATAAAGTGTAGCTGGCTTGACTCATAAATTTGCCAAAACACTTAGAATGGAGAATAAACCATTCTTATAAGCATCATATTGATTATCATTAGCCTACCACTATATTAGTACCTAGACTAAGCACTTCACTTGATTATTAGCAAATAATAATAACCATATCAAGTTTCATCATATTCTTCCTTGCTATCCTTAACATCATCATTAAGAACCATTAGTACTTAGTGAATGCTACGTTTGTTGCTGCTCTGTCAAGTTCTCACTATCCGGGAGAGACGGCGATTCGAATCGATTCCTATACAGCTGGAGGGTTATTCCTAGCACTCACAAATGCATCCCCCGTCGGAGAGCACAAGGGTCACCTTTGGTACAACTCAGGAATCGCGGCTCCGATCAGCGCCGCACTCCCAGGGCTGCCACTCTGCCAGGAAGATCAGGATTTTTAAATCACCTGCCCTTGGTCTTACGCCAATGGCCCCCCGCACACCGCACTTCTTCCGGTAGTGCACACTTTATACTTGCCGGTCTTCCGGCCTGAGTCATACTACTAGGCTTCGCAGTCGGAACGAATTATCCGACCAACTAAGTGTCAGGCATGCGTTCAACATGACAAGAGGACGTATAACGATCGGTCCTTAGCTGCCACAGATGGAGTTACTACCACCTTGCAAAACTCCACCCGGCTTAAGTCATTTAAACCAGGTTCTTTCCCACGATAGCACATATAGCCAGTCGTGATCCAACACAGACCCTATTTCACGCAGGTGACAGGATATCACCCGACTTCTATCGATTAAAGCATGGCTAAGCTGCTACTCGACCCTAACTCTACAACCAGGTAGTGATAAGATATCTGGACAAGGGAATGTATAATGCAGCAAGGGTTCCATCACAACTCCTATACGTAATGCATCAATAGATATCACATATTCAAGTACGCTTTGAAATTAAAGTGGGAGTCTTAAGATGCTCCGGGGCTTGCCTTTCACGAACGAAGCGGGCTCGTGACTAGGGCACTGGACTTCCTCTTCGGGCTCCTCTTGTCCTGCTGGCTAGACCTCCGTCTCCTGGGTGACCTCCGGGCCTTCAGGATTCACCCTCTCGATCTCGAACGATGCTGCGACTTTCGGCGCACCTATTGCATGCACGATAAGTAAGGAATGTGTGCACACAAGATGATGATGAATGCTTGGTAACATGATTATAAACTTCGTTGGACACTCATTTGCGGAGTAAGCTTCTATTATAAGCTCATAAAAGAGTACCACCACAACTAACAAGAACACACCAACTTACACAATTAAACATCAACAACTACTTAACAGATCAGCTCAAAGAACAATTCATAACCAGAGATATATAGATCCAATAAACATAAATGAGAACATTCTGGAAATCTTATGAAATTGTTTACATTTCATCTTTAGACATCTCAGCAAGATTCACAACTTAAACAGGTCAATTAAACAAAGTTCCAGGTTCTGTTCTAGAAAGGCAGAGAGCACCTAGTTCTGGAACTCAACTTGGAAGAGCCATAACTTTTAAACTACTGGACCAAATGATCTCAAATTTATACTGCAGCTAGAATACAAAGTTTACAACATCTTTGATATAGACAAGTCTTTCAGAAAACAAAGTTATCATTAGACAACAATCAGATTACTCCCTTGCTGTCCAGAACGGCTGTACAACCTTTAATTAATTAGTTGATGACATAGCAAAAACATATCTAGTACCAAGCAAGTGGTTCATAAGCACAAACATAACCTAAGATTACTAGAAAACCACATGTTGACAACTAAACACTTAATAAAAAGGCATTTCTTAATTTAATTCCATAAAAGGGCATAATTAAAAGATACCAGCAAGAGTGCTCAGAAAAATCTACAAAACTTACACAAGCACAAGCATGGCACCTTGATATTACCATACGATTTTCAGAGCAATTGCACATGCCAAACTTAAGATATTTAATTAACATGTAACAAGATGTTTATTCCATAAATTAAGAAACATGGCTTAGATAGTGTCAAAAAACAGATTTCAGATTATTTACATGTTACCACTACTATGAACAAGCTTGACACCAAAGGAGAACACTAGCATAAGCATATAACATTTAATATGGTTTAAACATGGATTTAGGCCATAGTATTAACATAAATTACATAACAGAGATACAACACTCCAAAAATCATGACATAATTATCAGAGCCTCCTAATACTATCCAGAGCATAGCATAAAAATTTCACAGCATTTGGAGCAGTATATCAAGAGATATTAATTTACATAGAAATAACAAGATTAATTCATAAACAAAAATTTCACAGAAAACATGGTGCATATTATATTTTTATTAAAAATTAGCTATCCCATGGATCATCACAAAATTTGTTTCACAACTTTTGGAGCTTAGAAACAGGAGATATGATTTTTGCAAGGTTGCAAGAAATCTAGAATTTAAATAAAAGAGAGGAGGGAGCCGTTGAGTCACTGACAGCGGGACCCACGTGTCAGTGACACAGGAAACAGAGAGCACACTCGTCGACGAATGCTCACCGACGGCGAGCTTCTCTGGTGGAACCAAGGGCACCATCGTGCTCCTTGAGTCATTCCGTGTCGATAGAGGTAGGTGGTTCAAGGGTTGGAGCGATGGGAAGGGGTCGCCGTCGGCCATGGCGGCACGGCGGAGCTACCCCGGCTTACGCCGGCCATCTCTGACCGGTAGAGCATCGGGGAAGAGCAGCTTAAGCATCAGTGAGACAGCACGGAGCTTCCTAGGTAGAAAGGCCTAACCCTAACGGCTCCTATGAGTCTACTCACGTGCGTGGTGGTCGTCGGCGGTGAGCGCGGCGGCACGACGGCCGTGTTCTCGCTCGACGGTGTCACCAAAGCTGGAATGGCGTGAAACAGACCACGACGGTGACCTAAGCAAGCTCTAACGTGACTCAGAGAGAAGAAAGGAGGCAGGGATGGAGCAGCGGCGTGGTTCGCCGGAGTCAGGGTCGCGACGGCCGTGAACCCGACGACGGCAATCCTGAGAAATGTGGCTCACCTCGGGGAGATCTCGGCCAGCCAAGAGGTGGAGAAGATGGAGGAGCTCGAGGCGGACTCAGAGATGCTCGGAAAAGAGGCAAGACACGAAGGTGAGAGTGTAAGGAGCTCACGAAGCTCTCGGTGGCAATGGCGACGACGTTGCTGCCATCGGAGTCGCGAGAGAGCAGGGCAGAGAGAATGGACGAGCGCTGGGCGAGTGCCGGGTGGCGTGGTGTCCATGACGGCGTCGACGACCTGACGAGTGGGGCCAACATCGGCGTACGGGCGCCAAATGGCAGCCAGGTGCTGCGCCCGGTCGGCCACGACGGCGAACCGAGCTCGCCATCAAAGTTCGCATTGCTGTCTGATAGAGCTACTTTGACGTTGATTATCTTCCAAACTGTGGCGAATTAGGAGATGGTGTTGTTGACATTCTTTGAGTACTAACTGAGTTCTACAAGTTTATCAACTGGAGCAAGGACCAATTTGACCTGGATGAAAAGATATGAAGCTCCCAAAATCAACCAGGCAAGCTGGTGGCGCCAGGACTTAGCAAAATTTTGGTGTGTCAAAACAGCCCCCAAATCTGCCTTGTAAGCACTTTTTGAGTACGTTGTGTTCATTTTTATGAGATGGCCATGAAACAACTTTTGTTCCTTATAAACTTTGCTACAACTTTGCTTGAGGAAGTTTTGACATGCAAATATTTTATGAACCACTTTTTAAAAGTCTAAGCAAAAGAGGTTTATAGGGCCTATGAGTGGAAGTTTGACTTAGAGACATAATTTGGAGATATGACCAACATGAACATTGCTCCAAAGGTTGAGTTAAGCATAGGTGAACTATTTTCCAAGGCCTAGAACACAAATAAGAGCATGGCACAAACAAACATAAGCATAGAAGGCATAATTAAAAAAATTAATCCATGCTTATGCATAAAATGACATGATCCAAGGTGAATGATGATCATGGTATGCTTATGAAGATTGTCACACCCATAAAGAACAAAATAGGATACATAAAAGACTCATATGTGCCCCAGAAATAGTTGCACACATAAGTAGACAAATCTCAAATGTACCATTGCAGTGTTTATTACATAGCGGAACAATAATAAATCATATGAGATAAACAACGCTCTCGACGGAAGCACCACATAGGGACAGCATTGACTGGTTAACTCCAAACCTAGTACTCATAATGGTAGTCCTCATTCCAACATCATCATTATCATAACCTGGGGTGTTGGGAAATTACAAGAGTGAGCACATATCGTACTCAACAAGTATAACTAGGGGTTCATGAGGCTCAAATAGTTGACACTGGTTTGACTGCATTTAGCTTTTATATGTAGATAGCATGTTTATATTTAGATAGCAAATGTCAAGGTAGCATAATTAATCCCATAACCACATGATCAATGTATACAAGAATTAAGAATAACACATATAAACAACATAATAAACCATCATTTATCATCATTAATCATGTTCATCAGTGTCCATC
>Ga0182004_10001846_pt1 | contig 16008 bp, 9 predicted proteins | sample Sormic07211540_1_FD_120479 | JGI IMG/M metagenome (GOLD analysis project Ga0182004, IMG submission 120479) | Endophyte microbial communities from Sorghum bicolor roots, Mead, Nebraska, USA - 072115-40_1 MetaG | ecosystem: Host-associated > Plants > Roots > Unclassified | place: USA: Nebraska...
GGGCCGCGGGGGGGGGGGGGTTTGTTTTCACCTTTTTTTCCTGTTTTTTATTTTCCAAAACATTTTCCAAATAAGATTTTGAATGCAAATAAATCCAAGCCAGAGGCAAACATTACAAAATAAAATATGTCCCAGCATGAATGCACAAAATCATGTTACTAAGCTTATGATAAATTTTATTTTCCACAAAATTATTTAAGTGCTAACTTTAAATGCTCACAAAAATACTTAATTAAATCAAATTAAATCCTATTAATCCGAAATCAAATTTTTTGGTGTTACAAGCATCCCCACCCCATTGAGTAGCAGAATGTTGATATTTCTAACATCGCTATTAAGAAAGGAGTTTAAAACCCCATCCCCAACAACGGCACTAGAAATGCTTGTTGACATTTCTAACGTCGCTACTAAGAATGGAGTTTAAAATCCATCCCCGACAACGACGCTAGAAAATGCTTGTTGACACTTCTTAACGACATGAAAGGTCATTTGTTTAAAGCTCATACAAGAGTGAAGGTTGATATCTCTGACACATTAGAAACCATATGAAGTCATATTTCCTTACATCAGCAAATTGCCGTCACCCCTAGAAAAACTCCAACTTCTCTGCAAACATCTACAACAACTACTTGTATGAGCACATGAAGAATCTAAAACCATCTCATTAAGATCAGACCCTCGCCCGTGTTTGGATCCAAGGATTTCCAAAGGAAATCTAGAAGAATTCATTCTTGTGAAAAGCTTTGTAGTTTGTCGTTTGAAATAAAGGAATTTCAACTTCCGTTCCTAAGGAACGACTCTCTTGCATGAACAAAACACAGGAAAAATGTATACAGTTAGTTCTCATGTTTTTATTCTTTTTTTTCATGAAGACCGTTGTTGATTTTGTGCTAATAAAGAGAGAGAAAAGTGGAGCTTATCTATGCTAGCAATAGGAAGAGAAAAAAGACTTATGAGTGGACTACAACTTTATTGAACGATGAACCATCATGGTTTGAGTCCATGGGTGCCAATGGCTCCACGTTCAAGAAATATAGATAAACTGTACAACTAACATATTATCGTTAGACACTAATAATGATCCTTTATCGTTCATATATTTTATGATTCCCTTGTTATGAACTCCTATGTTCTAAACACCTCTTCCTTGCTGTTTTCCGCGTTTTTCCTCTTCTCTATTTTGCCACTATGCACCAATTCTATTCTTATGGTTTTTTCTATTCCTATGTCTTTTCAACTCCTTTCTGTTTCAGTTCGTTGCCAAAAGTTCAGTAGCCAGGATTTCATTCTTCCCAGCAAATCCTCCAGAAACTTACATCGCCCCGCCTTCAAAAATAATATCTGTTTTTGTAAGAGAGCAAAAAAAAAAAAGTTTGTTAAAAACCCCTTTTGACGACCCCCAAAGATCAAAAAGATCGGTTGAATACACATTTTGTTCCTTATAATCCAAACCCCCCACAAAACAACAGATAGAACGAAGAGTTTGATATTGTAGTTGTGAGAGTGAAGCGCAATAAAGTATCAAAAACTCACACAAACAGAAGATTCCCAAACCTGTTCCCCTCGGCCCAACCCAAAAAAAGGAAGCAGCTTGCGGACCCAAATGGCATCCACCTCGCCGGAATCCGCCGCCGCCGGCGAAACTAACGATTCCATCCACATCCGTCGCCTAGAGCTTTCCGACCACGAGAGGGGTTTCGTTGCCCTTCTCTCCCAGCTCTCCGCCTGTCCGGACCTCACCGCATCCGAGTTCGCCACGCGCTTCGCCGAGCTCGCGGCGCAGGGCGACGACCACGCTATCCTTGTGGCCGAGGACCCCTCCGCCTCGGACCGGCGGATCCTCGCGACAGGGTGCCTCTTCGTGGAGCGTAAGTTCCTGCGAGGCGGCGGCAAGGTGGGGCACGTGGAGGACGTGGTGGTCGATGCCGCCGCGCGCGGCAGCGGTCTCGGGCTCCGCATCGTGCGCCGCCTCGTGGAGATCGCCAGGGAAGCCGGCTGCTACAAGGTCATCCTCGACTGCACCCCCGAGCTGCGTGCCTACTACGCCAAGTGCGGATTCGTGGAGAAGGGTGTTCAGATGGCCGTCTACTTCTGAGTTCCGATCGACTGATCAAGAGGTACTTACTATGCATTGAAATTACTCCTCTGATTAAGTGCTGAACGAAATGCTGTAGTGGTTCGTTGGCAAATAAACTGGCATTTTAGTTTTTAGTAGTGTCTTAGGTGGATCTAGATTTAAGCCTACAAGACTCAAATGCACTTGAACTAAAAGTACAAACACTCCAAACAGTAAGTGCATCACATTTCTTATCTGTAGTCAGCTTGGTTTGCTGCAGGTAGCTCTGTCTGAAGAGCTACACTAGTTGGCGATGGAAGATGACCTTCCGAAGATGTTTGGTGTAGTACAGTCACATATATATATTTTATATATATGCACTTTAATTACAGGAGATAATTGTTAATCAGTTTTGACCATCTAAATATGGCCAGCCGCCCAGCCCTAAGCTTCTTGTTAGTTTACCATTATAATACCGGCAGAAAGAATTGTCTATTTGCCATTGCAAACAATGGGCTACGCAAAAACGTCAGACATAGTTAACATTTCCAATAGGTAATCGTAGCTAATTGCAGGTCTAACTAGCTGTGTAAAATATCATTTGTGACCGTAGGGAGTAACTCATGTACCACTAGACATGCATCCCATTATCCCAACATCCTTTCATATATAGAGTTGTGACCCTAGGGACTAGGGAGTAACTCTTGTACCACTAAAAATGCATCCCAACATACTGTCACATATGGTGACTGATGTCTTAAGATTTTATTTCAAGCTATAGAGTCAGCAATTGAGATGTTGTCATCCTTTGCCAAACTCATGTGTCAATATATAGCATTGCGGTGTTACACGAGTGTTTCTGTTCTGCTTCCTAGAGTTGTTGCAAGGTTCAGAACTTCAGATGCAGCAATATTCTGTGCTAATAGGAATTGACAACATTACCATGTCATTTTTTTTCTTTGAATGAAATTCATACGTCACTATTCAATAATCAAGTTATCAAGAATGAGATATGGGAAGTTCTGCTATTCTGCTATAGTTACTTTGTTGCCTCAGTTATTATTTAGATCTTACAGTTCATTTCACTTCTCTCACAGATTCATTGCTAAGGAGTGATAAGCATATGCCCTTGTTCTGCTCAAAGACCCCATCTAAATGTGCCATGATTTTTGGCGGTTTTTTTTTGACAATTTAAAAGCTTCCTTACAGCTGTATTAATTCTTTATACAAGGACAAATATATGTTCATGTTTTTTTGTCTTCCTATTATGTTTTTGCGAGGATCAGATCAGATGTTAATTCGTCTGGCCGTGGATCATCAGATCAATGTTCATGTCTGGCAATTAATCATCAGAACATAACATGTTCTTATTTCTCCGTTCACGTCAACCAATAGTGTTTTTTTTCTACCGACCAATAATGTTTTTCTCATAATAAATCAACCAACATAATTTTAAGCCACGACTTTAGAGACCAGCAAACAGGAATGCTTGGCCATAGCATGAGACACCTGTTATGGCATTACTATTTGCTTGTAACAAGTAGTGACGCTTCCGACAAACAGGTGATTTAGGAAGAATGGCATAAACACAGATTGCACAAACAGGCAGCCAAACTAACTTTCGTGCACCAAGAATTCAAATCACAGATGGCCATGTACAAGCAGAGATTGACAGACAGAAAGGCAGGGTATATTTAGAATGCAATGTACGGGGTAGATACCAGACATAGCAAAGTAGTCAAAATTTCAAGCACTTGAAAGGAGCAAAGTCTCGAATCTTCTATTACATAAGTCATCGGCAGTAGATAACAATAATCTGAAGCAGCATTCTTAAATTTGCTCTCATGGTATCCATTAAGTGCTAGACAATTGAACCATCGAGGACTTAATCCTCATCCTCAACAACCTTAGTTCCCAAACCTTTGAGACCCTCCGGAGGGATCTCAGCAACTGTGACCAGGGAGTAGAGTTCCTCCTTAGCATCTTCCTCGTCGTTCCTCTTGCGGGCAATTCTGACACGGACTCGCCTCGGCACACTACGGATACCACTGCTCCAGATGTGCTTGTTGAGCTTCACATCAATCCTGACATCTGTAGTACCCATGGCCTTCTGAGCAAACTTCCTGATCTCCTTGATGGCATTTGGGGCCTTCTTCTTGAAGGTGCTGTATACAATTGTAGATTGATTAGTGATCATTAAACTGACAGATCAATTTAAGCCTGATTTGCAATACAGCATATGATAAAATTGAGTGTTCAAAAGACTGAAAGAGATTCAACAAATAATAAAATGGAACATTAAGATTTGTACTTCTCCAATATCCATGTAGCACCCAAATGGAACACATGACAGCATGTCAAGGCAACATGTGTAACGATGAATGACATCTTTCTACCGGACATGTAACTGTATCAACCACAGCATTGCATTCGACAGATACCTGACTATGTCCGGACAATACATTGCAGCCATATTATCGGGTCACATGGTCTTTCACTATTTCTAAAATATAGTGGGCAAAAATATAAAGAGCAGTATAGAGCACTTATAAATGGATGTAGCACTCAGATGTAACACATGATAGCAAAGGAAGGCAACATGAGTAACGATGAGTGACATCTATGTACCAGTCATGTAACTGTATCAACCATTGTATAAGACAGATACCTGACTATGACCGGACAATGCAAAACATATTACTGTATCATACATCTTGGAATAAATACTAGAGCCCAATGAAACTACAAATGGAATACCTATTATGCGAGGAAAAATATACTGCCCAAATGGAACACATAGTAGCATAACAACAAGCAATACGTGTAACGATGAGCAGATTACATCTCCCGGGCATGTAACTGTGTTCAGCCAAAGAAATAAGGCAGACACCTGACTATACCCGAGTAACACCTAATGGAACGGCACCCACAAAACAAAATGACTTGCCACAACTCACACAGCAAATCAAGAAGTCAAACGCGAGATGAATGTGGGATCAGATACAAGAGCAAGATGAACTAGAAGCTATTCCCGCTCGGTCAGGTGATCCCGACTGTACTCTAGCTGGTAAAGGATACTTGTTCCAATCAGGTGTATCAACCATTCGCAAGCCCACATAGTGCTCACAGGCCGCAACCCTCCGCACCAGCATCTCACATACAAGCCTAGAGCAGCTATAGAACTACGCTATGCTCTCCAACAAGTGGATCTACCGGATCTACTTTGCAGATACCTGAAAGCTAGAGAATGGAAGAGACGGTTGGGGGCAATACCATCCGTGGAGGCGCTTGTGGAGGTTGATGGTGTACTCGCGGGTTACCACCTCATCCTTGCGGGTGCCGGCGCCGCGCTTCCTCTCCGCCATCTCCGCTCCGCCGCCGGCGCCGCGTCCGCTTTTCTCCTTTGCTCGGGCTCGAGGGAGGTTGCGGCGGAAGATAAACCCTAACCGCTGCCGCCAGACTCGACCCCTTATATAGCGGCGCGAATTAGGGCTACCTAAGGTTTTGGGCCTCCCCGCGAACATACATGCCCAACCCATGTGTACTGAATTAGGCCCATCTAGGCAGACCCTCGACTTCTATTTTAATTTATTTTCCCGAATCGCCTCTCTTGGCTGGTTGATGGTGATTTCAGATTTTCAGTTTGACTTCGATAGCTCAGTTCAGTTCCAGATAGCTGCCGTGTTGCCATCAACCTAACACAATAACTGTGTAACACTTTAGCACTTTCGGTAGCTGATGCTGATTTGTTGTAAAAGAAAAAAAATTATTCGTCCGCTAAAAGGTACTACTAAAGTAGTGCTAAACAAGTCAAAATAGTCAAAACACGACCAGATTTTTGTGCCCTATAATCATCAGCAACCACAAATGCAAACTGACTAAGGCGCTGTTCGGTTAGGCGTCATTCCAGGTTAGGATTAGTTCCAGGTCAGTACGAATTATCGAACCGTTCCGGGTCGGTTCCAGACGGACCAGACTGTTCCTGGCTTCAAACGAACAAAGCCTAAGGTAACCTGGAACCATTCCAGGTTTACCTGCTTATACAAATTATCTGTTCCAACTGGATTTTTTCCAGGTTATCATTCCCTGATTACCAAACAGGGCCTAATCGAATTGCAGCTCCTCCGAAGCCAAAAAGAAAGCGCAGTGTGTTGTGACCCTGTCACCCTGGCAGTGTTGGGTCATGTAACAACTATTGTAACAAGCAACAGCAACTGATAATATTCGATAGACAAAACGACTACTGAAAAATATTATAGCTACTGAAAAATATCAGCGAAGCCAAGTTTCAGTCCCGTCGTCCCGGTCTTCAGAATCAGAAAATAAAAGGTTATTCAAAGCTCAAGACCGCAAACGGCAATACCCTGATCACATCAGCAGATACCAGAGAGCCTCAGGCAATAACCTAATCACATCTGCACATACCAGGGAGCCTCAGTCATTGCAATAATCCGCCAAAGCCAAAGGCAGCATGTTGTCAAAAAAAAAAAAAGGAAAGCCAAAGGCAGCAAGGAAGCATTGACAGTTACAATTTACAACCGCAGAAATTACTTTATTTTACAACTGTTTATCGCACAAAACCAGTTCACAAATGTTGATAACAGTGGCCAATCATTTAAGGCCTTGTTCAGTTTGTATTTTTTTTGATTTCGACACTGTAGCACTTTCATTTTTATTTGACAAATATTGTCCAATCATAGAGTAACTAGGCTTAAAAGATTCGTCTCACGATTTACAGATGAACTGTGCAATTAGTTTTTGTTTTCTTGTATATTTAATGCACCTTCATGTGCCGCAAGATTCGATGTAATGGGGAATCTTGAAAATTTTTAGGAACTAAACAAGCTGTAAGGTAATAGAAGTTGATACATATCAGTGTGAAAACAAAGCAGCAGTCCCTGGGATAATAAAGCAGTGGTCCGAATTTCAGATCACAGCCTCTTGAAAAATTGTTGCCAGGGTCAAATATTGCTAATAAGAAATTCTAAACAAGCATAGACCACACATATTTCATAATCTGAAAGAGTCAAAACCAGTTGACTACAGTGGTAAGAAGCCAGCATGTTTTGTTTCACAATTTCCTGCCAAATGAATAAGATTATAAGGGCAGCCTAAACAATTCCAGATTTCTGAACTAGCAGTTGCCCACAACCACATTGTTACTTTGTAGTAAAGATTAAAGAATTATGCTCTGAAAGATGGTGAATAAAATCATTTAAAGTATCTTCATGATACATGGAGTAAGATAAACAGCAAGAAGAAAGTTGGAGCTTTAGGTAAAGTCGTAAAGATACATCATACAAGGGGATGCAGTGGCATGGTCTACGAAGTACAAATGTGGTTACAAGACAGCATCAAAGTGAAATCCATGCCGCCAGAGAGACTCCATACTTATTAAAGACTGTACCAAAGTGAAATCCATGCCGCCAGAGAGACTCCATACTTATTAAAGACTGTACATGATTGAAAACACAGACCTAATGAAGTTTGTTTGAAATTAAGAGCATCACATAATGGGTTAGTTGGAAGAGGTATTATTAAAGTCACTTAAGCTATGACTGGCTTAGTGGCTTACATCAACTCAATTTATGCCAACTGAGTAGATTATAACTGTAGTTGAACCCAACTACTCATCCACTAAACACAAGCAGCCTATATAATATCTAAGTTCATAACCCAGGGAATCCATGGTACCAGGAAGCAACAGAAGGTTAATCTTATGGTAGTTAATAGATACATGACTTAGAAAACCATGGAGAGACTTATGATATATTACACTGTAGATTTGTAATATTAGAAAGCAATACTATTCACAATATATGCCATGCCATTCTTACCAATAAACCAAATGCACAAAGGAGACAAAACTACTGTGCGCAGGTTCAAGAATGACACATTGGTTTACATTCTGGTTTCTCCAGACGTGGCCTTGAATAGATCAAAGCACCGATATATATAGCTTATGCAATATCTCAAATTTACAAGAGCAAGCATAAAGTTGGAGGGGGAGGGGGAGAGGGAGGTTGTCAAAATGGTTCTACAGATAAAAGAATTACCAAAGTCTATGACAAAAGCTATGCAGGGTATCTACCATTAAACAGTACGTGCCCAGCTTCAAGAATGACACACTGCTAGACTTTCTGTTTTCTGTAGACATGGCTTTGAATAGACCAAAGCCCCGACATTTATAGCTTATGCAATATCTAAATTGGGAGGGGGGAGGAGGTTGTCAAAATGGTTCCACAGACATAAGAATTACCAAAGTCTATGACAAAAAGCCAAACGGGGTTCTTACCATAAAATAGATACTTTGTACAAGATATGGAACTCAAATGGTGCAATTCAACTGTCAAGGAAAAACACTGTACTTCACAATGCCATATACTATTCTTACCAATCAATCATGGGGACAGTCTGAACTACAGAACTAGTTACCAGCTTGAAAAATCAACAGAACAATGACCTCACATTTTCTATGAATAAGGACACCTCCTAAATCTAATCAATAAAAGCATGAACATTAACCATTCAGTCAATCAAAATAGCACAATAAACACCAGTGATTTCATGGCAGAATATAATCTTTCTAAAATTATTGGCAGATTACAATTTGGCAAGGCGCATGATCAAAATCAGGGGGTTAAAACGGTTCCACAGTCAACAGAAGAAACAAGTCTATGGCCACAAGCTTTATTCTATTCCGAATTCAGCTCATCATTTCATCATACACAAGAAATGAAACAAAGTAAAAACAATCGCCTAGCAGGCGGGGTTCGATTTCTCCGTGCGCAGACAGCACAGATCGAGGAACCCTTTGGATCCGTTCGGATCAAGTAAGGATGCGCAAACCAGATCAGGGCGGATCAGATTACGGAGGGCGCGGCACCGGCGGACTCGGCCTCGAGGTACCGGCAGATCCGCTCGACGACCTCCCTCCCCTTGGCGCTATTCTGCAGGAACCTCTCGGCGCACCGGGTCTCGACCTTCTCAGCGACGGCGGCGAGGGCCGCGAGCGGGCGGCACCGGATCGTGGTCTCCTGCCTGAACTGCGTCCAGTCGTCGGGCCGGTCCGGGTGGGGCCTGTAGGAGGCGCGCTCCTCGACCTCGATGAGGCCCCGGAGGCTGACGTTGCGCACGACGACGTCCATGGCGCGGCGCTGGGCGTCCACGAGCGAGGTCTCGACGCAGTGGCAGAGCGCGGCGCCGTTTGGGGACGACGCGGCGGACGGGAGGAGGCGGCGGAGGACGAAAGGGAGCGGCGGGGACCGCACGGTGATGGAGCGCGCGGCGTGGAGGCGGCCCGTGTCGGAGTCGAGGCGGCGGTGGAGGGTGTGGACGTCGGCGACGTGGGAGAGCGCCGTCCGGGAGGCCGGGTCCGTGAACTTGCGCCACGCCGCCGCCGTCACCCGGTCCCACGGGTGCCGGTACACATGCTCCTGCGTGTACACCACCATGGCGATGGGCTTGGCCTTGTGGGGTCGGGAGGTTTTGGTGCGACTTGATTTGATTGACCTCTTCTTTCTTTCTTTCTTTCTTGCGGCGAGGGTTTGAAGCGGAAGCGGAAGCGGAAGCGGAAGCGGAGAAGAAGGTAGGAAAGGGGGAAGTGGAGGAGGAGAGGTGGTTTTTGTAGGACCGAGGCCGAGCCGTGCGGCCGCCGCTGGATTGGAGAGGAAGGCAGCTCGAACCTGCCGGCGAGCGTGAGTGGTGCGCACGGCACGTGCTCCGTCCCCCCGTGTCCCTAGCGGTTTCCGAGTTCAAGGCGTTTACGCATACGAGGGGAGCAAACGTCTTCCAGGATTACGCCTTGACTCTTGACTTGGGAAACCGGACTACGGGAGACGACGACTTCTCAGAAATCCGAATCAGGCGAGCAGACGGCAGCGCCCGCCGCGAGACCTTTCCTCGTCAGGCTCCGATGGCGCTCTCACACCTCTCCCGCCGCCTCCTGAGCCCAACGGCTGCGGCCGCCGCCGCGCACCTCCCCACCCATAAGACATTCGCCCACGGCCGCGACCCCTTCGTCCTCCTGAATCCGGGCCGCCGCTTCTTCTCCGCGTCCTCAAACCCCAGCCCCAACCCCTCCTCCACGCCGTCAGAGTCCAGCCAGGGCGCCCCATCCGCGCCCGTGTCGCCGGATGAGATGCGGCACCAGGAGATCGAGGGCCCCACGGTGGAGCGCGACACGTCGCCGCTGGCCGACGAGACGCGGCGGGAGCTCGACGCGCTCCGCCGCACCGTGCAGCGCCTCAGCGGCTCGCTCGCGCTCCTCGGAGGGGCGCACCTCGCCGCCGGCGCGTGGATCGCCTACGGTGCCCCTCCGCTCGGTGTCGGTTCCGCCGCGGCGGTGCAGGGCGTGGCGGCGTTCGCGTTCCCCTTCGCGGTCGCCCTGGTGCTGCGCCGCGCCATCAAGCCCATCGCCTTCTTCCAAAAGATGGAGGCCAACGCGAGGCTGCAGGTGCTCACTCTGTGCCTCCAGGCTACGAAGAACGTTAACCTCATGCTGCTCCGGACGCGGGTGATGGCCATCGCTTGCGCTCTTGGGGTGTCTGTCGCGTCAGTTGCTGCGGTGTTGATGCGATGATTTTAAGTTCAGATCTCTGCGGGAATGATATTTAGTTTTCAGGATCTGAGGAATAAAAAAGCGCTGGTCATATTCAAGTAGACTAGGAAGAACTATGACATTTTGGAGCTTTTGGATGTTTGGATCGGGCTTAGTTTTGGTGATTGTACACGAGAGAGATTACAATGTGATTGCATGGTATATTTCTATTACAATGATATTACTCTTCAGCCTATCGAACCAAATTGGTAAAATTTAGCATCTTCCTTTTAAATGAACCAGCTCCATGTTGATATCCTGTTTGTTAATAACTTGGCTACAAATTCTTTATTGCTACTTTCCTCTTGCCACTGAACTGTGTTTTGGATTCATTGTGATTTGGCAAGGGCGTATTATGGCCTTATGCTAGAAGAATACTGTGGCTGATTTAATTGATACTGAGATCAGAATGATCTGTGGTTTGATACCTTTGTGATTGGCAATCTAGTTATGTGCTTAGTTCAGAACTCCAATGTGATCGGATGTTTTGTTCAGGTTTGACTTATGTGAAGTGGATTAAATAGTTTCTTACAATATGTCAAATAGAGTAAACTGGAAATAACAGCGTATCAAATACGATAATGGCAGCCAACTAGAGAACAACCTGTGCTTTATTGCGAGGATTACCTTGATTGAAGTGATTTGGAAAAAAATGGTTATAATAATCTTTCAATAGTTTAACAGTACTCATACTATTATCCTTTGTGACAATTGTCTAATTATCTAGTTAGACATCTAAAATCTACTATATTTGCAACGAGGTCGTTGCATGTTGTCCTCAACCAGTATTGTAAATTGTTGTAACAATTGACTCATCCTATCATGCTGGCTGACTTTGCAAGATCCTGATATGATGATCTAACATCTCATAAACATTTAGATGATGTGGAGTATCACAAATTCTTCTGCAATCAGCTTTAGTATCAATTTTAAACCAGAAATTCATTTGGATATCTTAAGACTCATATCTCTATCAAAAACTAGACCATTTTGTTAGTAGTACGGTCTTCTTCCACTTGCTGTATCCTCTGTTCGAATTCACCTTTGTACTTATCTATGTTCAGAAGTACCATGTTTCTATCATGCCTTGGTTATTCTTTGTCTGAAATTGGCAAATAAGATTTGCTTGTATCCTGTTTGAACATGTTATTTTTGTCTTCTGTTGAATATAAGTGAGGTTTCTTGAAACTTAGACAAGTTAACTCCAATTGATGTATTATTGATCAGATACCATCTCGTTTTAGCTTACCTACTGCATGACTCTCTTATAGCAATTAGTGATTTGTGAATTATTTGATGAATCTAACCAAATAATCCCTTTGTGATATTATATGTTTATTATGAAGTGATTACAGGTGAATTGTTGTCTAACTGCACCCCCAGTACAGTAGACAATTCAATTTGATCCTCTGCGAGTGTGCTAACAAAATCCAGATAGTTGTTTTAAACCAAGTTCCTTGTTAACATTGCTGTAGGGATAACAACATGAATGGATTATGTTGTCTATTGTTTTTACTGTACTGGTCTGTTATGATATTGACATGAACTAAGCAGTTGGATACTTTTCCTAATTGCTTTTGAAAATAGCTGAGCTGTATGATCATGGTCATGCTTTGAAAATAGCTGAGCTGAGCTATATGTAGTTTATACGTGACACTATGATATGATGTATAACACTAGTGGACCATGAAAAGCTGTGCTCTTGATCTTTTATTAATTCTTTAACACAGGGATCTGTCGCTTCCTGTTGTCTCCGAAGAGCAATATTTCATTTTAAGATCTCCAATTGTCATGTCCCCTTTAATATATAAAGAACCCTGTGGTTCTATGAAAGGCCATTACACATGTCCATGGTTTCTAGAAAGCAATCCTGATTACCAGAGTACACTGCATTGTGACCTTGTATTCCCTCGGCCTTGCAATATAATGGATTTTCAGTTGTCCTTAGTCAAACCATTCTAAATTTAACCAAGTTTGTAGACAAAAGTAATAACATGTACCATATCAAAGATATTATGAAAATACATTTCATAATGTATCTAACAGTGCTCATTTTATATGGTAAATATGAACTTTGTCATACTTAGCATTGTTTGACTTAGGACAACTGAAAATCCACTAATTTTTAGGACAGAGAATAAGCTTGTAGCTTAGGTCAAAGAAAAATGTTTTGTACAGGATATGCACTAGCCCTTATGTTTCTTCTGAAGTGCACTGTTTAATAGCTTGTCTCGATGCTTTTGGATAGTGCAGATTCACCGGCAGCATTGCCATCACCAATAGATAGGCATTAGCTGCTAGAAGGATCACACATATCACTCTCAATCAGCTTCTCAATTAGCCCTCATATCACAAACTGTATAATACTTGCCAATTATTGGTGCTCCTTTTCTCCATTATAAATAGGTACCTGCAATGGAAGGATCACACGTATCACTCTCAATCAGCTTCAGAGTCCACTAAGTTTCAGTCAGGTCTCTTTTCACTCAAGGAAGGATGCAATCCTGAACCATCAGCAGTTCGGCACTGCATGCCAGCATGTGGTTCTTCAACCCTTGTTTGGTGCTGCTAGCCTCCTTGATCATCAGATCAAAGCTTACAAACATTGCTATGTTCTTTTTTCTGCATCAGGATGGGGAAATCCTTATGTTATTGATGTAACATTCTTGACCTTGCAAGGCCAAGGTGTAGTTGCTGCAAGCTTGAGAGGTGTAGCGGCTGGTTCCTTAAAGTGACTCATTTTTTGTTCAGTGTCGGCCCTTCTCATTTTAATGTCTGTTCAATATGCAGACTACAATATATTATCTTTAGCATGTATAGATTGATCTTTTCCTTCATGTGCTGTGTGGATGTGTTGTGTTCCTTTCCAGCTGGTAAACTCCGGCATGGATGCCAGAAATAACATGTAATTTACTTCTGAAAGATGTTGGTGCTATGCTACAATGTTGCTGTGTCAAACTTTCTCTGAAGTGAAACTTAGAAATCACTTGCCGCCATTGCCCTCACATGCTACTCCCACTAATGTTCAGAAACATCACACAAGGTTAAGTGTTGCTGAGCAGTTGGGGATGCAAATTTGCAGCCTTTCTAGATTTTTTTTTTCGAAATTAAACCTTTCCGGTGCGTGAAGTTGCAAAGTAAGATGGTATGGAATGTCGATGCTGTAGTGAGATACTTATCTGCTTGTCTTTGGCGACAGATCTATATTCGTTTTCCATTCTTTTTGCAGTTGATGGATCTAAGTTGCTTTGCTCCTCCATTTTTTCCCCTCATATTTGCAGTGCCTGCTGGGGCCATTTGGGTGCTCTGCCTAACATTTACTAATTGTACTGTAATTCTGGAGACAAACCATCATGTTGAATGTTTTAACTTCGCAACTGCGACTCTGCGAGCTGATTACAGCAGTCAGAAGTTGCCGTGCAGTTCTGTTCGGAATTTCAATTGCTCTCGATAAAGTTTAACTCTCATCATATCGAATACACTAAATATAGACTATTTACAAAATTAAAAACACAGCGACGAAAATGCTACCGTATCAACTAGAAGTTTAGATCATACGACCAGCACATCCTCAACATGTTAAGGCATAACAAAACGCCGTGAACCCAAAACCTCATCACCATCAGGGCAACGTTCATCCAAATCACACATATATACGCGATGGTTAAATCGAATTGTTGAATTGATCCAAATAAATGGCAAGCAATGGTACAAGTGTCGATCCCTCTCTCTAAAGGGACGAACAAATAACAAGGCACCAAATTAAACTTGGTGCATCAATGAATTCGTTAAATTAAGGAAGAGAACAAAGAAACGAAGACAAAGGAGTGTCGAATCAGAACACGCCCACGCATCGGAATGCGCGCGCGTGTTGGGATCAGCGCAGCCATGTCTCCTCCCCTTCGTCTCTTCCTCCTCCTCCTCCTCCTCCCTCTGGGCGCGGCCGGCCGGCTCACTGAATGTAGTAGGCGAAGAAGGAGGCCACGGCGGCCCCGAGTGCGGCGCCGACGGCGGGTGCGACGGCGGAGGAGCCGCTGGTGGGGGCCGGAGCCGGAGCCTCCGCGGCGAGCGCCACGGTGGCCGAGGCGGCGAAGAGGACGGCGCAGGCGATCTTCTTCATCTCCATCCCTGGATGCGGCGGCGGCTTAGCAACCGTAGAGACGGCGCGGCGGAACGGAGGCGAGGAAGAAGGCGGCGGGCGCGGCGAGCGAGCTGGCTGCTTCTCGCGGCTGCTAGCTGGCTCTGTGCTCCCGTCGCTTTGCCTGGGAATGGAGGCCACGGCGGGGCCGGGGATTTATAGGGGGATTAGTGGGGCTAATCCTGGGCGATCGCGAGTGGGTGGGGGCCGCCAGCCCACCGCCATGTGGCGGCGCCTGCTACGTGCCTGCATGTGCATGGGTGTCCGGCCAGCAACGAGTGGCCGGGCGGTCATCTCGCGAGGAAGAAACGAACGGGTCGTGTCGTGTGTGGTTTGCGTCTCGCCATTGAACGAGTCTCTCGTTCTTCGGCAGGCGCGCACGTTTGTTCGCGTGTTCTAGGCTTCCTGCGTGTTTGCCCTGAAATAATTCCGGCAGTTTTTTTTGTCAAAGTCAAAATTGTTTGCTACAATGCCACGTATCACTCTCACCTCCAAACAACAACAATGCTGTAGTGTTCACCGTCTTGGACTTCGTCGCCAAACAGCATGCACGTTCCTGTACTGGAGTTGCGACGCAGTTGTTCACAAGGTTTAGAAGACCATCTAGTAATTCTCAGTCTTCACCGAGAGGGGAATAAGATGGACGATCGTGCAAACACTAATAAGCAATAATAATCTCCAGAATATCAGCGATTAGTCTATGGATGGAAGAAACAAAGGCCTTACTTAATTAAATTTGCAAAAAAAAATTTGATTCGGTTACTGTAGTGCTTTCATTTGTATTTGATAATTATTATCCAAAAACTAAACTAACACTAACTAGTCTTAAAATATTCATCTTAAAATTATAGATAAACTGAGCAGTTAGTTTTTTTAATCTATATTTAATGCTCTATATATGTGTTCAAATATTCTATGATGAAGAATTTTAAAAAATTTTAGTCGTTCAGCACCTCGATGAAAAAGAAAGCTGCGCTGTTCAGACTTTCACAAATAAAATTCAGACTGCCGACCGGACGTTTAAAATTCCCTTGGTCCAATTCGAGACCTCCGCTTTACACTTGGGTCGCGTAGATTAGTATGTCCTACACCATGTGTTAAGCTGGCAAGAAAAGCGATGGACAACCAAGGCGACGATGACAGGGAGGACGCTTATACCAGCAGCTTGCTGGTTCGTTGTGGCCTACAGAGACACAACGCATAAGGCCTTGTTTA
>Ga0182004_10001847_pt1 | contig 16008 bp, 8 predicted proteins | sample Sormic07211540_1_FD_120479 | JGI IMG/M metagenome (GOLD analysis project Ga0182004, IMG submission 120479) | Endophyte microbial communities from Sorghum bicolor roots, Mead, Nebraska, USA - 072115-40_1 MetaG | ecosystem: Host-associated > Plants > Roots > Unclassified | place: USA: Nebraska...
ACGTCGCCCACCCGCGGACAGGGCTCGAGCTGCTCTGACATATGGGTCTCGCTGATTTGCAGGCCGAGATTGAGAGGCCCGTTGGAGTTGGGCTCTGATTTTGGCCCTCAAATTTTACAGGCCGGTTCCAAAAGGGAGATACTGGGGCCTGATTTAAGGCCTGTGGTTGGAGTTGCTCTTAGGCCGGGCCGGGCCAAATCGTCTGGCCATGGGCTATGCCATCGGGCCTGCATGGCCATGTATACTGGTGACCCGGCACGGCAGCGCAGACGTCGTCCACTCCACCGGCCTGCCACTGCCACGCCCCATGCAGGCCGCCCAGACGCTGTGCCAGTGCCGCCGCTGCCTCCGCCGAACACCACAACCCTGCCTCAGCGGGCCACCACCTGACCGTCTGTTCTCTCCCAGTCCCATGCTAGTACTTATGCTACAGTACCAGCTAGGCTCCGCCGTGGCTCCGTCTGCCCTTCTCGCCGCCGACCGTTGCATGGCTCCGTCCTCTTTTAAAAAACAAACCAAATCCCCCTACCTTACCGACACACTACCCGCAGTCACCGACATGTAGGTCCACAAAACTTCCGGTCCCTTCTGTCATTGGGCATTCTCCAAGACAACGAGTGGCCGCGGGAAAGACCTGCGGCCTCTGCTACCTTTCCCTCTTCCCCTAGCTTGGCACAGATTCCCAGCGCTGCCAAAAGCAAACAACACCCTCCTCTGATCCTCTCCCCTCCCGCCATTACTCACCGGACACCCACGCATCCTTTCCGACGTCTGGCTGGCGTGATGGCCCCACGTCTCCTCGCCCCCCACACCAGCTTACATACGACGCCATGCCCACAGAGGCGCAGAGTACTCCAGTAGTCACGAGCTCCACAGTCCAAGCTCGCACTCGCGAGTGCTAGCATCTCTCGGGAATGGCAGAGCTGCGTGGCTTCGTGATGGCTTCGGCGGCGGCGGCTGTGATGGTGGTGGTGGCCGTGGTGTCAGTGGCGCCACGCGGCGCGGAGGCGAAGACGACGATCGAGCCGTGCTCCGGGTCCGACTCCTGCACGGCGCTGCTGGGCTACACGCTCTACGCCGACATGAAGGTGTCCGAGGTGGCCGCGCTCTTCGCCGCCGACCCGGCGGCGCTGCTGGCCGCCAACGCGCTCGACTTCGGGGCCCCCAGTGCGGCGCACCGCATCCTGCCCATGGGCCTCTTCGTGCGTGTGCCCACCCGCTGCTCCTGCACCGACGGCGTCCGCAAGTCCGTCTCCGTCCGCTACGCCGCGCGCCCCGCCGACACGCTCGCCACCGTCGCCGACGTCGTCTTCGCGGGGCTCGCCTCCTCCGACCAGATCCGCAACGAGAACGGCCTCACCTCCACCGACCCCGACGCGCCGCTCGACGCCGGCCAGAAGCTCGTCGTCCCGCTGCCCTGCGTCTGTTTCAACTCATCGGACTATAACCTGCCCGCCGTGTACCTCTCCTACGTCGTGCAGGTCGGGGACACCGTGCCCGCCATCGCCGCAAGCTACGAGACCACCGTCACGGATGTCATGAATGTGAATGCCATGGGGAGTCCCGTCGCCGCGCCAGGCGACATTCTCGCCATCCCATTGCCAGGTAGGAGTACATACTAATCCCAGACGAATTCATGTATGGTGAAATAGGCAACTCGATCGTCTTACTGAATCTGTTTATTTCAAGTTTTCAACAACCATAGTCTAGGCGCCAGCGGTATGCACTCGATGTAGGAAGTGCACTGGAAATGCCCTCGTATACAATGTGCGTCCGATCTTTGGGAATTCTTCTGATGGCATTGTGGAACAAAATACAATTGGTATTAGGTACTTCCAGCCTTTCAGGTCAATGCAAGTCTATAGACAAAATTTGGAAAAGGAAGTTGTGCGTTGCATCAGATAGTTTTGATCCATTTGCAGACAAGCCTGCTGGTGGTTCGGTCAGTGTGCTATGTTTTGAATAACTAATTAACGAGTAAAGTTACATGCTAACATGGGTCACATAAGTATCTCCAGTTACTAATTGGTTGATTTGAGGCATGAAAATAGTTGTGTTAGATGTTTGCCTCCCTATGTTTAATGGATTCATGTACATGTAGCCCAAATATATCTATTATATCAGATTATTTTGCTGCAGATTAAAACCTGTTTCAAGAGTCCACCTATAAAAAGACGGTTGTAATTAAACATTGTCCACGAACACTACAAATAGCAGAGTTAAAAAGTTTCACATTTCACATTCATGTAAGAATCAAGACGAGTACTCATTTGTTAGAAGCTTATCTTCAATTCGATTGTCACCCAATTCCAAAATGAAGGTGTAGTACCCTACTGCCAGAAGCTTTGCTGCTTTAGTTTCAGAATTGGTTAGTTGGTAAGCTAGCATATCTAGCCCATTATTCTGAAGGTTGACATGTTTAGATGTTCCTAGTTTTTGAGTTTCAGTGAAGTGTGCCCAGCACAAAAACATAAGCTCCACGTTGGTGAATGATCCGTTATTCGGTACATGTCTATTTGAATATTTTTATTGACGCTTGGGGTAAACTGATTCTGCAATCTCACACCTTTATTTATTTTGTTCAATTCTGAACTTCAGCCTTTCCCAATAATTATTCTGATGATGGTTGTTTATTTCTGCATCAGCATGTGCATCTACATTTCCAAAATCTGCATCGGACCATGGACTCATTGTAGCAAATGGGACTTATGCGCTTACTGCTAGCAACTGTGTGCAGTGTAGCTGTGGACCAGGCAGTCTCAAGTAAATTTTGAACTAGTAACATTTCATTCTTTTCAATCCTTGGTTTTACTGCTGTATTAACTTCTAGAACCTGTTCTATCAGTTTATATTGCACACCAACTTCATTATCGGGATCCTGTCCAAGTATGCAATGTCCTAACAGCAATGTGATGCTTGGCAATGTGAGCACCCATCCAACTAGTGCAGGATGCAATGTCTCAACTTGCAGCTACGGAGGTTTTGTTAATGGAACTATAACTGCTTCGTAAGCAACGTGTTGCCCAATATTTTCCATATTATTCCCACCTACTAGTATTCAAGGTTTCTTACTTTTTCTGTGCAGGCTAAACGCAGGTCTCCAACCCAAATGCCCAGGTAATTATTGTTACTGTTCCTGCAGAATTGGGTGCTAAGGCAGTGGTAGATATAGACTCTATCTGTCATAGCCATCTGTGTCTTGATATTTCACTCTGTTTTGCACCCCCTGATCATTTAAAAATCTATTCTTGAACTAACTGACACATACTTTCTGAATGACTACATCAAATTTAGCTAGTCCCTCTGCTTTCTTATGTATGCCATTGGTAAGATTGGTGAGCTCAAAGTTGAACTATCTAGAAATTGGCAAATTGGCTAAAGTGTGTTTATCTCGGAAACAAATCCTCTGCAGTTACTGCAGTGAAGACTCATCCCTTTATGTTCTGCTTATGATCATGTGCTATCTCATTTCAGTGTTTCTGAATGTTTCTTTCATGCAGCACCACATCAGTTCCCTGCACTGACGGAACCACCTACAACAGTGAGCCATGACTCAACTTATCTTCCTCCGCTATCAGCGCCAGGACCAGCAGAAGCTGGTGGAGTCATGCCTGAACCAGGTTCGCCAGGCCCAGGCTCGTCGGCGCAAGCAGGGTCCTTCACGCTCCCGAAAGTCTCTACGGCCAACGGCCCTGCTGGAATCGTTTCAGCAGCTTCGTTGATGGATAAACCACTTCAAATCCTACCCGTCCTGGTCTCTTGCCTAGCTTTCTACTTGCAGCTGTGAGTGAATCACATCGTGATGAAATTCTTTAGTCGTGTCTTCTGTAGCATAGTAGTAAACTGGAAGGCAGGCGATTAGTGAGTGAGTGGTATCATGACGGCGATGCTTTTGAAGCACCAACCAAGGGACATCATTGATCATTCCCTCTGAGTTCTGACTTTATTTCGCAAAAATTCCCGGCAATTGTTCCCTAAACAGCATGATGTGTTCGCTGCTTTTGTACAAAGAGACATGGCCCTATTGTGATGTGTAAAGTGGTAACTATTGTTCTTCTCCGCAACCGCAAGCCATCAAGGAGCTGCGTTTTATCATCTTTGATCTGATCACATGGGATGACCGACCCTGGATCGATATGCTGCTTTTCTAGAACCCCTTCTTTGGCAGCACCAGCAAAGATATTCCTCTGTTACGGCTTTGCCTATGTGTGGTGTGGTCTAGAAACCCAAAGAGGGGTGGAAGAAAAGGAGAAAAGGCAACAGCAAGCCTCGGTCTCAGAATGAAGCTTTCAGCTGAGCACAATATCTAGAGTTTGCCTTTGCCATGCGAGTATACAACCAACTAATTGGGCAGGAAGGAGCGCGAGCATCACATTGTGATATGCTGATCTGCATATTTTTTTCCAAGACGTGTTTGACCAGTGCATGGAGCATTGCACATTCCTGCCAAATGCCATCCATCCATCGGCGCAGGACCATAGCTAGCTAGCAACCAGGAGCAGCCCAGAGCAGGACCGCAGGAGGGATGAGATGCCCTTTCGGCAACAAATCACACCTCACACGGTCTCATCACAAGTGCGCTCTCCAGATGGCGCATTTCGCAAGCATCCGGGCCGAATTGGAACTGTTGACACCCAGTGTGGCCCAAGATGCGCCTCGATCTCCCCATCTCAACAAGCGTCGCCGTGCTCAAGATACGCACCGCGCACGAATATCCGGCGGAGCCTTGGCGAGCTGAGCTGCTTTTTTCTGAAGAATCACGCTACTGCTAGTGCTAGGACGGACGGAGCACGTAACGCTAACTACTGGCTGGCTGGCACGAATCGCTCCGCCGTAGTGAGTGATAAGCATGCTTTTTAGCGAGTGCGTTTGTGAGATTGAGATTCCGCCACACCACACGTGGTCGCAATCCAGATTTGGCGATGCTAGCGAACAGCTAATTATCATCAACAAGGTGAGGTGAAGCCTTTCATTCGCGGTTCTTTTTTTTTTTTTGGGGGTCTTCGTCTTCCTCTTTCCGGCCGGTCGTTAGTTAACCTGCCAACCCTGCGATGCAAAGGTAGTACAGATGGGACGATGGCACTTGGAGTTCTGCGATCGAGTTGCTTCGGAGGGGACGCCGGACGCGTACTTGTCGACTTGCTGATGCGTTTTGGTTCTCAACCGAATTTCTCTCGCAGAGCGGCAGAGGGCACAAGGCGCGTGCAAGTGCACGTGACCTTATTCCAAAGATCGTCGTGAGTCCGTCACGAAAGGCAACACTACGAAAGACACACCACTGCAGTCTACTACTACGCGTCGAATTGTAACCTAACCTACATAGGTACGGCGACAGCGATTTAGTACGGAAAATGGTTTCGATTCTTCTGTTTTTTAATTGGTTAACCTTACTGCGGTATTATCTGTACCATCTGTGCAACAGTGCATAGTACTGTTTGAAGAAGTGGAAATGACATTGGAGGTCACTGAACTTGCCCTGTATGTGGTAATAGGTTACACGCAAGAGGCTACCGAACATTATAAGACATTAACCAGAGGAAGTTACAAGTCTTTTTTTGTAAGGCCTTGTTTAGTTCACCCAAAAATAAAAAACTTTTCAAGATTTCCTGTCACATCGAATCTTACGGCACATGCATGGAGCATTAAATATAAATAAAAACAAAAACTAGTTACACAGCTGTAAATCGTGAAATGAATCTTTTGAGCTTAGTTAGTCCATAATTAGACAATGTTTGTCAAATAAAAACGAAAGTGCTACAGTGTCAAAATCCAAAAAAATTTCGGATCTAAACAAGGCCTTAATATTGTCGTTGTACTGCAATGTCCATATCAGCGGGAAATGTACAGATGACCTTTTTTTTTTGCAGTGAGTGAAATAAGTGACTTTGATGCATCGGCCACCTCCAATGATTCACTTAGAAAGTTTAGTAATGTATTTATTAGATTATAAAAACAAAAATATTATTTACTAAGGGTAGTTAGAAACTAGGATGATTTTTTTTTAAAAAAAAAATCAGTAGGGATGCTCCACCTCTCCTGTTTGCCTAAAAAAATTAAGATACCAATTACGTGGCATTAATATTATGAAAGAGGTGATGAAATGGTTTTTCATACAAGAAACTATATCTACAAACAAATCAAGACATAATGAGATCCTATAGTTAGATGATAGGGGAGAAGACATGTGAGTAAACACGATTTTTTTTAAAGAAACCATCGATTGAGAATATGATTTCTATATAAAATGTCTACATGACTTACAAGTACAGGAAACTATCTCATAGTTTATGGGTTGTGATTGTCCTAAGTGAGACATTTTGTATACAACCCTAAAAATCAAGGTGGTCTAGATATAAAAAAAAACTCTAGACAAAAACAAATAACTTCATAGTAAATACTAGTTATTTAAGTTATTGAATGAGGAAGGAACATGTGTCATCATGCTTAGAAATAAATATTTGAGTTTAAAATGTTTGCCATTTCCATCCTAAAACCCAAAATTTTTCAAGATTTTCCGTCACATCAAATCTTTAGACAAATGCATGAAGTATTAAATATAGACAAAAATAAAAATTAATTACACATTTGGTCGGAATTTACAAGATAAATTTTTTGAGCCTATTTAGTCTATGGTTGGATAATAAATATTACAAACAAATGGAAGTGCTATAGTGTCGCGAAAATTTTTCATCCAGGAACTAAACACGGCCTAAACTTAACGCCACATATTTTTGGAAATGTCTTCCAAAGGGTATTGCAACCTTTTTGAATTGTGGGACTTCCAAAATAGGATATGGTTCACAAACTAAATTTTGAGAGGACACATATAATAGGGAACGTATGCTAGGGAAACCAACTTTATATGTAAACTATGCAAACTCTCATTAGGAGCGTAGGATGATCATCCGATGGTTAGAGGTAATGGTGGGATATTTTACACTTAACTCCCCACTCATCCTACCCTAATTAATTCTTTTTGCAAATCAACCCCCCTGAAACCCAACAGAACGCATGCCGCCGTCACACACGCGAGGAACGTCGTCGCCTCGTCACCTACGCGCGAGAATCATAGACTAACTAGACTCAAAAAATTCAGTGGCTCGCAAATTACAGACAAACTGTGCAATTAATTATTTTTTATCTATATTTAATGCTTCATGCATGTATCGTAAGATTCGATGTAACAAAGAATATGAAAAATTTTAAATTTTACAAAAAAATTTGGGAACTAAGGCTTTGTTTAGTTCGCGAAAATTTTTGGGTCTGGCTACTGTAGCACTTTCGTTTTTATTTGACAATTATTGTCCAATCATGGACTAACTAGACTCAAAAAATCCGTCTCGTAAATTACAGGTAAACTATGCAATTAATTATCTTTTTTATTTATATTTAATGCTCCATACATATGTCGTAAGATTTGATGTCACGGGGAATCCTGAAAAAATTTTGAAACTAAACAAGACCTAAACAAAGCCTTGGAGGAATGGATGGAGGAGGTAAGTTACCTCAGTGGAATCACTACTCCTAACAACATGAAATGCGACGAAACGCTGACGAAGCATATGATCTAGCTGTAGGTCATGAATCGAGCGAGCAGGGCGCATGCTAATTAAGTTTCACTAGGGTTGAATTGCGCAGTTGTTGCACGATGGAGCGGACAAAGCACCCAGCTGCTATTTGCTCAAAACTGAAGCTTGACCCTAGAAATACTGCTTAGGCGAGTCTCAATGCATGTTTCATGAGAGTGTCATGCACATTAAATAGAGTGTCATATAAGCAAAATTGCTAACTTGGCAGAGTCATTAAATGAAGGAGTTTCATCAGATAAGGCCAGTCTCAATGCATAGTTTCATGGCACAGTTACCAAGATTATAAACTAGGTAACTGAGCCACAAGAGTTTCATGGGGATGAAACTCCTCTCTCATCTGATGAAACTCCTTCATTTAATGACTCTGCCAAATCAGCAATTTTGCTTATGTGGCACCCTATTTAATGTGCATGACACTCCCATGAAACATGCATTGAGACTGGCCTAAGAGAGGCTCGATTACTTAGTTTATAATCTTGGTAACTGTGTCATGAAACTATACATTGAGACTGGGCCTTATCAAGCATCTTCAAGCACTTCGAGTCCATGCATTTCCTTTTTACTTCATCACTAAATAAATATTCATAAACATTTCGCTAATAACGCAACTAACGCAAGTGGTACTAAATGGTACTACTGAGAGAAATTCGTTTTCCCGGATTAAGATTGGCTACCCAATGACATCTGTCCACGCCGGCCGGCCGGGATCCCAAATTCCGATCTCCACTTGCGCAGCAGCGGCAACTAAACAAGCCGCTCGTGCTGTCACCTCTGCCTGCCGGTGACTCCTCCTTTACCCTGCATCACTTTGTCCAGTCGGCAGTGAAAGATGAGTATCGAGCCATCTCCGTCTTGGTCCTGGATCAGAACCACCACAGCTAGCTAAGCTAGCTACTAGTGGCGCCCAAAATGAGAGCCATTATCGCCTCTTTGGCAAAAGCAAAAGCCTAAAGAGCATGGCAAAGCCAAAGCAAGCGACTCGGGACGAACGGGCGAGCCGGGTCGTTGTGCTTCTCTGACTCCTGTTGGAGTTGAAAGCTGGGGTTACAAGATTGGAGAGCGGCTGAGAGCCTGAGAGTGAGGCCTGCACTACTCTACGTGATTCTGGGCTAGTGAACCTCATCTCCAGAAGTTGTTTAGTGCTCAATCCAGGAAAAAGGGACTCAACAACGCGTACGCTGGGATTAGATTATGTGATATCCTGTATCAGTGCGAAGGAGATAGGTACGGGCACGTACTACTCTTTGACAGTGGGATCAGAATATCAGTTATAAGAGTAGCCGCCGCAGAGGGCTGGAGACTTCAGTTGATCAGTTCGTTTCAGCTTTTTGTACAGAAATCAACTTGCATAGTGTTACCCCCCAAATCTAGACCTAGGTGTTGTTCAAAGGTGGACTACTTGCATAGGAGTATGTAAGCTAGATTATCTCAAACCTCGATGGCTCAAGGTGCGCTTCAGTATTCCATTTCTTAATGCTTATTATTACTAGTCCTGTAAACGGGCCTACTAGGTTAGCATCACTTCTTATTTTACTAATGTAAATCACTATTAGAGATTCAAGGGTGGCTTGGGACCAGTCTTATGGGTTATGGGTCCTGAGCAATTTGTAATAGCGGCGCGCCTTGTGCCGCTAACTCATGCTGTAACTTGCTCTTTTCTAAATCAATGAAAGTCGGTAACGGATCTTTCGAAAAAAGGTTAGCATCACTTAAAGTAACATTCTTTGTCGTTTGCGGTTCCGAGTTATACTGTGTAATTGTGAGACTAGGCACTCAAGTGACACATCTAGCAAGTTTCTCGACTATCATGCAAGAAATTTCTTCATATTTTTTTTTTCTCGAACACGCAGGAGAGCTACGTATCATTATATTAATAGAAGAAAAAAAGTCATACATAGACCCGAGACACCCACACACACACAACGCTACACCGGCTAACTGAATACCAACGACGGAAAAATGGTGTTTCTCCCTCTGCTTGAGGTTTTTTTTTTAAAGAAAATAAAGCTTACCAATTTTGAAGGAAAATTAGATAAAATTTAATTTCTACTGGTTGCTTGTTTTGCCTTCTTTTTTTTCTTTCTGGGAAAGACCTGCTTGTTTCGCGTTAAAGTGTCTATAGAGTTGGAAACAGAAGACAAGGTTCTTTTTCTTACTGCAGTATCAGTCCAAGTGTTGGGTCTAGCTCAGCAGAGCCTTGTAAAACCTTTTTGTAAAAAACTTTTTTCTGTACCCTATACTAATGTAATTCCGCAAGGCTTTTGCCGACCTTTAAAAGAAAAAAAGACGACGTTTCTTCCACCGATCGCACTGGAACCGAACTCTGTTCATCTTCACCTGCCGTTTGCCTTACGCTAGCCAGAATCTTGGCCTATGAGGCTATAACCCCACGTTGAGCACGAAGTGGTAGGGAATAGAAGTGTCAATTCTCGTACAGGCAGAAAGGCGTCCTACACCTGAAATTGGCCCAGTCGATCGGCTTCGGCCAGGCAGTCGAGATCCGCGTGTCGTCCTCTCCTCCTCACCTCCGGCAATCCATGACTCAGCAGCACTGAACTGAACTGAACCTGCCCGTGGACGAGACGAGAGAGACGACACGACACGAACCGGCAACAGGAGAGAGAGGACTGATCAAATCAACCCGACAAGTCAAGAGCCAAATCTGGCAGATCGATCATGATTAGCATTAGCTCTGTCGTCTCTGCTGCCGTGCAACGCGCTGGAGAATAATTGACGGAGCGGGTAACAAACAAAGGGAAAAAGATATCTGAACTGAAAGCACTCAAAGGCATATGCCTGCCGCTCCAGTTTGAGGATTGACATGCGTGCCTGAATTCAGAATTCTCGTGATGTTCGTTCTTGGAATCTTGGTTGATGAACTGTCGTCCCACGTTTTGGCACTCGTCAATTCCACGCCAAGCAATCTAACCTTCCTCTATACTGATACGCATCGTATGATTGTGTTTCTAGAACCTGTAGGTAGCTGAATTCCGAAGTGACCTGCTCTGAAAGGAATTTCATAGCGAATTAGCGATACACATGGACTGATGAAGAAGAGCTGTGTGGAGTGTTAACTCAGCTACGGTAGTAATCATACACCGATCCATCTGTTAATTCTATAGTATAGTACAGTACAAGCGCCTGCAGAATCAAACGCAGAAAAAGGAGAAGGCCAAAGAGCCAAAACTGGAAATCAAAGAGGAAGCCTAGCTAATCTACGACTACTGCCTCTTTCCCCTCACTCTACACACCTCCAGAGTCCAGACAAACATGTGCTCCTTCCTCACGGTCGCCGCCGCGCGCGTAGGAAAGCCGAGGTCGATCGACCTGACTAGGCAGGCCGGCCGGCCGTGACCGGTGATCGATCGAGTGACCGATCATGAGGTGACCTTGGCGCGGGTGCACGGGGAGAGGGAGTAGTGTCCGTGTGATCCGCCTCCGCCGGCATGCACACGATGGTGCGACGACGACGAGGCCTGCGCCGCCGCCTGCGTCTCCCGTTCGACGAGCGCGCGCAGGCGGAGGAACTCGTCGACGGAGCAGGGCAGGCGGAGCGGCCCCGCGGAGTAGTCGTAGCCGTAGGCGTCGCGCGCGGCCTCCAGCAGGCGGCGGAACAGCGGGTGGTAGAGGTACGCGATGGGGATGACGAACCGCTGGTAGCCGCCGCCCTCGTCGCCCTCCGCCCCGACGCGCACCGCCAGCCACCCTTTCTTCACCTTCCCCTTCTTATCCTCGCCGCCGTGCAGCATGGTGGCTCTGGCTCCGGGCCGGGCTAGCTCCCTTCGGTCCTTGCCTCCGATCCTCCTTGCAACCGGCCGGTGCAACAACGATCGACACTCCGGCCGCCGTCCTTTTATGCACACGGCGCGCCCGGCTGCTTCTTGGCTTCTTCGCAGCGCAGGACCGGTGCAGTGCAGGCTAAGTACGGCGTTCGTACTAGCAGCAAGCGAGCACTGGAGCGGCCAAGCAAAGAAAGCAGTTTTTTTTTTCTAATCCCTCGGTGTGGTGTGGTGTGGTGTGGTGCGAGGTGTTTCGTGGCAGTCGTGGTGGTTTTTATAGGGGACTCGAAGTGAGTGCGCTAGTGCCTAGTGGCCCGGGTGCGAGTGCACGTACTAGTACGTCCTTTGTTACGGAAAGCGGGAAAGGCAAGGCAGCCGCAGCCTCACTTCTTCGCTTGGTCCTCTCGATCAGCAGCACTGCTGTCAGGCGGGCCTCGCCTCCGGGTGAGACAGATCGCACTAAGCTAGCAGTGAACTGACGGCCGGGCGGGGTCATCACCGCCGGTGCCGTGTCAGCGTCAGGCTCAGGCAGGCACGCACCGCGCGATCGCGTCGGGCTAGCTTGTCTGACTTGTCGTGCGCGCGCATCTGTCGTGGTGGTGGCCGCGCGCAACGACGACGACGCCGTGACGGTGAGGACGAAGGAAATGGTGGGGGAACGAAGCAGGCAGGCAGGCCGGCTACGGCTACGGCTAGCGGCTACCTAAAGGAACTAGAGGAAAAAAGCTTGATCGATCGCCCTGGTGTGATGCGCGGCCTGTGCATTCGCCATTTGCTCGTCGGATGGACATGGACGGGCGGAAGGTGGGTGCGTGGCTGTGGATGGATCGGAGGAGCTAGAGGACATGGTGCGCGCCGTGCAGGCCCGGGGGTCGTCGTCCTCCCTGTGCCTGTGGACCGTGGGCCACGGGCGGGGAGAGTGGGCTGTGGTGGAATCGAGATCCCGGCGAGTGGGGGAATGATGTGCCGGCCGCCGCTGCCGTATCAGTTGACTACTGCGCGCGATCGATGGCTGCTGGTGCTTTGCCCCCACGATGGCTGGCGATTGCTGCATTGAGCTAGTCCGCGCGATCGAGCGAGCGAGTGGGGTCGGCAGATGAGCTGAGATGAGATGAGATGACGATGACGATGATACGAACAAGTCTATCCGTTTTTTTTTTGGTTGCTGCTAAGCTGGCCGGAGTAATAATCCTCTGGATTTGGTTCCTTTTTTTTCGATCGATCAACGAGAGGTTGGTGTCCGCTTCTAGTTGTCGTTTCTTAGTAGTACTTACGAATGTGTGTGCGTACAATCCAACATCACTAGCTACATGAATAGTATGGTGATGACTGCTGATCCGCAGATATTTTCTGTCGACGTAGACCGCAATGATGATCGATGCATGCGATTTCAGTTTTTTTTTCTCCTCTCTCTATATGTAAATATACTGTACGTGCTAATATACTGGGGGACCAGATAGAAGAGTTGTCACAAGAAACGTCACCCGATCGACTCCACACGGCGCAGGGTCACGTTGATTGATCAGGGCCACGGTGTGTATATTTGTTTCTGTTTTTTCATTGGCCAGTGGCCACTCTTCGAGGTTATCAAGTGAGACGAAGGCCTTGTTTAGATAGATCTAAAAATCCAAAACTTTACAAGATTCTCTGTCACATCGAATCTTGTGGCACATGCATAAAGTATTAAATATAGATAAAAAGTATAACTAATTGCACAGTTTACCTGTAAATTACGAGACGAATCTTTTAAGGCTAGTTACTTCTCAAATAAAAACGAAAATGCTACGGTGTCAAAGTTTAAAAACTTTTTGCATCTAAACAAGGCCGAAGAACACTACCTTACCACAAATACATCTCGATCGTTCGCACTCTTCTACTTTGGATACAACACGTAACTGGCTAGGTTTTAAGAAAAGGTACGGGTGCATGCCTAGCTAACGGTATTGTCCATCTCATGGACAATATTGATCAATGTCATCATCATGAGTAGATTGTCATTTTGGATTATTGGAGCTTTTTGCTCGTTCATACTATAATATCGTGCTGATCTCTCGATAGACTACCAAAGCTTATAGTTATTTGATTCTCAGAACATGATGATCGCAGGATGACGTTATACTGGTCTTAATTTCTTTCTCTTGGTTTCTTAGGTGGAAGCGTAGACCACTATAGACAATACCCTGAAAATTAGGACACGCTCTTTGTACACAAATTAGACTTTCTGTGATAGCGAACTCATAGTTTTTGATAATACGGAGTACATATCTTACCATGTCTCCCTGCTGTAAACCGCTACGACATCGCCCATAGATTTGCTCGTAATACTGGTACCTTGTTTTGAGTTACGCAGGTTCGGTGAATGTCCAGAAACTCTGGTTTTCTCCTTTTCTTAAATTGTATAATAGTGCTTACGTTTCAAAAAAAAAAAGAAGGTCGGTGGGTATTCGACTAAAAAAATGCTATCCAACTGCAATAATTTTCAGGAGGAGGGAAAATGCGTTTACTTTTTGCGCACTATGTATAGATATCATGTCAAGCCGTCAAGGCTAGCTAGTTCCGTCCTCTCCTACAGTCGTAGCTACTACCCCCATTTTCCAGGATATGGACAAAGAGATGGACAAACCCATGCCCCTGATCCATCCGAAACGCATGCAAAAATCTACACGATTCCAGTCACGTATTCGTTTTTGTTTTATCTTTTTCTCCATTCATTTCAATCACCTTTTGTTTATGCGCAACACCGTACCCCGGCCCGCCTATTATTGGCCGGCCAGGAGAGGCCCCCTGAGGGAGGAAAAAAAAAAAAGGCAGGCTGGAGGATCCCGCTCGAAAAAAAATCCCGGCCGTTCTACGCCCGAACAGCCAGAGACGACGACGACGACCATGCATGCGCCCATGCCACAGCCACACACGCACGCAGCCTTTTTCCTCCGGCAAGCTAGCCGGCCGCACCCACCCGCACCCGCACACCGCACCTCCGGCGGCATAATCCCCGGCCATGCGGGGCCAAGTGTCTGCGGCGAGCGCGCGTTGCGTGATTCCACGCCCCAGCGCGACGCATCGCGAACGAGCCCCCGCCCGCACCAACCGCGCGCAGCAGCAGCCCCGCGCCACGCGCGACACGACCACCCGCCCCGAACGGGGCCCGTCGTCGACCACCATCCGTGTTGCCGGTACGAGGAGATAAGGCAGGCAGGACGAGGCGGGGGCGGGGCACGAGCGCGACGGAACGGAAGGACGACGACGCGTGCGTGCGTGGCCGTCGCGGTCGCCGATCCTGAGCCAGTGAGCCGTCGGGCCCCCGCAGCAGGACGATCGAGGGGAGCCCGTGACAGCGAGGGCCGGGCTTGTGTCTGTGCTAGGCTGCTACCAGTCCGCGCATTTTCCTCTCGCTTCCCTGAGACTTGCGGGGGCGTTTTTCTCTCGCGCGCGCGTCGGGTGGCGGCTGCTGGCTTCTGGTGGTGCTAGACTGCTACTACTAGTTACGTACGTGTACGTCTAGTACTAGTACAAACAGGTCCAGCGTGTGCCGAGTCGTACGGACGAGCGGGACGTGGGTCCGGGAGACTTCTCCTATCCGAATCGCCGGTTGACCGAGTGCTAGGCTTTCTCGAAGCGTGTAGCCGGTGTAGGGATGTCGGTCGTCCTCCGGGACTGGGGTTTTGGCCTGATATATATGGCGTGTTTGGATGGAACATGCCTTGTTTGGAGGTTGTTATATTAAAAAAACCGTGTTATAAAAAAAACTATAGTTTTAAAATCATTTCATGTGCAAAATCATGGTTTAGAAAAAAGAGGTTTTAAGTATATACAGTTTTTAAAACTACAAAAAGACCAGTTTCAGCAATACCATGATATTCAAAACCATAAATTCTGTTTTCACCCAAATACTTCATGGCACTCTAAAAAACAAAGTATTTCACAAAATCATCTTTGTATCCAAATAGAGCTTTACTTGTTACCTCTGGCTAAAAATCAGCCAACTGAAAATTAGCTAGCTAATTGTTAACCTATGTATGTTTGGATTCTCAACTAATAACTCCATACATATAAACATATGTACTAGAGTGCATCTAACTTTTTTCTCTTTTCCCTCATCCGCAGGACCATGTCTCTCCACCACAGGTAACGTTGTTGCAGGCTACGACCATGCATGGCAAAGAGCAGGGACAGAGGTGGCTAGCGATGGAGACCATGCACCCGATGACCAAATCGAATGAGGGATTCTCTCATTAGTGGTGGTTTAACGTTGGTCTAGGGCGAATTATCAGCCCCTAGCAGCAAGAGCATCGCCATTGTGAAAGGACACGAGCATGAGGGGCACCATTTCCTGACTACAACCGACGTTGGAGGCCAGGTGAAGGCAGGCAATGGTTGCAAACTGAAGAGCAGGGTGGGGGAGGCGGGCAATAGCCATCCCGGTGGCTAGTCCATGACGTACCATGGCCGCGGTGGAGAGCGAGGATAAAGATGGCAACGGGCAGAAAATATCCGCGTACCCGCGGGCATCCGACCCGGCTGAAAGGTCCTAATATGGCTAGAGGGGGGGTGAATAGCCTATTTAAAAATCTACAAACTCACTAGAGCAAGAGGTTAGTAAATAACAAAGCGAAGCTTTTTGCTCTAGCCCTAATGGGGTG